>VFSW01011697.1_pt1 | contig 12301 bp, 15 predicted proteins | sample 5358111 | NCBI WGS metagenome assembly VFSW01 (sample SAMN11554181, study PRJNA540505) | mine drainage metagenome | isolation source: sediment from site ElyBrook_90M | place: USA: Ely Copper Mine, Vershire, VT | collected 2017
GCGTCCTGGGGCGGTGGGCAACATGATGGTCCCGCCCGCGGCGCACGGGGTGAAGGTGATATCCTTGGGCTTCTTCTACAAGGACGACACCCCCTTGGTCTGGAGGGGGCCCATGGTGGCGGGGGCGGTCAAGCAGCTCCTGACCCAGGTGGAGTGGGGCGACCTCGACTATCTGATCGTCGACCTTCCCCCGGGATGTCTCCCTGCGGGGACATTCGTGCTGACTGCCGCGAATGTGCCCAAGCCAATCGAGGAGATCAAAGTTGGTGAATTTGTCCTCAGTTATGATGGGGAAAAGCTAGTTCCGAGGCGCGTACTCGGAGTGATCCCCCAAGGACAGCAGCTGGTTTACAAGGTAAGGACGCCTAACAAGACAATACTAGCAAGCGCGAATCATCCCTTCCTGAAGTACTCCCGCAAGACGTCATGGCGAAGACTCGACCAGCTAAAGCCCAGAGATCGAGTCCTTGTCTCCAATTGCATAGAGGGCGGTCAGTCGCTAAGACTCCCCAACATCGACCACAATCCCAAATTCATAGGTTTCCCCAACGAGACCACCAGTGACTTCATGCAAATCGTCGGCCACTTTGTCGGAGAGGGTTTCATTAAGATTCAGAAGGGCGGGGGCAGAAAGGAACCAGTCGGAATCAGGATTTGCGAGCCGCGCAGTAGCAAGTTCAGAGCACCCTACGAGTCACTTTACCACAAGGTTTTCGGATGTAAGACATTCGAAGACAGTGACGGCGCCGAATTTGGCATAGCGTCGGTGCCTCTGGCGAAGCTGTTCATCGCCCTTGATTTGAACCACAAAGCCGGAAAAAAGAGAGTCCCCGAATGGGTTTTCGGTCTACCGCTCGATCAAAGGCTTGCTTTCATCAAAGGCTACTCTGAGGCAGACGGGAACATAAGGCACAGAGAACGGGTGAGGTGGCTTCCGGACTGGCAAGGGAGATTTCGGGCCGTTTCAATTGTCCAGGACACAGTTACCGTAGAGACGACCAACGAGCTTCTCGTACGACAAATGCATGAGCTTTGCGCGATGAGCGGCATACGCGCAGGTAATGTGCTGGAATCGTTTGATGAGGTTGTGAAACTGCCTGGCGGGAGAGAAATTCAAAACGTAAAATCGTTTTCCTTCCAGTACTCCTTGAAACTGGACACGGTGCCATTCAAGCTCGCTAGGATAACTTCGATAGAACCCGTCGGAGAGGTAGAGACCTTTGATTTGCAAGTGGAAGAGCACCAGAACTTTGTCGCTAACGGATTCCTGGTCCACAACACCGGCGACGCCTCGCTGACCCTGGCGCAGACGGTCCCGCTGGGCGGTGTCGTGATAGTGACCACGCCTCAGGAGGCCTCGCTCAACATCGCAACGAAATCGCTAGCGATGTTCAGGAAGCTGAACGTGCCGATCCTGGGGATAGTCGAGAACATGAGCTACTTTAGCTGCCCCCACTGCGGCGAGAGGACCTACATCTTCTCGGAGGGCGGAGGGAAGAGGGCCGCGAAGGCGCTCGACGTGCAGTTCCTCGGCGAGATACCGATCTACCCGCTGATCAGGGAGCAATCGGACGTCGGGACGCCGGTCTCGGCCGCCGCGCCCAACTCGCCAGAGAGCGCGGCCTTCAAGGACATCGCCTTCAAGGTCGCAGGGATGGTGAGCATAGTGGCGTACGAGAACTCGAAGTAGCGTTGGCGGAATCACTTCTCGAGCGTGACGCAAAGAAGAAGAAGGGCAAGCTGAGGAAGAGGCCGCCCTACCGCAAATCCTGGTCGCCCCTGCACAGGCCTTAGCTGCCCTTCAGAGCCCCTTTGCGAGGTGAAGGACGTGGGGCACCTCTCCCAGGAACAGGTCCAAGGCGGTCCTTACCGCGTCGGGAGAGCCGGGGAGGCACATGATGACCTTCCCCTTCGCGACGCCGGCGGTGGCCCGTGAGAGGGCGGCAGCGGCGCCTATCTTCTTGTAGCTCACGGAGCGGAATATCTCGCCGAATCCCTCTATCTCCTTAGCGAAGAAAGGCCTCACCGTCTCGATGGTCACATCGGTGGTCGAGACGCCGGTCCCGCCCGTGAGGACGACCACGTCCAGGTCGGCCTTCCTCAGCGCACGGGACAAGGTGCTTCTCAAGCGCTTCGCGTCGTCAGGGAGCAGCACCCTCTCCACGACGACGCCGCTTGCCCCTTCGATCAGGCTCTGGGCCAGGTCGCCCGACTCGTCGCGGACTGGAGCCCCCTCGATGGCCCGCCGGTCGTATCGGCTCGTGCTGACGGTGACGACGAGGTAGCGAAGCCCGCGCCTCGGAGCGTCGTGCCTGTGGGCCTCAGGAGCGCCCGTTTCCCTTCACCTTTTCGACGACGCGGACCCCGTCCATCCTGGTCGAGGGGTACTGCCCGCGCCGGTCCTTCTCATACGCCTTCACCACATCCCAGATGTTCAGGAGCGCTACGCTGACAGCGGTGAGCGCCTCCATCTCCACGCCCGTCTTCTCGTGGGCGGAGACGGTGACGGTCGCTTGGATCGAGTCCTCGAGCAGAGTCTCCACCACGTCTACGTGCTCGATCCTCAAGGGGTGGCACAGCGCGAGCATCTCAGGCGTCTTCTTGACTGCGAGGACCGCCATGATCTTGGATATCGCCAGCGGGTCGCCCTTCTCGAGCTTCCCCTTCTTGATCAGCTTGAGGGTCTTGCGACTCAACACTATCCTTCCCGTCGCGGTCGCCTGCCTGAAGACGACCGGCTTGTCGGAGATGTCCGCTTGCCTGACGCTCATGAGACGAGTCCGCTGGAGGCTCCAGCTGGATTTAGGTCTTCTTTCCCGTGCGGCCTTCGGCTGGGTGCGTTCAGAACTTCTTGTTGTCGAAGCCGCTCTTCACGAACTTCTTCCCCTTTCGGGCGGGCTCGGATTCCCTCTGGCGTCTCTTCTTCGCGTCGGAGATTCCGGAGGCCTCCGGATTTGACCTGGTCGCATGACAGTCATGGCAGAGGGCAACGACGTTCGCGGTGGGGGAGGCGCCCTTCGCGGGCACCGGGCCTGTATAGTCGAAGTGCGGAGGGGCTCTGCCGATGGGCTCGAGGTCTGCCTGACACTGGTTGCACTTGAATGCCTGCCGCCTGAGGACCTCGGTCTTCTGAGATGAGCTCAGCGGGGCTCCTTGCACGGCCGAGAGATTGCTGCCACAGTTGATAAATCATGCTTCGCGACTTCTGTCCCGGCTCGGTGACCTGGAGAAGCATCGTCAGCGCTTTCCGCGCAGCCTTTGAGCCAGGAGTCTCGCGACCACCGCGGGCTGGGCCTTCGGCTCCTCCTTCAGGACTTGGCCGACCAGGAAGCTGAAGGCCTTCTTGTCGCTCCTCGCCTCGCTGAGAGCCCCGGGCTTTGATGCGACGACCTTCTCGATGACGGCCGCTATCGTCCCCTCGTCGACGACGGCGGAGAGCTGCTTGGCCTTGATCACGTCTCTCACGGGCCTCCCGGTCCGCATGGCCTCCCGCAGGGCTTCCTTGGCCTGGGCCCTCGTTATCGCCTCGGACTCTACCATCTTCACGAGCCCCACGAACTCGTCGGGGGGGACCGCGCGCTGCCCGGCATTGATGCCTCCTGACAGCTCTCCGACGATGAGGCCGGCCATCTCCTGATACCCGTCGTGGAGCCGCGCGCACTCCTCGAAGAACCCGGAGAGGCCCTTGTTGGCCGCGAGCTCCTTCGCGAGCTGTGCGGAGAGGCCGAACTCCTTCGAGTACCGCGACGCCTTGGCGTCGGCGACCTCGGGCATGGAGTCGCGCACCCTGCTTATCGAGGCAGGCTCGAGGACGATCGGCCTGAGGTCCGGCTCCGGGAAGTAGCGGTAGTCCTGCTCCTCCTCCTTCGAGCGCAGCGCGATGGTGATGCTCCTTCTCTCGTCCCAGTGCCTCGTCTCGCTGGAGGCGTTCCCAGAGAACGTCCTCTGCCTGAGTATCTCGTAGTTGAGGGCCTTCTCCACCTCCTTGAACGATGAGATGTTCTTGACCTCCACCCTCGCCCCGCCCGCCAGGGAGATGTTCGCGTCGCACCTCATCGCGCCGTCCAGCTCCCCGTTGGAGACGCCCAGGGACTCGATCGTCGAGCGCAGCTTCTCGAGGAACGTCTTCGCCTCCCTGGCGTCCTCGATGTCCGGCTCAGTCACGATCTCCACGAGGGCGATGCCCGCCCTGTTGTAGTCCACGAGGCTGTGGGTGGACTTGTCGATGGTCCCTTCGTAGGTCAGCTTTCCCGGGTCCTCCTCAAGCTGGATCCTCGTTATCCGGACCTTCTTGCCTTTCATGTCGACTGACCCGGAAGAAGCTATCGCGACGCCTCCCGCCTTGTCGTACTGGCTGATCTGGAACCCCTTCGGCAGGTCAGGGTAGAAATAGTTCTTTCTGTAGAAGAGCGACCGGTTCGCGACCTTGCAGTTGAGGGCGAGGGCTATCATCGTCGCGTACTCCACCGCCTTTGCGTTCAAGACGGGCAGCGTCCCCGGGAGCCCGAAGCAGACCGGGCAAATCTTCTCGTTGGGCTCGCTCGCTCGGTAGTCCGAGGAGCAGGGGCAGAAGAGCTTCGTCTTCAAGGCGGTGAGCTGACAGTGGACCTCGAGCCCGATCTTGACCTTGAGCCTCGACTCGGTCTGCACGCTACGCACCCTCCGCGAGCGGCGGGCCCTTGGACCCTCGCTCTCTCCCGAACGTGCCGGCGACCTTGAGCAGGACGTCCTCTCGGAACCTCGGGGCTATCACCTGCATCCCGACCGGGAGGCCGTTCACGAAGCCGCAGGGGATGCTGATGGAAGGGAGGCCCGTCAGGTTTGCCGCCACGGTGTTGACGTCTATGAGGTAGTCTTCGAGCGGCGTCACCCTCTCTCCGAGCTTCGGGGGCAGCACGGGCATCGTCGGGCCGAGGAGGACGTCGAACCTCTTGAACGCAAGCGCGAACTCCTGCGTGAGGAGCTCCCTGGCCTTCTGCGCCCTCACGTAGTATGCCTCGTAATACCCGGCCGAGAGGACGAACGTCCCCAGGAGGATCCTCCTCTTCACCTCCTCGCCGAAGCCCTCGCTCCGCGTCCTCGCGAACGCGGCGTTCCAATCGGCCGTACCCTTCTCCAGCGCGAGCCAGTACCTGACGCCGTCGTACCTCGATAGGTTCGAGCTCGCCTCTGCCATCGCGATGATGTAGTAGACTGCGAGCGAGTAGGGCAGCGACCCCACCGACATGTCTCCTGCCTCTGCCCCCATGCCCTCCAGCTCCGCGCACCCGTCCTTCACCTTCTCGTTCACCTTCTCGTTCGCCCCTTCGCCGAAGAACTCCTTGACCCTGCCCACCCTCAGTCCTTTGAGAGAATCCCCGCCGGCCGACCTCAACGGCTCCCTGGAACAAGTGGCGTCCTGTGGGTCGTGCCCCGCGATGACGTCGAACAAGAGGGATGCGCTCTCAGCGTCGCGCCCGATGGGGCCTATCTGCTCGCGGCTGTTCGCATAGGGGATCAGCCCGAACCTGCTGACCCGCCCGTAGGTGGGCTTCAGCCCGACCACGGAGCAAAAGCTCGCAGGGCACCTCACCGAGCCCCCCGTGTCCGAGCCGAGGGCGATCGAGGCCATCCTGCGGCCACCGCCGCGGCGGTCCCGCCCGAGGCCCCTCCGGGGACGGGGGCGACGTCCCACGGGTTCAGCGTCGGCCCGTATGCGGAGCTCTGGGTGGTGTTCCCCATCGCGAACTCGTCCATGTTGGTCTTCCCGAGTATTATCCCGTCCTCCAGCTCGATTCGCCTGATGACGGTCGCGCTGTACGGCGGGAAGAACCCCTGAAGGATCTTTGAAGCGCAGGTCGCCTGAAGCGACTCGACGCATATGTTGTCCTTGACGGCGACCCCCAGCCCTGCGAGCCGCCCGACCTTCTCGCCCTTCTTCGCCCGGCGGTCCACCTCTTTCGCCTTCGCCATGGCCATTTCCCGGTCGAGCTGCAGGTACGCGTGCACCCTGGAGTCGAGCCTGTCTATCCTCTGGAAGACGGACGCGACGTGCTCCTCGGCACTCAACTCTCCCTTGCGCACCATGGACGGGACCAGGTGAGCGCTGACGGGCGGGCGCGATCTCAACTGTCATAACACCCGGGGCGCCCTGACATACCTTCCCTTCCTCTGGGGGACGCCCTCGAGGATCTTTTCGGGGTCGGAAGGCCTCACCAAATCGTCACGCAGGCCTCCGTCCTCGGCGGCTTGTGAGCCGACGACGACCTTTGACAGCTCGACCTTGTCAAGAACAGCAAAGTAATCCAGAATCGAGGAGAGCTCGCCGCGCAGTCGCTCCGCTTCCTGCGGACCCAGCGACAATCGCGAGAGGTCTGCGAGGCGTTCGACCTGGCGCAGGTCCACGGAGGGTGCCTTCGCTGGTCTTGGTCTGCGTGACAAGTCTGAGTTTGCGTGCCATTCTCGACGGATAAATGATTTACGAAAAGAGGGGGTTGCATCGTATCAGGCCTAGCATGTCTGTCAGAGCCTAATGACGCAGAGAAATGAGGAATTCACATTGCTCATCTCCCTTGGACAGGCACTTGGCCTCCACGCACTGATAGTCCCTCTTGAAGACCTCTCCCGCCGTGCCCTCCAACAGTCCGCGCACGATGTGGCATTCAGCCGTCCCTGTCTTTCCCAGCGCTTTCGCAAAGAAGCTGTCGCGCAAGCGAACCGTTATCTGTGCAAGGCCTCCGCTGGTGGCAAGCTCCATGAGCGACGGGAAATGGAATTTGCCTATCGCAAGGCTGGCGTAACGCTGCCTGTATTCAAGTTCGGTTTGCTTCGCGAGGCCCCCTGACTCGAGTATTCTTCTTCCAAGTAGCCGGCCGTAGGACAGCCCAATGTGGTATAGGAATACGGTCGTCCCTGTCTGGAACGTGCCCGTCAGGTTTGAGACCAAGGTCTTGTAGAACTCCGCGTCCCAGACTATGACTCTGACCCCGAGAAGGGTGTTCTCGAGTATTTCGTTAGCGGGATCATATCTGAAGGTGTGGGTTTCGGTGTTTGCCATTCTCTTCGCTTCGAACTCGCTAGATTGTTTTTCATATTAATTGTTACCGATTTGGCGAGACATCTTAATTCTGGGTCGGCGTGGGCTGCCGGTGCACGGACCCATGTTCCGAAGATTCGCCTGCACCCAATCAGGATACGCATCGAGGCTCTTCTCATCTTCAAGGAAAATGACAGTCTTAAGCCAAGAAGTCATCCGCCGAGATAACCCTTGAAGGACGCGAAGACAAATTGATTCTAGTTGGTCAGGATCCCAGAGTGAGGAGTGACCCGCTCCGTCTTGACAAATCCAGCGGGCTCAAAGATCAATGAACTTCAAGCCTAGCCCAGCACGCGCTTGTAGAATCCTGGTTTGGACTCGAAGATCAGCCCCTCCCTCACCAGCCTGAGGATCGCTCCCGCAGCCGCCTGATCGTCAACCCTGCTGGTCTTTGTGATCGCCTGGATCCAAAGAGCGCGCTCGACAGGTCCGCCGTCATTGGAAAGTATTCCAAAACACTCGACCGCCGCCTTTCTTGACAACGAATTACCCGATGACCTGCCCTGGGAGATTCCGAACTCCGCCCTCGCCTTTTCCGCCCCCGCTTCGGCGGCGCTCTTGAGGTCTTTCTCAAGCCTGTCGAAGAAAGGCGAGATCGCGCTCTCGGCATATCCCTTGGCTATCTAGGGCAGGAGGACGTAGCGATTCATGGCTTCGCGCTTTACACGGTCGTAGTAGTCGGCCATTCACTTGTCCAGGTCGCCGTAGGGTGGGCGACGAGCGTCGCGTCAAGCAACAAGCGGTAATTCGACTTCACCCACTCCCTCAGGTCGAGGATCCTCCTCTCTGGGGTGTCTGCCTCGTCTCCCTCCTTCATCTGCTTCGAGCCCACGACCCCCGCGCGCTCGTCGAACCAATGGACATGTCTGAGCCTGAGTGCGGTCATCGGCGGATAAATGATTTGCGCGGCCTCGGTCCCTCTAGGGAACTAGCCGCAGTTTGTATCTGGGGTAGAGGGTCACTTCCCTTATGTTCTCCTCCCCCGCCAGGACCATGGTCAGCCTCTCCATCCCCAGGCCGAAGCCCACGTGGGGGGGCATCCCGTAGTCGAAGACCTTCAGGTGGTGCTCGAAGGCCTGGGGCTTTAGCTTCTGCTCCTTCAGCCTCTTGACGAGGAGGCTCTTCGAGCTCACCCTCGACCCGCCGGACGCGAGCTCGAGGGAGCCGTACATGAGGTCGAAGGCCTCGCTGAGCTTGGGGTCGTCCTCCTTCGGCTTGATGTAGAAGGGCTTCGTCTGCGTCGGCCAGTCCGTGATGAAGTAGAACGAGGGGTGCTCCTTCCCGAGCTTCTCGGTCGTCGGGCCAGTCAGGTCCTCCCCCCACGTAACGTCCTCCCCGGCAGCGGCGAGGTGCTTGACCACGTCGGTGTAGGCCAGGCGCTCGAACTGCTCTGGGATCGCCTGGAGCGGGCGCCCGAGCTTCTCGAGGTCCTTCGAGCAGGCCTCCTTGACCGACTTGATCACGTGCTTGAGCAGCGCCTCGAGGGTGTCCATGACGTCGTTGTAGTCGACGAAGGCCTCCTCGATGTCGATCGAAGTTATCTCGCTGAGGTGCCGCTGGGTCCTCGACTCTTCCGCCCTGAACGCCGGGCCTATCTCGTACACCTTCTCGAACGGCAGGACCAGCTCTTCCTTGTAGAGCTGGGGGCTCTGCGCCAAGAACGAGGGGCGGTTGTAGTAGAGCACCGAGAAGAGCGACGCCCCTCCCTCGGTGGCCGTCGAGATGAGCTTGGGCGTCCTGACCTCGAGGTACCCCCTCCCCGAGAGGAACTCCCTGACCGAGGAAAGGACTTGCCTCTGGATCTTGAACGTGGCCTGAGCCTTCTCCCTCCTCAGGTCGACCGCCCTTATGTCGAGCCTCTTGTCCAGCGACGGGGTCTCACCGCCGTACACGCTGAACGACGGCGCCTCCGTCGCGATGCTGAGCACCCTGAGCTCCTCGGGGACCACCTCCGCGCCGTTGGGGGCCTTGGCCATCGCCTTGACGACCCCCTGGACCGCTATGCTGCTGTGCGGCTTTAGCGCCTCGACCCTGGCGAGCGTCGCCTTGCTCGCCTTGCCCTTGTTGACAGTGACCTGGACGTTCCCGTCGCGGTCGGTCAGCATGATGAATACTATCCCGCCTTGGGTCCTTATGCTGCTGACCCACCCGAAGACCGTGACCCTCTTTCCGTCCAGCTCGGGCGCAATCTGGATGGAATAGTGCGTCCTCCTCCATCCGCCCAGGCCCTCCTCGAGTTTGGTCAAATCGCTCCTTCCTTGGTGCGCAGCCGCGGACTCCAAATCATATAAAACCCTTCGAGGGCTTCGCGCAGCAGCCCGCTCGCGCACTCTTACGACGCCCCAATCCTTACGATGCTCCTCTCGTCCCAAAATGCCGGAGTCGTTACAATGCCTCGGGAAGATGGCTCGCTCTGGCGATCCTCTCGAAGAGAGCAGTCAGGCGTCTCAGCCCGTTGGCCCCGTAGGTCTCCAGGACTGGCAGTCCCAGGCACACTATGGCCGCGCCAAGCATCACCCCGCCGACGACGTCCAGCGGGTAGTGCATCCCCACATACACGCGCGAATAGCAGACGACCGCTGCCTCGAACGTCAAGAGCAGAGAGACGGCCTTGTTCTTGAACTTCAGCAGCGCGAAGACCGCGCCTATCGACGTAATCAGGGCGTGCCCGGACGGGAACGAGGAGTCGGTGTCCGTGACCACGCGCGTGACTATGCCGCTGATGGTCTCGTAAGGGCGAGGCCTGTAGACGGCGTACTTCAGCACCTCGCCTGCGGCTATCCCGACGATGAACAGCGCCGCGAGCTCCAGCGCAAGGAGCTTCGTGTCGCGCTTGCCCAGCAGCAGCATGACGGCTACGATTGGGACCCAGAAGTACTCCCTCCCGTAGAGAGAGGCCAGGGCCATCAGGGTCGTGACGGCTGCGCCCTGGTCCGCGTTCATCTGGAGCGCGAGGCTCGCGTCGGATGCTTGGGTCACGTTGCCGAGCACCAGGAAGGCGACGACGACGAAGAGAAACAGCGAAGCCGCGCCGAGAATCAGCAGAAGAGAACGCTTCAACGGTTGGAAGCCGACAGGCGAATCACCAATCAGTATTTCACGTTATCGAAGCTTCCTGGCGACTTGAAACCCTTAAGAGCGGCCTGGCGGGTTTTCAGCATGAAAGGGTTGGATTTTCACTCCCAGCTCCCCGAGGCTCAAGACGCGGTCATCCCGGGGAGGCTCTCCGATTCCTTCGGGCGCCTCGCGAGCAAGCTGAGGGTCTCAGTCACTGACAGGTGCAACTTTCGGTGCGACTTTTGCATGCCCGAGAAGCCCGTCTGGCTAGACCACTCGGAGGTGCTCACGTTCGAAGAGATCACGAGGGTCGCGGCCATACTCGCGACGATGGGCGTCGAGAGGGTGCGCGTGAGCGGGGGCGAGCCGCTCGTCAGGAAGGAGGTCGAGCGTCTCGTAGGGATGCTCTCCAGAGTGCGGGGGATACGGAGCGTCGCCCTTACCACGAACGGCGCCCTCCTCAAGGAGAAGGCCGCCTCGCTGAAGGCCAACGGCCTGAAGGGGGTCACCGTGAGCCTTCACAGCCTCAGGCCGGAGCTCTACGACCGGATCACGGGCACGAAGGACATGTTCTGGAAGGTGATGGATGGGATAGAAGAGGCGGAGAGGGTAGGCCTCAGCCCGGTCAAGATAAACTGCGTCGTGACGCGGGGGTGCAACGAAGGAGAGATCCTCGACTTCGCGAAGATGGCCCACGACGGCAACAGACAAGTCAGGTTCATCGAGTACATGCCTTTCGACGGCACGAAGTTCTGGGACACGGGGATGGTGGTGCCGGGCAGCGAGATCGTCGAGACCATCTCGCGGAGGTACCCGCTCGCGGCCCTCAGGAGCGAGCACGGCTCCACGTCGAGCAACTACAAATTCAGCGACGGCTCCAAGGGAGCGATAGGCACCATCACCTCGATGTCGAAGCCGTTCTGCGGAGACTGCGACAGGATCCGGCTAAAGGCCAACGGCAACCTCGTCCCCTGCCTGTTCAGCGTCGCCGAGTACGACATCAAGCACCTGCTGCGCGGGGGAGCGACGGACGAAGAGGTCGGAGAGTCCGTCCGGAAGGCCTTCTGGCAGAAGTTCGAGGGGGTGGCTAGCCTGATGGAAAACAAGGTGGAGGTCAGGCACGTGAGGCCGATGCACACGATAGGCGGGTGAGTGCCATGCCCATCCGTGTCAAGGTGCTCTACTTCGGCCAGGCGAGGGAGGCCGCGGGCACGGGAGAGGAGGAAGTCTCGCTCCCAGGCGCGCCCTCGGTCAGGAACCTGGTCGCTAGATCGTTGACTTCGCACAAGGGGCTGCAAGAGCTGTCCGGCTCGATGCGGGTCGCCGTGAACGAGGAGATCGCAGGCGAGGACGACCGCCTGGCCGACGGGGACGTGGTCGCCCTGCTTCCTCCGGTGGCTGGTGGTTGATTGGCCCGGCGGAATGCTTCAAGGCTCACGAAGGTAAGGGTCGAGCCCGCCAAGCTGCTGAAGGACGTGGCGGACCCGGGCGCAGGTGCGGTCGCCCTCTTTCTGGGGACGGTGAGGGACAACAGCGAGGCCGGCAGCGTAGAAAAGATCGAGTACGAAGCCTACGAGCCGATGGCAGAGAAGAGCCTGGCACAGCCGGAGGACGAGGTCAAGCGGAGGTGGCCGGCGACCACGGGCGTGAAGATAGTCCATAGGTTGGGCCTTCTCTCGGTCGGCGACATCAGCGTCGCGATCGCAGTCTCCTCGCCCCATCGGGCCGAGGCGTTCGAGGCCTGCAGGTACGCCATCGAAGCGATAAAGCCCGGCGCTCCCATTTGGAAGCGCGAGAGGCTGGCCAACGGAAAGAAGGTCTGGGTCGAGGGGGCGGCTATGAGGCGCGCGAGCGGAGGCTGGAGGAGCGCCCCGACCAAGGGTGCCATTCGCCGGAACGCCCGACGTCGTAGTCCATAGGGATTTAGCCAAGGGAGCCGGTGATTCAGGCGCCAATTGCCGCCCGGATTCCAGTACACCCCGCTCGAAGACGCCCTCGCCACGCTCTCGCATGCCCTCGGTCCGAGGGCGCGGCGCGAGAGGGTGGACGTTCGGGACGCCTACGGGAGGGTCCTGGCAGCGGACGTGCTGGCGCGAGAGGACTGGCCAAAGAGGGCCGTCTCCCACTTTGACGGCTTCGCGGTCGTCGCCGCGGACACCGGCGGGGCGA
>VFSW01011698.1_pt1 | contig 12299 bp, 9 predicted proteins | sample 5358111 | NCBI WGS metagenome assembly VFSW01 (sample SAMN11554181, study PRJNA540505) | mine drainage metagenome | isolation source: sediment from site ElyBrook_90M | place: USA: Ely Copper Mine, Vershire, VT | collected 2017
GAAGCGGTCCGTTGCCGTGGCTATCGAGCGTCACTGGGCCAAGCCCGTGGACGCCACGGGGCGATCCCCCGAGATATCCGCCGGACGCTCGACGATGGAACGTGCTCCCTGTCCATAGCCCGTTCGCGAATAAACTGCTTGCCCGCATTGCCCGGCCCGGACCCGTATTGACGGCCACAATGCTGGCGTGAAGACAAGAGTGAAATTTGTGTTGAACAACATGCTGCGGCTTAAGGTAAATCCTCAATCGGACAACCACCGTCCCACCATAACCGAGGATTCCTCGCGCCTCGGGATGCTTCCTGAGGACTTGTTTATCAGGCTGCTCTGCGTGGAGCGAAAACGAACCGAGCGCTCCGGGCGTCGTTTCATTTTGATGCTCGTCGATCCTGGCAATCTCCTGAAGGCTCCCAAGGCTCACGCAATGGCGAATCTGTTGGCGGCCATCGCGGGAACGCCCCGGGATACGGACTTCAAAGGCTGGTACAAAAGAAACTCGGTCATCGGAGTTATTTTCACGGAGATTAGTGGTGCCGACGACAAAGCCACTGTGCAGTCGCTTTCCAGCAAACTCACTGATTCTCTGTTTGAGTCCCTCAGCGTCGCGGAGATGAACGAGATTAAGCTTTCGTTTCATGTTTTTCCGGAAGACTGGGATGATGACGGGCAGGTGGGCCCTATCGCGTCGATCTTGCATCTGGAAATGGCGAGTGAAATCCGGCGGAAAAAGATCTCCCTCAGCGTGAAGAGATTCATGGATATCTCCGGCAGCATCTTTGGGCTGATTCTCTCCCTGCCGGTACTGATCCTCATCGCGCTCGCAATTAAGTTGACGTCTAAGGGGCCGGTCCTATTTCGCCAGGTCCGGATTGGCAAATACGGAAAGAAGTTCACGTTCCTGAAGTTTCGCTCCATGTATGTCGACAGCGACCATCGGATACACGAAGAATACGTGAAGCGATTTATCATAGGCGCACCCGATTCCGAGCAAACCGCCGGGAACCAACAGAAGTTGTATAAACTTACCGCTGACCCGCGCATCACGCCAATCGGAAGATTTCTGCGAAATACGAGCCTTGACGAGCTCCCGCAGTTCGTCAATGTACTAGTCGGGGAAATGTCCCTGGTCGGGCCGCGGCCGCCTGTCGTCTACGAATATAACCGTTACGACTTGTGGCACAAGCAGCGCCTGTCGGCGGTGAAACCGGGAATCACGGGGTTATGGCAGGTGGACGGCCGAAGCAGAGTCAAATTTGACGAAATGGTTCGTCTGGATATCCGGTATGCCAGGTCCTGGTCGCTCTGGCTGGACATCAAGATCCTGCTGCACACGCCGGGAGCGGTGCTGTCGGGAAGCGGCGCCTGCTGAGGCGGACCGGTCTGATTACTGCTAGCGCTCATCGTTCCCTCAGTAAATAATAATCACTCATCCCGCTCGGCCACACCAACCTTGGCGCCGGCCAAGGCCCCCGTGCGTGCAGGCTACCGGGAACAAAATCATTTTCTCATTCACAAAGGGCGTCTCTCTCAGGAAGGGTTGTAAGGAAATCTTATGATTCGAGTCGGTCTTATAGGCTACGGTTATTGGGGGCCACGGATCGCGCGAAATTTTCACGGCCTGAACGGCTGTGAGCTATCTGTGATCTGTGACAGATCCAGCGAATCACTTCGCCGGGCCAAGCAAGCACACCCTGACGTCCCAGTGACCTCCGATGCCAACGATGTCCTAACTTCACCAAGCATCGATGCGGTTGCCGTAATCACTCCCGTGTGGACGCACTTTGAACTGGCAAAGGCGGCCCTTCAAAATGGCAAACACGTTTTTGTGGAGAAGCCTTTTACGTCGACCGTATCGCAGGCCGAGGAGTTAAATGAACTGGCCGCCCAAAAACGTCTACACATCATGGTGGACCACACGTTCCTTTTCACGGGAGCGGTGAAGAAGATCCGCGAGTTGATTGATACGGACGCGCTGGGCAAACTCTATTATTACGATTCGACCAGGGTAAACCTGGGGTTGTTCCAACACGACGTGAATGTCCTCTGGGACCTCGCGCCGCACGATCTTTCGATCATGGATCACCTGATCACCGCGAAACCGGACGTCGTAATCGCCACCGGGCAGAAGCACCTCAATAGTCATGAGGATGTGGCCTATCTCACAATCTACTTCGAGAACTCTGTCATCGCCCATATCAACGTGAATTGGTTGTCCCCGGTTAAGGTCCGGACTACGTTACTCGGCGGAGAAAAGAAGATGCTCGTTTGGAACGATTTGGAGGCCGACGAAAAGGTGAAGATCTATGACAAGGGCGTTGATATCGCGAACGGTCAGGGCGTGTATGAACTGTTGGTAAGTTACCGTTCGGGTGACATGTGGGCTCCCAAAATCGACCAATCCGAAGCGTTGGGCAATGAAGCGCGGTACTTCATCGACTGTATCGACAGACACAAGAGCCCGTTTAACGACGGAGCGGCTGGCTTACGAGTGGTCAGATTATTGGAGGCGGCTGAAGAATCGTTGCGGGAGCGGGGAAAGGCAGTCAGGGTATGAGTTCGCATCTTTGCATCAGCGAAGACGTCAAACTGGGGCAGAACGTCAAGCTTTCGAAGTTTATCAATTTGTACGGCTGCGAAATCGGGGACAACACCAAGATCGGAGCATTCGTCGAAATCCAGAAGAATGCGACCGTGGGGAAGAATTGCAAGATATCGAGCCATACATTTGTCTGCGAGGGGGTGACGATCGAGGATGGAGTGTTCGTGGGGCACGGCGTGACTTTTATTAATGACCGATTTCCCCGCGCTACGACCGAAACCGGACAACTCCAGACAGAGAGTGATTGGCAGGTAGAGACGACCTTGGTTCAAAAGGGTGCTTCGATTGGATCAGGCGCCACTATTCTGGCAGGCATAAGCATAGGTGAAAATGCCATAGTCGGCGCCGGCAGTGTTGTGACCAAAAGTGTTCCAGCTAATGCGATCGTGGCCGGAAATCCGGCCCGTGTCAAACGCTTTATCGAGGATGCGTGTGTGGGAGTATGACAATGACAATCACGAAACAGGTTCCTTTCTTAGATCTGGTCACGCCACATAAGGAATTGCGCGACGAATTGGCGGCCGTTTTCAACGCGACGTTGGACACCGCGGGGTTCATTGGCGGACCAGCGGTGGAAGGCTTTGAGAAGGAGTTTGGGAGGTTCTGCGGCGCGTCTCATTGCGTCGGCGTAAGTAGTGGGACGGACGCCTTACGGTTCGCGTTGATGGGGACGGGCGTCGGTTATGGTAACGTTGTCGTTACTGTGGCGAACACGTTTATTGCGACCACGGAGGCGATTTCGCAAGTAGGTGCGCGGCCAGTGTTTGTCGACGTCGATGAGTCGACGTATAACATGGATCCCGGCAAGCTCCGGGAGTATCTGGAGTGTGGGTGCACTACGAACGCGGCCGGGGAAATTATTGACCGCAGGTTGGGAATGAGGGTGGCCGCGGTTATTCCCGTGCATCTTTATGGCCAAGCTGCTGACATGGATGCAATTTGCGACGTCGCGGACCATTATAACCTCATTGTGATCGAGGATGCCTGTCAGGCCCATGGAGCGAAGTACTATTCCAAGAAGGGTAAATGCTGGAAGAAGGTCGGGTCGATGGGCGATGCAGCGGCGTTCAGTTTCTATCCCGGCAAGAACCTCGGCGCCTGTGGCGAAGGTGGCGCCGTGACTACCGGTGACGCGGAGGTGGCGTCGAGGGTGCGGATGTTGCGTGACCACGGCCAAGCGCAAAAATACTACCACCAAGTCGAGGGATATAACGGAAGGCTGGATGCAATTCAGGCGGGCATATTGCGAGTCAAGTTGCGTTGCTTGTCGGCTTGGAACGAACAGCGACTCGAGTGCGCGCGCCAGTACGGCGAACTACTGGGTTCGATGGCTGATACGGTGGTGTTGCCTTATAAGCCCGCCTGGGCAAGCTCGGTATATCACCTATACGTGATTCGGATAGAAAATCGCGACGGCCTTCAGCGCCATCTTGCGGAGGCAAGTATTGGAACGGGAATTCACTATCCAGTCCCCCTTCACATCCAGAAGGCTTACAATCATCTTGGTTACCGACCCGGAGATCTTCCGGTTACGGAGCGGGTCGCGACGCAAATCCTGTCACTGCCGATGTATCCGGGATTGCGACCGGAACAGCAAGAACACGTAGCCGGCCAGATTCGAGAATTCGGTGTGAACCGTCCTCATGCGTTGGCTGCGGGTCGCGGCTGATTCAGACACGACAATAATCGCGGCACAAGACAGGTTAATTTGAAGATTTTGTCTATCGTCGGCGCGCGGCCTCAGTTCATTAAAGCGGCCGCAGTGAGTTGGGCGTTGCGGAGACGGCACAGCGAGTTTCTCGTGCATACGGGCCAACACTACGATTACGGTATGTCGAAGGTCTTCTTCGATGGCCTCGGTCTTCCGTGTCCCGATGTGAACCTCGAAGTGGGGTCAGGCACCCACGGCGCCCAAACCGGCGCGATGCTTAAGGGCATTGAGGAAGTCCTTCTCAAGCAGCGGCCAGAGTGTGTGGTGATTTACGGGGACACGAATTCTACTCTTGCAGGCGCGCTTGCTGCGTCGAAATTGTTGATACCGGTCGCTCACATTGAGGCGGGGCTGCGAAGTTTCAACCGGAACATGCCGGAAGAAATCAATCGGCACCTGGCCGACCACGTGTCGAGCCTTCTTATGTGTCCGAGCGACACAGCGGTCCGGAATCTAGCGGCTGAAGGTATCACCGAAAACGTACACCTTGTCGGCGATGTGATGCTTGATGTTTTGAACTGGGCAAGGCAACGCATTGCCGACAGGCAGACGGATGTGCTTAAGCGGTTAGGGCTGACCGGCAAGGGCTATCTAGTGGCAACGGTACACCGGAGCGAGAACACCAACGATCCCCGGTGCCTGGCAGAGATTGTGAAGGCCTTAAACCTCGTAGTAGAACCGGTAGTCTTTCCTGTGCATCCGCGAACTCGCAAAGTGATTGCAGCAGGCGGGTACCGGATCGAACCTCATGTCCAATTGATCGACCCTGTTGGATATTTGGAGATGGTGGAGCTGGTGAGCGCGGCACGGCTAATTCTAACCGACTCTGGTGGATTACAGAAGGAAGCCTACTGGCTGGGGACTCCATGTCTGACGATGCGAGATGAGACGGAGTGGGTGGAAACGGTGCATGCCGGGTGGAATCTGCTGGTCGGGCCATGCGCCGCCAAAATCGTTAGCGCGGTCCGCTCGTTTACGCCAGACAGTTCGCGTCCGGCGCTGTATGGCGATGGATGTTCGGCGGCACGGTGTGTGGATTTGCTCGGCTGACAGAGCCGTGGAGTGAGGCTGAAAAAACATGATTAACGCACAAGGCTCTATGCTCGTTCCGACGCAGAAAAAGGCGGAAGCTGGTGTAGCCGTTGTTGGAATCGGATACTGGGGGAAAAACCTGGTCCGAAACTTCCGGGATTTGGGCGCTCTTGCGGCCCTCTGCGACGCAGAGGACTCCGTCGAGAAAGCTTACACGCAGCAGTATCCCGATATCCGATTCTGCCGCGATTACAAATTGGTGCTGGCAGACGAAGCTGTCACCGCAGTAGCTTTGGCGACGCCTGCTGTGACTCACTACGAACTGGCCAGGGCGGCGCTGGAAGCCGGTAAGGATGTATTTGTCGAAAAGCCCCTTGCGGTGGACGTAAAGCATGGACAGGAGTTGGTGCGGCTGGCGGAAGCCTCGGGCAGGATCCTGATGGTGGGGCACATTTTGCGGTATCACCCAGCGATCACTACTCTGCAACGATTGATCCGGACGGGTGCGCTCGGCAAAATCAACTACCTATATTCCAACCGTTTGAACATCGGCAAGATCCGGACGGAAGAAAACATCCTCTGGAGTTTCGCGCCACATGACATCTCGGTGATGTTAGCACTCCTGAACGAAATGCCCAACCGCGTTTCCTGCCAGGGAAGAGGTTACTTGAACAATGATGTTGCCGACGTGACCCTAAGTCACTTCGAGTTTCCTAGTGGTGTTCAGGCGCATATCTTTGTGAGCTGGCTGCACCCGGTCAAGGAACAGCGGCTCGTCGTGGTGGGGTCGGAAAAAATGGCCGTATTCGACGACACTGCGGAACACAAGCTTACGTTGTACCCCCACAGGGTCGAGTGGCGGAACCGTTTGCCTATGGCCGTGAAAGCCAATGCCGAGGTGGTCGAACTCGAAGACGAGGAGCCGTTGCGGGCCGAGTGTGCGCATTTTCTCGAATCTGTGAGGCTGAGAACTAAACCTGTTAGTGACGGCAACGAAGGTTTACGAGTTTTGCGGGTATTGGACGCCTGCCAGCGCGCACTCGCCAACGGGGACATTCATCTGGGACGCGATACCGTGGATGCGAAGGTGGAGCGGCCATACTTCGCGCATGAGTCGGCATACGTAGATGATGGAGCCGAAGTTGGCGCAGGCACCAAGATCTGGCACTTTTCCCACGTCCTGAAAGGCGCGCGGATCGGCGAAAGGGTGGTGATTGGGCAGAACGTCAACGTCGATGGCGGAACAGTCATTGGCAACAACGTCAAGATTCAGAACAACGTATCGGTGTACACGGGTGTGGTAATTGAGGATGACGTGTTTCTTGGGCCTTCCTGCGTGCTGACCAACGTCACGAATCCTCGTTCGCAGGTAAACCGGCACGCACTATACGAAAACACACGCTTGCAACGCGGATGCACTATTGGAGCCAATGCCACAATTGTATGTGGAGTAACCATCGGCCGTTACGCATTTGTCGGGGCTGGCGCGGTGGTAACCAAGAACGTTCCCGACTTTGCATTGATGGTCGGAAACCCCGCACGCCAGGTCGGGTGGATGAGCCGTCATGGTCATCGCCTGGAGCCGGACGCCGAAGGTATCATGCGCTGTCCCGAAACCGGATATCGCTACCGGGAAGTCGAGGGCGGTATTCTCCGGTGTCTTGATCTGGACGAAGAGGCGGCGTTGCCGGCTGATTTACGAGTGAGCACCAAGTCTTACCGGCAATTTAAGGAGGATGCTAGAGATGAATGTTCCGTTGCTCGATCTTAAGGCCCAATTCGCCAGCATTAAAGCAGAAATTACCGACGCGATCGCGGAGGTGTTGGACTCTCAGCATTTCATCCTCGGGCCCAAAGTGGAGGAGTGTGAAAAGGCCATCGCAGCCTATTCGAGATGCGCCCACGCTGTTGGGGTCTCATCGGGCAGCGATGCGCTCCTCATTGCACTGATGGCTGAAAACATCGGGGCGGGGGACGAGGTGATCACAACACCCTACACGTTCTTCGCTACCGTCGGAGCGATCGCCCGCCTGGGCGCCACTCCAGTATTTGTTGACATCGACCCGCGGACGTACAATTTGGACACGGTCCGGCTCGCAGCTCAGATCACGCCCAGGACGCGGGCCATCATCCCGGTTCATCTGTATGGACAAATGGCGGACATGGACGGCGTGCTGGATGTCGCGAAACAGCATGGGCTCATTGTGATTGAAGACGCGGCGCAGGCTATCGGCGCCGAGTATAAAGGGCGCCGGGCTGGAGAGATGGGAGACTATGGCTGTTTCTCGTTTTTCCCTTCTAAGAATCTGGGCGCCGCTGGTGACGGCGGGATGGTGGTCACAAACGACGCTGGACGAGCCGAAAAACTACGCTGCCTCCGCGGCCATGGTTCGAAGCCGAAGTACCATCACAAGTTGATCGGCGGCAACTTTCGGCTGGATGCGCTCCAAGCGGCGATCGTTTTAACAAAACTCAACCACCTGGATGACTGGACCGCGGCTCGCCAGCGTAACGCACAACGATATGACGGGCTGTTTCGGAAAGCAGGTTCGCCAATAGGCCTCCCGGAAGTGATTGCGGACAGGCATATTTTCAACCAGTACGTCATCCGCGTTGCCGGTCGCGACGCTTTACAGTCGTACTTAAAGAAGAGAGGTGTGGGCACGGAGGTGTACTATCCGGTGCCGATGCACCTTCAGGAATGCTTCGCTTATTTAGGTTACCAGTCCGGAAGCTTTCCGGAAAGCGAACGGGCGGCAATGGAGACCCTGGCCCTTCCCGTTCATCCGGAACTTACTGATGAGCAAGCGGAGTACGTCGTGCGTTGCATTGACGACTTCCTGACCACGAGCAGCGCCGTATCGTCGAACGCCGGTGTGGCTGTGGCGGAGTAAGTGTTGTGATTGGGGTCTTCACCAGAGCCGGCCAGGAGAGAGTGGCGGAGGAGTTCTTCGAACTCTTCAAGACGCCATGGGAATTCTGGCGGCCCGGGCAGGCCTACGATGTGGTCGTGGCGACCACGGACGAAGTCCCGGAAGTCCCTTGTAAAGTCCTATTCAGTTTCGGTGCGGCGCCGAGAGGCCTGGATTCCCGGCTCGGGATTGTCTCCGGTTGCAGGCAGGCCAGCGCGCATGTGAAGGTTTACGGGGGCCTCGTTCCGATCTATGCCGGCTTGCTCACCTTCCTACCGGAGAGCCAAGGCGACCGGTGTTTAACTGCCGAATCGGGAATAGCCGGACTCAGGATAGCGCTGAATTCGGATAGGGCCGTCATCCGGTTAGGGTACGATCTGTTCAACGAGGTCGAGTTTCTCCTGACCTCCGGCCAGCCTTTAGAATCTGCCCATGTGCCCACGCTGGAAGTGCACATCGGAGTTCTGAGAGAGTATATTCTGCGGTGTGGGATCCCGCTTTTCGAGATACCACCCGCCCCGGCTGGCAAAGAATTTACCGTGTGCCTCACGCACTACATCGATTTTGTGGGGATCCGCAGGCATTGTCTGGACCATTCGATGTGGGGCTTCGTGATGCGGGCGACAGCAGGGGGAGTGTATAACTTCGCCAGAAAACGCCTCTCGCTGGGCTGCCTGTTGCGTAGTTGGCTCGCGGTGGCGAGTCTGCCGCTAGTGTACGCTGGATGGGCGCGAGACTTCTGGGAGCCCTTCGACTGGTATCTGCGAATTGAAGAGGGCCTGCCAGTAACGTATTTCATCATTCCCTTCAAGCGGCGTTGCGGTGCAAAAGTACCGGGGGCCTCGGCTGCGCGACGCGCAACCGCGTACGATATCGGCGATCTTCAGCAGGAGATCCCCATTTTGAAAGGACACGGTTGTGAAATTGGTGTTCATGGTATCGATGCCTGGCACAGCGTGGAGCTGGGGCGTGAGGAACTAACGGCCATCGGGAATGTCACAAGCCAGGCTACAACGGGAATCCGAATGCACTGGCTGCTCCGCGACGGGAAGAGTCCCGCGGTTTTGGAACAGGCCGGTTTCTCCTATGATTCCACCGTCGGTTACAACGAGACGGTCGGATATCGTGCCGGGACCAGCCAGGTGTATCGGCCTTTAGGCGCGAAGAAGTTGCTCGAACTTCCCTTGCACATACAGGACGGCGCCTTGTTTTATCCACAACGGCTCGATCTGACCGAGTCCGAGGCCGAAAGCCGTTGCGGCGCTCTCATTGCGAACAACGGTAAGTTTGGTGGCGTGCTGACGGTTTTGTGGCACGACCGGAGCCACGGTCCGGAACGGTTTTGGGGCGGTTTCTATGCCAGGCTGGTGAATGTACTGAAATCACAGGCGGTCTGGTTTGCTTCGGGCGGACAGATTGTCGATTGGTTTCGCCAGCGCCGGGCGGTACGCTTCGAACGGCGCGAAAGCACGGGCGTAACCGAGGCCCGGGTATGCTACGAAGGCGGCGAGATTCGACCGCCCCTCAAAGTGCGGGTCCACAAGCCCAGGCGTATGACAGGGGAGTTCGAACCGACGGGAGAAAGTGTGTCGGAGATCGCCGAAATTGTCTGGAGCGGTAGGTCCGCTGCGGAGTTGAATAGCAGTCTGGCTTCTCAACTGCGCCCGGCTGATTGCGACATCGCGTCTTGTTTTCACCCATGAAATCGGTCTGCCTGCTAGTCCAAATGGTTTACGACATCGACGTTCGAGTCCGGCGGAAAGCCGAGGCTCTGGTCGCGGCCGGGTATTCGGTCGATGTGATGGCGTTACGCCCCCCGGGCGGAAAGAAGAATTACACCCTCAATGGAGTCAACGTACGGACGGTGTCCCTGGGGAAGAAGCGGGGTTCACTGGCGCGGTATTTTCTAGAGTACGCGTTGTTCTTCCTTTGGGCGTGCGTACAAACCACAATGTGCACGTGGCGGAAACGGTACGCCGCGATCGATGTCAACACCCTGCCCGACTTCCTGATCTTCGCGCCTTTCCTGGCAAAACTGCTGGGGACCAAGCTGGTGTTGGATATGCACGAAATCACGCCGGAGTTTTATATGTCGAAATATGGCATGACGGCGGATTCCTGGGTGGTGAAGTTCCTAACCTACATCGAACGGTTCAGCTTTCAGTTTGCCGACCAGGTGATCACGATCAACCAGCCGATTGAGGATCTCCTCGTCGGAAGGGGACTACGCCGTTCGAAATCGACGATCATCATGAACGCCGCCGACGAATCGCGCTTCGCGACAGCTCCCAAAGCGGCCGAGCGTGATGAGAAGAAGTTTGTGATGATGTATCACGGCACTCTGACACCGATCTACGGGCTCGATATTGCAATCGAGGCGTTCTCCCTGGTTCACGACGTCATGCCCGGGGCCGAGCTGTGGATTCTGGGTACGGGAACGGAAGAGAAGGCGCTCAATGAACTGATCGAAAGGCGCGGTCTGGTTTCGAAAGTCAAGATGGTTGGACAGGTACCGGGCAGTGAGATACCCTCGTGGCTCACGCGGTGCGACGCGGGCATTCTGCCGATCCGGCGGGACGTCTTCCTGGATTTTGCATTCCCGAACAAGCTTCCGGAATTCATCATCATGGGTAAGAGCGTGATCGTCGCCCGGCTGAACGCTATCCGTTACTACTTTAGCGACGCCGCACTCGAGTATTTTGAACCGAACAGTCCTGCCGACTTGTCCCGGTCAATGCTCCGCCTTTACGGAGATCCTGTGCGCCGTGCGGAGCTCGCTCTTAGAGCAAAAGACGAGTACGTTCCCATCCGCTGGGATGTAATGAAACAGCGGTACGTGGCGCTGATCAATCGCTTGTCCGGCATCGTTGGCAGCGAGACTGAAATGCCTACGGTGCGTGGCGCCAGCCTCGCCGCCAAATAGCGAAACGCCAGTTACCCCGCGCCGCAGCAAACTAATGATGGAGCGAAGAGATACCCTGGCGGAAGCGATGGCTGCCGGCCGGAGGCTGCTCGCATACTGCCGGGCCAATGACTGGGCCGGCTATGATCCCTACGACGCGCTCAACAGCGAGTTGTTTAAGGCGTTTCCGGTACTCAACCGGAGAATTCCGCGACTGATTCTCACGCAGAGCCTCAAGCGAAGTCCAATCAATATACGACCCTACCTGCGAATTCCGAAAACACAGAACCCGAAAGGGCTCGCCCTATTTCTCTCGGCGCTCCTGAAGGCGCCCCAACTGAACCAGGACGAGAATACGGACCTGGTCGAATCCCTGGCACAGTCTATCCTTTCGCTGCGATCATCCGGAACATCTTACTGGGCCTGGGGCTACAGTTTCCCCTGGCAGACCCGCACGATCGTGGTGCCGCGCGGATACCCGAACCTGGTTTGCACGATGTTCGTGGCTGGAGCCCTTCTGGACTTGTATGAGTACCGCCGCGACCCCCAATACCTGAAAATCGCCGTGAGCGCGGCCGAGTACATGGTCCGCGAGCTGTATTGGGAGTCTGGGGACGGAAGTATTGCCAGTTTCGCCTACCCTCTTCCGGCGCAGAAGAGCCAAACCCACAATGCCAACCTGCTTGCGGCAGCCTTCCTGTGCAGAGTCTTTGCGCATACCGGCGACGATCAACTCCTGGCCGTGGCGCTCAAAGCGGCCCGCTACTCAGCAGGCCGGCAACAACCAAACGGCGCATGGTATTACGGCGAAGCCAAAACACAACAGTGGATCGACAATTTTCACACCGGCTATAACCTCTGTGCGCTCCAGGTGATTGCACGGCTTGCCCCGACCCCTGAATTCGACCGGAACATCGAACGGGGCCTGGAGTTTTACACCCGGCATTTCTTCCTCAGCGACGGCACGGCTAAATACTTTCACGATCATACCTACCCGATCGACATCCATTGCGTGGCGCAAAGCATCATCACGCTGTTGTCATTCAAGAACGCCAGGCGCGAAAACGTCGGACTCGCAAATCTCGTGTTTCAATGGGCCAAAACTAACATGTGGGACGACAATGACGGCTGTTTCTATTACCG
>VFSW01011699.1_pt1 | contig 12297 bp, 5 predicted proteins | sample 5358111 | NCBI WGS metagenome assembly VFSW01 (sample SAMN11554181, study PRJNA540505) | mine drainage metagenome | isolation source: sediment from site ElyBrook_90M | place: USA: Ely Copper Mine, Vershire, VT | collected 2017
ATACAAACCCGTTGAAACACACTGGACCGGGCATCAAACAACAACAACTCAGAAGGGGTGCGTCGGGGAACGGAAAACACGTTCTTTTCCGCCGCCCGTTGCACGGCCACGACCGGATCGCAAATTCTAATTGCGCCGGGGATCACCTGCCGCGTGTCCGGGTTCCACCGCGCGAGCAGCACGCCACGCAGTTGGATCAGTTCGTTCTGATAACGGGACAACTCGGCGGAGTAACGTCCGCCCTGCGACGGCGTGACTTCTATAACTCCGTCGGGAGTCAGTAGGCTGGCGCTATCCCAGTTGGTGGCAATGACCACCCCTTTCAGTTCGACGTATTGAGCATCCAGGCTGCCGTTGAAAAGTTGGTCCCACGAAGGCCGGAGCGGCTCCGGCAATTGCCCCGCACCCAGCAAGGTCAACTGCTTTGCGCTCACCATCGGCGCAAAGGCACCCGGAAACGTCGTCCCTTCGATTTGAACAAAATCCCCAATGCGGATCGCCGCGTTGGTGCTCAAGTGCGAATCGCGCGCCACGTTCACCACCAAATTGGAAGTCTCGAAAAACAGACCGCCGGTCGCATCTTGAACCACAATGCCGCCCCAGGCCGTCTCCACGCCGGTAACCACCCCCCGAAGTCTCACCGGGAATCCGCGCTGGGCCGCCGCCGTGGACAACTGACTGACCTGTTCCGCCATCGTCAGGATTTGCGACGAAATCCCGTTGGTGGCCGGAACTTCGCCCGGTGGCTCATCAAACAGGTGAATCTGCCCCCAGCCGGAGACTTGCAGTCCGCCGGGAATTTTCAACCCGTCCACATTATAGGCCGCCCGGCAAATCCCGACCGCCCGCACCAGCCGGTTCTTGAAGAGTTCCGGCGGCGGGCCGGCCTCATTCGCCACCTCCACGTTCAAAGTGGCGGCACCAACGCCTAATTGCAAACAAACGCCGCCCCCCGTCGTCGCTTCGGGAATGATCTTCCTCACCCGCCCTTCCACTTCCGCCAAAAAGTGAGTTTCATCGCCGGCCAGAATCTGGCCGATGAAAATACGGCGCGGGGCGGATTGAGTTTCGGCCAAAGAAGCCGACGGCGTTTCGAGAGTGTTTACGTTCGTCCACGCGGGCGTTTGGCCAAAGCTAATCGTTCCGTGCCAGCCCTGACCAGCCAGGGCCAAGACCAGCGCGATCCAACGGCGTGCTTTCATGTTGAAACCTTAAGCAAAATACAATCTGGACGCACTCCATTTATCGGCATCTTGCCGGCAGATCAAACATATCAATGGATTTCGCCCAGATGTTGCCACAAGGTCTTGAGTCAGATTGACGAAGCACGCAAGCAACCAGAGCCGGATTCCGAGCATGGCGAAAAATGAGATGGCATTGTGTTTGTTATTGATGTTTTTCGCTCTAATTTATCCGGGTTAATTCGACTTAATTTATCGTTCGGTTCGCAAGATTCGTGCGCCATAAATGCCGCCGGCCAGCGCGCCAGCATGTGCCTGCACGCGGACAGTGACTTTGGTTTTGCCTTGCGTGAGCTTTTCGGGCAACAGATAGGTCACATCAAAAAAATTTCCAGGCCGGTTGTTGGCGAGGGTCTGGGTGGCGATTTTTTCGCCGTCCACCAGAATGTCAAACTCCCGCCCGCCGCCGTCGCCGCCCCAATATGTGACGGCCAGCGCCACGGGCTGGTCCACCAAAACCTTCATTTGCCATTGGAATCCGCCGCCGTCCGTCGCATCGCGCCATTTGCGTCCGTTGAAATCTCCGGAGCGGGTTTGTTCGCCGCTGAAATCATGGTCGCGTTCCGGCTGCATTTCACCGGGCTGGAAAAAATCCACCGTGCGCGCCGCCAATTCAAGCTGCTGCCGGTGCTCGGCTTCGTAGGCGGCTTCACGCGCTTTCCATTGGCTGTCCGTGAAGATGTCCCAATAAACCGTGTAATGATCGGTCGTCACGCGATAAAACGGCTCCAGTGGCACATCGCGTGGATGGCCCACGCCCACGGTGCGAAACACGCATGGCTGTCCAGCAACGGCTTGTATCCAGTCCCCCGGCGGACGTTGGTCCGTCACCAGCACCGGGACGTAAGCCGGCTTGGCCGCGTTCGTATCATCATTCGGCCCCAAATCGCCGGCCAACACGAGCGGGCCATGCATGATCGTGACCCGATCTGGATTGTCCGGCATGGATTGCAAATGCAGCACTTGCGGCAGCGTCACCTCCACTCGGTCGCCGGTTTTCCACTCGCGCGTCACGTCGGCAAATGAACTGGGCTGGGAGTTCTCTTCGACGCGCTTGCCATTCACGGAAATCCCAAATCCACTTTTAACCCAATACGGATGCCGGATGTGCAGTGTCAATTTCAGAGGATGCTGGCAATCGAAAAGCAGCTCCGTTGTGTCGGCATCGGGAAACTTGGTTTCCTGCCGAATTCGGACGCCATGTTCCTGCCAGTTTAATTCCGAGGCAATGAACAGATTTACAAAGAGGCTGTCATCCGTGTGAAAATAAATGTCGTCGCCATGCAAGGCATGGTTTTCCATGCCGGTGCCAACGCAGCAAGTAAAGCTGTTGAACTGAGTCTGATAAAACTTTGTGCCGCCCATCGCCAGGGAAAGATTGTAAATCACGCAGCCATTTTCGTCATTCTGACTGGACAGGATGTGGTCGTAGAGCGCCCGCTCGTAAAAGTCCGCCGCCGCCGGCGAGGCCGTCCATTCAAAGACGTGCCGCGTGAGGTTGAGCATGTTATAGACATTGCAAGTTTCCGTCGTGTTGGGGCCAAGCCGGTCGTTCAGTTTGTCCGGCGGACCGAAATGTTCCTCCAGCGCATTGCCGCCGGTGACGTAGGAATGATGGTGTGCCACGCGGTCCCAGAAAAATTCGGCGGCGGTTTGATCATTCGTGTTTCCAGTCAGCTCGTAAAGGTCAGCCAGGCCGATGAGCTTGGGAATTTGCGTGTTGGCGTGCAGCCCGTTGAGTTGGTCAATCCGATGCGTCAGCGGCACCAGCACCGCCTCCATGTAAAACCGCCGCGCCAGCGCGAGGTATTTTTGGTCGCCCGTGTCGGCGTAAAGATCGGCGAGCAACTCGTTCATGCCGCCATGTTCGCAGGCCAGAATTTTCTGCATCTGGTCGTGGTTCAGGCCGCTCAAAGTGCGGTCAATAAATTCAGCCAGTTTGCGCTCGACGACCAGCGCGTTGGTGTTGCCGCAGAGACGATAGGCATCGCGCAGCCCCGCCAAATCCTTGTGCAATGTGTAAAATGGAACCCATGCCCCGTTGAGATCAAAGCCCTGCGAGCGGATGTCGCCCAGCGCCAGTTCGGCAAAAACTTTTTTCCCATTGGGAATGGCTGCTACATAACCGTTGCCATTGGCTATCTGACACAACGCGAGTTCACCCACGATGTAATTCACCCGGTCGCGCAGTTTCTCGTCGCCGGTGGCCTGATACATTTCCGAGCAGGCCGAGAGATAATGCCCCAGCGTGTGCCCCGCCACACCCTGGGATTCCCAGCCCCCATAAACTGGTGCCTTGGGCTGAAGCCCTGCCTCCTTGCGGAACCAGGCCAGCAGCCGGTCCGGTTCCAATGCGAGCAGATACTGGTGATCCAGTTCCTGCGAGTGCTTAAAGGGGCCATCCAGTAATCGAACGTCGCCCAAGGCAAACGGTTCCGCCTTGAGCGGCGCAAGGATTTTCACTTTGGGCTTGGGTAATTCTTCGGCCAATGAGGCGCCGAGGGAAGCACAACAAAACCACAAAGCAAGTAAAGCGAGCTGAATTCGATTTGGCATGAGCTTTGGATTCTCTATCTAAATGACATTAAAAATGATTTCCGTTTCCCTCATCATTGTCAAATGCTGACATCTTTTCTGGAATTTCCAATTTGGTTTCTTACCACGACTGGCGTGGAGCTTGTTATTGATTTTCCTTCTGCGCCAGCTGCTTGCAAGAACTTTTCCCATTCGGCCCTCGGTTTTTCTGTGGCACCAAGGGTGTCCCGGCGCTTTTTGGCGCGAACGCCGTTTTTTCGCGGTTGCGAAGACACCTACTACGGAGCATGGCGGATTTCATCACGGCTGGATCAGTCGGAAGAACATCTGGGTGTTCGTCGTGATGATGGTGGCCGAACCTTGTCCCGTCGTGTTGGGCACATCGGACCAGAGCGCCGGCGGAACCAAATTGGTGGCGCTCTGCAAGTGGACATTGGCACTGGCCGTCCAATTCAGCGTCAGCGAATTTCCGCTGGTGTTGACGGCACCTGTCGTAATGTTGCCGAGCGATGCAACCGAGGCGACCTGAAGCTCGTTGATGTTCCACCAGCCGCCCGTTGATTGAGCGACCAAGCCGATCCCCGTAATCGGGCCGGTCAATGCGGTCGCCGCCGGCCCGCCGATGGTCACACTGGAATTAACCGTAAGATTGTTCCAATTCGTCGCCGCCGGATTGTAAATCATGTCGGTGCGGTGATAGTTGGTTCCCCCCGTCTGATTGGGTATGATGGGGTGGTTGGTCGAGACATACCAGGCACCCCCAACCTGCACCGCAAACCAACTTTGCAGCGCGCCGCCGTTATAGCCCCACTGCGCATACACCGAGAGGTCAAGGTTGGTGTATTGCGTCGGGTCAATGCTCGTGAAGGCGCTGTCGCCATAGGTTCCGCGGCCCGCGCCATTGGTGGTGTAAATCAGGGCCATTCCGGGGTTGTTGTCACCAAACCATAGGGAATTGGTCGGCAGACTCGCGTCCGTCGTGTCATCCACAGCGCCATCGGCTTGAAAGAAGCCGCTGTAAAAGTCTGTCGCCAGCACTTGGTTCCAGCCCACATCGGCTAGGGCGGTCACGTTGGTTCCGCCGTTGGTCGTGCCCCAATCCTCCTGATACGGCACAGGTGAACCCGGCACAACTCCGCCACCCAAGGCTCCGCCAAACAAATCCTGACGTTTGACCACAATGTTCCTTGCATAGGTATAAGTGGTGTAAGTGGGTCCCGGCGATCCGCCGGCGCCGCCCATTTGATAGTCTATGATCAACTCGCAGGGAACGCCCACGAAGGTGCCGGCCTTCTGGTCGGACATCAGGACGCCATCAATGAAATACTGAAAGTCCACGGTATTCGAATCCAGCATGGTGGCCAGCATACGGTAGTTATGCCAGGCGCTGCCGGCGGTGGGCACGGTGGTCAATTGTGTTTGCCAGTTGCCGTCATAAGTGTTCTGCCAGATGACATCACTGCCCTTGACTTCCAGGATGTCGCTTTCCGGCGGCCATTCGTTGACGCCCAGCAGCCACATGGCCGGCCAGGTGCCATAGACCGTGGGCACGATGAAATCCCCGCTGATGTCCCAGACGGGCGACTGCGGGCTGATGACCATTTCCTGTTGCAGGAAAAAAGTCCCGGAGTTGTAGGCAATGCCGGTGCCTTCGTAGGAATTGGTGAGCGAGGAAGTCAGGGTCATTACTCCGTTGGAAATGGCGATATTGGTGGGGTTCATCAAGGCGCTCCCATTGTGAATCGTGCCCCACGGATAGTTGTAATACCACTGGGTGATGAACGCCTGGGCATTGGTGAAAGATCCGCCGTCCACCAGTGTTTCCCAGGTGCCGGAGTTCGCCAGTTCCAGGAAGTTCAACGCGGCCACCGAAGTGGGAGAGGTGACGGTGAATGCAATTCGACCGTCGGCCGAGGGGGTAATGTTGTTCCACGTCGGCGCGACGGTTCGGTTCGCATAGGAGTCAAAGTTGACCGTGGCCGAACTGGCGCTGGTGCCCGTGACCAGGGAATAGAATCCATTTAGTTGGGTGGTGGCGCTGGAACCATAGGCGATAAGATTGTAAGTCTGTTGGGGGTTCAGATTGGAGATTGTTACCAGCAGAACCGCTCCCAGGGAAACATCTATGTTGTTTTGCAATGCGTTGACGGGAAAACTGACGATCGCCGGCGGATAGGGCGATGGATTATAGGTGAACGGCCATTGGGTGATGCTTTTCCCCGCCACCACGGCGCCGTTGCTGTTGGTCTTGGTCAGCGTCAAGGTCCAGCCAGTGGCGGCATTGGTGATGTCCGCCAAGCTCATCGGCGAAGTGCTGCCGTTAAGCGGAACGAGTCCGGCGGCAGCTTGCGCCATCGAGGAAACCGTGGCGTTGTTGTAATAAACTCCGGACGAAGGCCGGACTGAAGCATTGGTGGCGCTAAAACTCACCAGCACCGTGGTGGCAGAGGCGGCGCGGACAAGGCAAAGCGCCGCGCCAATGGCGAACACAAGCGTCCAGAATGTGTTTTTCGAGTTCATGGGATAGTTAAGGATAATAAATTGTGTGACTGGTTTTGGCCGGAGAGGTGGTCGAGGACTTTGTGCTGGAAATTAGAATGCGCCATTGGCAAGGCGTGGTGCAACATTTTCGTTCACAAACCGTCGGCCAGCGTTAGTTGCGCGGCCGGTAATTTCTCGGCGGTGGCTCGCAGAATGATTTTGCCGGGCTGACCGCTGGCTTTCACGATCACCAGACAGCGGCCACGCCAGCATTTTCGTGCGGGCTTTTGACAGCTTTCCAAGCTCACCGGATTGGCGTTGCCGACGCCGACAATCGTTCCCGGCCCTTCAATCTCGAAGCGAACCAAGTTGTCTGCATCAGGATTGATCACGCCTTGCGCATCCACCAACTCCACGGTGATGTAGCTCAAATCCTCGCCGGTCGCATGAAGTTGCTCGCGGTCGGCTTTCAGCCGGATGTGGTCAGGAGCGTCCGCCGTGCGCAGCGCTGCGGTCGCGATTTTTTTTCCACCGGGGTTGGCCGCGGCCTCCCGCGCGCCGGGCGGATCAGGCACCGGGCAGCCGGGCGTGAATTACGTGGATCGGTTCGTGGGTTTGCGCCCGAGGGATTTGCCGTTCAGGAATAACTCCGCTTCCGGGCACGAGGAAAAGACCGTCACCAACAAAGGCTTTCCACTGTTCGTTTCCCAGTTCCAATCGGCGCGCAGGTCGTCAAAGTGCCATTTGCTCCAGAACACGCGCCGGGGATTTTCCGGGAACGACGGCTCCGGCGATTGGACGAAGAGGGATAACTGGTTCGGTTTCCAGAGCGTTTCGCGGTAAAAGGATTGCGGGCGGCGCCAGCCGCAGATGTCAATGTCGCCGCAATACGCGAGGTTCCACGGAAAGAAATTCTGGAACTGGTCGTAGCCGCGCCAGCCGATGCTGGCCTCGCCCAAATAGTCCCAGCCGGTCCAGACAAAATCGCCGATGACGTAGGGATGGTCCAGCACCGCCATCCAACTGCCGAACGTGTCGAGCGGATAGGATTCGGTGCAGACCATGACGCGGCCAGGAACCCGCTGATGATCCTCGCCGTAAATGTCCTTGATGCCGTGGTCGCCGCCTACGGCGTAGTTATAGCCGCCGACATCGAGCGCGGCAAAAAACGGATCGTTGTCTGGACCCAGGCCGTTGACAGCGGCGGTGACGGGACGGGTGGGATCCAGTTGCCGCACAAATGCAGCGAGTGTTTTGGCCGTGGCCACCATGGACGGCATGGTTTTGCCGGGAATTTCATTGCCGATGCTCCAGAGAATCACGGATGGATGATTGCGGTCGCGTTCAATCATGCTCCGCAAATCCTTCTGCCACCAGTCGTTGAAATAGAGGTTGTAGTCGAAGGGTTTCTTGCCGATGCTCCAAGTGTCAAACGCCTCGTCCACAACCAGGATTCCCAGCCGGTCGCAGGCGTCCAGAAAGGCCGGCGCCGGCGGATTGTGGGCGCAACGGACGGCGTTGAAGCCGCTGGCCTTGAGAATCTCGACCTTGCGTTCCTCGGCCCGATCATAGGACGCAGCACCGAGCGGTCCGTTGTCGCCATGCAAGCAGCCGCCCCGTAGTTTGAGCGGCTGGCCATTGAGACAAAACCCTTTTTCCGTATCAAAAGTAATTTGACGAATACCGAACGGCGTCGTCACGCGGTCGGCCAGCCGGCCACCGCGAAAAATTTCCGTGATGTTGGTGTAAAGCACCGGCTGATCCACCGACCAAAGCATGGGATTCGTGACGGTCAATTCCTGCGTCACCTCCTTGCTGTCGTTTGTCCCAACCGACTCCTCCATTTGATCTCGGGCGACTTCTTCGCCACGACTGCTGACAATGCGGTTCACCACACGAATGGGCGCGGCGGATTCACTCTGATTGGCCAACTGCATTTGCACCCGGATTTTGGCGGCGCCCTGGCTGATCTGCGGCGTGGTGAGATAGATGCCGTCGTGCGCGACGTGAACCGGATCAAGAAACTTCAACCAGACGTGCCGATAAAGGCCAGAACCGGAATACCACCGGCTGTTCTCCCCGATATTGGAAATTTTGACGACGAGAATATTGTTGCTGGCAAAGGAAACCTCCTTGGTGACATCAAACCAGAACGGCGTGTAGCCGTAAGGATGGGTTCCCAGGTTTTTGCCGTTCAACCAGACCGAGGCGTTCATGTAAGCGCCGTCGAACTGGAGGATCACGCGCCGGCCATTCTGATCGGACGGCAGGGTGAAGGACTTGCGATACCATCCGATCCCGCCAACCGTGAAGCCGCCGCTGACCTGGCTGATCGCGTCGCGGTCAAAAGGTGAGTCCGTGCCCGGCAAATCTTCGATGCTCCAGTCGTGCGGCAAGTTCACCCCGCGCCAGCCGGAGTCGTCAAAAAAAGTCGCTTCCGCGCCATCCGCTCCGCCGCGATGAAAACGCCAGCCCTGGTCAAAAAGCAGTTCCTGGCGGCCGTCGGTCGTCGGGCTTGGGAGCGGCACGACCGTTTGCGCCAGCAGGTTCGAGACGACAACCAGGTTCAGAAGCAACAGACGCAAAATTCCCGTCTCAACCCTCCGAACGGAGATTTGATTGGGGGAAAACCCGGGAGTCTTCATCAGCAAGTGGACCAGCACACGCCGAGCATCTCAATTTTCTGGCGAACTGTCTAACCCTCCAAATGTAGGGTTTTTAATCGGATGCTTGCGGCACGACGGGCGCATTGACATAAAAGGCGGCACCCAGCTTAAGCCGCGTGCCGCCCGCGAATATTATACTGTCGTAACCGGGGGTTGAGCCGGAAGAACAATTCAGCGGTTGGCGTGGTTGGGGTGGCCGAACCCTGCCCCGCCGTTCCCGGCACATCCGTCCAGACAACGGGTGGAGTCAGGTTGGTGGCACTCTGCAAGCTGACATTCGCGCCGGCGGTCCAGTTCAGCGTCAACGTATTCCCGGCAAACGAGCCGACCGAGATGCTGCCGAGTTGTGGTGCCTGGGGTATCGCGCTAACCTCCACGCTGTTGGTGCTCTCGCCGTAGGTATTGATTGCGGACACTTCATAGTAATAGAGTATGCCGTTCGTCACCTGCGTGTCCGTGTAATTGGCAGCCGTCACATTCGTAATGGTGGTTTCGGCCCCGCTGATCGTGGAACGCTTCACGTTGTAACTCGTCGCGCCAAAGGATGCCGTCCAGCTCAATGCGACCTGAGTATCTCCCGCCGTGGCACTCAAGCCTACCGGGGGCTGAGGCGCCTCCGGCAAGTGGATATCGAAATAATTGAAGCTGCCATTCTCGCCGTTGGGGTAGTTGATGAACACCCCGGCGCCGGTGAGCGAACCGGCGAGGTCGGACGCGGCCTGGGACCCCACCGTCATGGTGTTGACGTCAAAGTTATTCCAATTGGTCGCGCCCGGCGCGAAGGCCTGCAAGTAGTTCATGGTAGTAAACAGCAACGGCAGACCCGTTGCCGAAATAAACCAATTGGTGGCGCCACCGCTGGTTATTTGCACGATTAAATTGGCCGTCGTGTTGGTGTTATAGACACCGAGAGTCGCTGATAACACCAGGTTGGTGTTGGCGGCCAGATTAAGTCTGGGGAACGCCAGACCGGAAACGCCCGTGTCTGACGCTATGGTGGCGTAGAACTCAGCCTTTCCCGCGCCGCCTGAATAAAAATAGGCGGGAGATGTTCCGCTGGAACCGGCGTAAAGACCCATACTGCCTGCGGAATTCCAACCGATGGTGGTTGTTGAGTAGAAACCGTCCGGCACTTCAGGTGTCGGGAAGGTCTCGGCGTAGAGCAGACTCGGAGGCACCGGGTTGACCGTCAGGGTGGCGGTGGAGTAGTTGCCGGAATTGTCCCAGCCTGCGGAATTGCTCACGATACAGGAATAATTGCCCTCGTCGTTGGTGTTCGCGTCGGTAATGGTGAGCGTTTTCGATCCCGCCCCTGAAATGCGGCTGCTGTTGGTCAGAATGACTCCGCCCTTTTGCCAGAAGAAATAGAGGGGCGCGCTTCCGGTTCCGGGTTTAAGGTGGACCTGGAAGGAGACGCCCCCGCCATTGTAAACAGTCTGGTTCCTGGGCATGCCGTCAATGACCGGGGCGATGGCCGGCACAGCATCCGTAGTGATCAAGAAGTTGGCAAAATCCCATTCCGACGCATAGGTCAGGACAACCACCATGCCCGCCCCGGTGATTTTCCCGGTCAAGTCAGCGGCGGCCGGGCCGCCAACGGTCGCGCCCGTGCTGTTGAACGTGAGATTGTTCCAAGTGGCCGCAGCGGGACTGAACTGCTGCTGGTAGGTTGAAAAGTATGAAGTCGCGGTTGTATCAACCAGAATGGGTGCGGAACTCACATACCAGCTTCCGCCATTCATCTGGACGGCGAAATATGCGGTGGAATTCCCCTGGCCACTATAAAAGTTAGGGGTGGGATTTACGTTCACGGAGAAAGCGATGGCCGGATAAGCGGTCGGGGCTATAGCCGGAAAGGCCAGACCGGAGGTGCCTGTATCGCTATTTGTGGTGGCATAGAAAAAGATCGTGGAGGGATACGTGATGCTATAATCTTCCGCGGCGCTAATGGAGCCGCTTGCGTTGCCATTGTTGTAGAACAGGCGATTGGGATTGTTTGGAACGCTGTTCGACCAGCCAACCGTGCCCAGCGGGTAGGCAATGCCGGTGAATGGTCCAACAAACTGGAAAGTCTCGGCATACAAGTAATCGGCGGGGACGGGGTTGACATTCAGATAGGCGGGGCCAGCGGAGTTGGTGCTGGTGTCAAAGAAACCGGCGGAATTGCTCACGATCACCGAATAGTTGCCATCATCCGCGGCAGTGGCGTTCAGAATCGTAAGGGTTGCGCTGTTCACACCTGAAATGCGGCTGTCGTTCGTCAGCGTGACACCACCTTTTTGCCAGTAGTAATCATAAGATTGCGAGGGCGAGACACCGACCGTGAACGACACGCCACCCCCGGCGTAAACGTTGTTTTGGGACAACGGCGCCGCGACCAGTGTGGGCGGGACCGCTGCCGGCGCGTTGGAAATCGAAGAGACGAGCAACTCGTTCATATAGCGCCAAGTATTATTTCCGGACTGGGAAACGATGCCAATCCCGGTGATCGGCCCGGATAGATTCGCCCCGGCCGGCCCGCCAATGACCACATTGGTGTTAATCGTATCAATGGTGAGAGCGTTCCAGCTGGTCGCCGCCGGATTATAGGTCATATCGGTCCTGGTGTATGAACTCCCTCCCGTTAAATTACACGCCACGGGGTTGTTGGTGGCGACATACCAGGCGCCCCCGACTTCCACCGCAAACCAGGTTTGGAGACCGGCGCCTTGCCAGAGGGTCTGCTCATACACCGATAGCTCCAGATTCGTGTATAACGTCGGGTCAATGGTCGTGAAGGCGCTGTCGCCATAAGTCCCGCTGCCAGCGCCATTCGTCGTATAGAACATCGCCATGAATCCGGAATTATTGTTGCCATACCACATGCTATTGGCAGGCAGCGTCGCGCCCGTTTTGTCGTCCACTGGAGCAGTGGAATTATAAGTGAAGCCGCTGGAAAAGCCTGTCCCCAGCACTTGGGTCCAGCCGACATCACTTGGGGCCGACACAGAAGATCCGCCGTTGGTGGAGCCCCAGTCCTCTTGATACAGCACGGTGGTTATGGTTTGGGCGGAGATCAATTGGAGACTGGCGATGAGACCGAACAGGGCTAGACAAGCGGTTTTCATAACATTTGCTTGATTTTTGGTTTTCATAATGTTCATTGCTTTTTTAGTTTCATTACTGGTATTGCGTTTGTTTTTTGTTTTGCGGTTGGCATTGTTTTTTTGGGGGTGTTTGGTTTGAATCATTTTTCATAGGCATCGGGCGCTGGCGGTTGATGTTAGTTTTTGGCGCTTCCAAATTCATTCAGGGTTTGGCGCATCGCGTCGGCAGGGCTGTGCGTGGCGCTTTGAATATCCGCATCCGGCATATTTGTATTGAAGACGTAGACG
>VFSW01011700.1_pt1 | contig 12296 bp, 6 predicted proteins | sample 5358111 | NCBI WGS metagenome assembly VFSW01 (sample SAMN11554181, study PRJNA540505) | mine drainage metagenome | isolation source: sediment from site ElyBrook_90M | place: USA: Ely Copper Mine, Vershire, VT | collected 2017
TCACGTGCGGCTTGGTGCGCTCAAATTTTCCCTTCGACATGTGCGTTTACCTCGTCAATTCTCAGTGTTTAAACGTTACGATGCTTTTTTGATCACGGCTTCGGCGATATTGGCCGGCGCTTCGTTGTACTTGCAGAACTCCATCGTGTAGGCGGCACGGCCCTGGGTCGCGGAGCGCAGGTCGGTGGCATACCCGAACATCTCGGCCAGCGGCACCTCCGCGCGCACGATCTTGCCGGACGGAGAATCTTCCATCCCGAGCACGATGCCGCGGCGACGGTTCAGGTCACCGTTCACGGGACCAACGAACTCTTCCGGCGTAACCACCTCTACTTTCATGACCGGCTCAAGCAGCACAGGACTGGCCTTGCGCGCACCTTCCTTGAAACCCATTGAACCGGCAATCTTGAACGCCATTTCGTTGGAGTCGACATCGTGATAGGAACCGTCGAACAAAGTGACCTTGACGTCCACCACCGGAAAACCGGCGATCACACCATTCTGCAACTGCTCCTGAATACCTTTATCGACGGCCGGAATATATTCGCGCGGCACGACACCGCCGACGATGCCGTTGACGAATTCATAACCCTTGCCGGCTTCCTGCGGCTCGATCTTCAACCAGACATGCCCATACTGACCACGACCACCGGACTGGCGCACGAACTTGCCTTCCTGCTCCACCGTCTTGCGGATGGTTTCGCGATAGGCTACCTGCGGCTTACCGACATTGGCCTCGACCTTGAACTCGCGGCGCATACGATCGACGATGATATCGAGATGCAACTCACCCATGCCGGAGATGATGGTCTGGCCGGATTCCTGATCGGTGTGCACCCGGAATGACGGATCTTCCTGCGCCAGCTTGGACAGCGCCAGACCCATTTTTTCCTGATCGGCCTTGGTCTTGGGTTCAACGGCCTGGGAGATGACCGGCTCCGGGAATTCCATGCGCTCAAGAATAATCACTTTGTCGGTGGCGCAAAGCGTGTCACCCGTGGTGACGTCTTTCATACCGACGCAGGCGGCAATATCGCCGGCGCGCACTTCTTTGATTTCCTCGCGGCTGTTGGCATGCATCTGCAACAGGCGGCCGACGCGCTCCTTGCGGTCCTTGATCGGGTTGTACACCGAGTCACCGGAATTCAGCACGCCGGAGTACACGCGGATGTAGGTCAAGGAACCCACGAACGGATCGGTGGCGATTTTGAATGCCAGAGCTGAAAATGGCTCGGCATCATCAGCCTGACGCTCCGCGGGGGTACTGGCGGCATCATCCAACAGACCGGTGATGGCGGGCACATCGGTCGGCGACGGCATCAACTCGATGACAGCGTCGAGCATGGCCTGCACGCCCTTGTTCTTGAAGGCGGAGCCACACAGTGTCGGGACGATCTCCACGTTCAGGGTACGGATGCGCAACCCCTCTTTGATTTCTTCAACGGTCAACGGCTCACCGTTGAGATATTTCTCCATATACTCTTCGGTCGCTTCCGCAGCAGCCTCAACCATCTTGTCGTGCCACTCGTTGCAGGCATCGAGCATGTCGGCCGGAATGTCTTTTTCGTCGAAGCGCATGCCCTGGGTGGAATCATCCCAGTAGATCGCCTTCATCTTTATCAGGTCGACCACGCCCTTGAAATTCTCTTCCGCACCGATCGGCAACTGGATAGGCACGGATTTCGCGCCGAGGCGGGTCTTCATCTGCTCGACTACGCGCAGGAAATTGGCTCCGGCGCGATCCATCTTGTTGACGAAGGCCAGACGCGGCACATGGTAACGATTGGCCTGACGCCACACGGTTTCGGACTGCGGCTCGACGCCACCGACCGCGCACAATAGGAAGCAAGCGCCGTCGAGGACACGCAACGAACGCTCGACTTCGATGGTGAAATCGACATGGCCCGGAGTATCGATGATATTGATGCGATGCTGCGGGAACTGCTTCGCCATGCCGGACCAGTAACAGGTGGTCGCCGCGGAGGTGATGGTGATCCCGCGCTCCTGCTCCTGTTCCATCCAGTCCATGGTGGCGGCACCGTCATGCACTTCGCCGATCTTGTGCGACACGCCCGTGTAAAACAGCACGCGTTCAGTGGTCGTGGTTTTACCGGCGTCGATGTGCGCCATGATACCGATGTTCCGGTATTGATCGATGGGTGTTTTACGTGCCACGACAGTCAGCCTTTAAATTCGTTTCGTTCGCAAAATTACTTAACAGGAACTACCAGCGGTAGTGTGCGAAGGCCTTGTTCGCATCCGCCATGCGGTGCGTATCTTCGCGCTTCTTCACCGCGGAGCCGCGACTTTCGGAGGCGTCCAGAATCTCGCCAGCCAGGCGCAGAGCCATGGATTTCTCGCCGCGCTTACGGGCCGAGTCGATCAACCAACGCATGGCCAGTGCGGTACGGCGTACCGAACGCACTTCCACCGGCACCTGATAGGTTGCACCTCCGACACGGCGCGACTTCACTTCGACGCTCGGGCGAACATTGTCCAACGCCTTGTCGAGCAGGGTCATGGCATCACCCTTGGACTTGGTCGCGACCTGATCCAGCGCGCCGTAAATCACGCCCTCGGCAACTGACTTCTTGCCGTCGACCATCAGCATGCTGACGAATTTGGCCAGCATTTCGCTGCCGAACTTGGGATCCGGCAGAACCACGCGCTTTGCAACTAGTCTTCTTCTCGGCATCGTCGTTACTCAATATTCGCTGTTTCAGATTTCCGCTCTACGCGGCAATCGCTGCACAAAATAATTAGGCTTTCGGACGCTTGGCGCCGTACTTGGAACGGCCCTGACGGCGCTTGGCGACGCCGGAAGTATCGAGACTGCCGCGCACCGTATGGTAACGCACGCCCGGCAAATCCTTGACGCGACCGCCGCGGATCAGCACCACCGAGTGCTCTTGCAGGTTATGGCCTTCGCCGCCGATGTAACTGGAGACTTCCATACCATTGGTCAGGCGCACGCGCGCGACTTTACGCAGAGCGGAGTTCGGTTTCTTCGGCGTCGTTGTATAAACGCGGGTACAGACGCCGCGTTTCTGCGGGCATCCGGCCAATGCCGGCACAGAACTCTTAGCACGCTTGCTAACGCGCGGCTTGCGGACCAATTGATTGACTGTCGACATCTAAATACCAACCCTGTGTAGTGTCTGCAGAAATGGCCGATCCGGCCCCTGAAAACAAATGACAGGCCGGACTACTCCGGCCTGTCAGAGAAGCGGAATTGTAGGGGGGCGCCTGATACCTGTCAAGCGAACTCCCGCCTTATTCTTCCGAAATACGCGCCTCCTGGTCCGATTCCGACGTCGAAATCTCGGACAATGCTGCGGCGGTCTCGACAACATCGGTTGTACCGCGTCTGCGACGACGTTCAGCGTGATAGGCTAGGCCGGTTCCCGCCGGGATCAGACGTCCGACAATGACGTTTTCCTTCAAGCCGCGTAATTCATCACGCAGGCCGCGCACCGAGGCTTCCGTCAGCACTCGCGTGGTTTCCTGGAACGATGCGGCGGAAATAAACGATTCCGTCGCCAGCGATGCCTTCGTGATGCCCAGCAAAATAGGCTCGAAGAAGGCAGGACGTTTGTTCTTGTCACCGGCCAGTACACGTTCGTTTTCCTCCAGCGCGCGGGGACGGTCGATCTGCTCACCTTTCAGGAAACGGGTATCGCCAGTGTCGGTGATCTCGACCTTGCGCAACATCTGCCGGACGATGGTCTCAATGTGCTTGTCGTTGATCTTCACACCCTGTAGACGATAGACATCCTGGATTTCCTTGACCATATAGGTGGCCAGCGCCGTAACGCCCAGCAGACGCAAAATATCGCCAGGATTCGGCTCGCCATCGACCACGGTTTCGCCGCGCTCCACGTGCTCGCCGTCAAATACGGTAACGTGGCGCCACTTCGGTATCAGCTCTTCATGCTGAGCACCCTCGGTATCGGTGATGACCAGTCGCTGCTTGCCCTTGGTGTCCTTGCCAAAGCTGACAGTGCCGGAAATCTCAGCCAGAATCGCCGGATCCTTGGGTTTACGTGCTTCGAATAAGTCCGCTACGCGCGGCAGGCCGCCGGTGATGTCGCGGGTCTTGGTAGATGCTTGCGGAATACGTGCGACGACGTCGCCCACACCCACGGTCTGTCCATCCTCGATGTGCACGATGGCGCCGGCCGGCAGGAAATACTGCGCCGGAATTTCGGTGCCGGCCAGACACAGATCCGCACCTTTATCGTCGATCAGCTTGACCATGGGCCGCAGATCCTTGGCCGCTGAACCACGCTGTTTCGGATCGGTGATGACCAGACTCGACAGGCCGGTGACTTCGTCCATAGTGCGGTGCACGGTAATGCCTTCGACGAAATCGCTGAACTGCACACGGCCGTCCACTTCGGTAACCACCGGGTGAGTGTGCGGATCCCAGTTGGCCACGACCTGCCCGGGGATGACATGTTCATCATCGCCGACGGTCAGCACCGCGCCGTACGGCACGCGATAACGCTCGCGCTCACGACCATGCTCATCGGCCACGGTCAGCTCACCGGAGCGCGACACGGCCACCAGGTTGCCGCTCTTGTGCTTGACCACTTTGATGTTGTGCAAACGCACCACGCCCTTGGTCTTGATGCTGATGCTGCTGACAGCGGCGGCGCGTGACGCCGCGCCACCGATGTGGAAGGTACGCATGGTGAGCTGCGTGCCTGGCTCGCCGATCGACTGCGCGGCGATGACGCCCACCGCCTCTCCCTGGTTGATCAAGTGACCGCGCGCCAAATCGCGGCCATAGCACATGGCACAAACGCCGTAGCGGGTATCACAAGTGATTGGTGAACGCACATGCACCTGATCGACGCCGTTCTCTTCCAGCAGATCAACGCAGTGTTCATCGATGAATGTGGCGAGCGGAACCAGCACTTCGTCGGTACCGGGAATGCAGACATCGTCCGCAGTCACGCGGCCAAGCACGCGTTCGCGCAACGGCTCGACGATATCACCGCCTTCGACCAAAGGTGCCATGACCAGACCGTTGGAGGTACCGCAATCGACCTCCGTCACCACCAGGTCCTGGGCAACATCGACCAGACGGCGCGTCAGATAACCGGAATTGGCGGTCTTCAGCGCGGTGTCCGCCAAGCCTTTGCGCGCGCCGTGCGTGGAGATGAAGTACTGCAACACGTCCAGGCCTTCGCGGAAGTTCGCTGTGATCGGCGTTTCAATGATCGAACCGTCAGGCTTCGCCATCAGACCGCGCATACCGGCCAGCTGACGGATCTGTGCGGCGGAACCACGCGCGCCGGAGTCGGCCATGATGTAGATCGAGTTGAACGACGCCTGCTTGACCATTTTGCCAGCGGCATTCTCGACCATTTCGGAGCCGAGTTTTTCCATCATCGCTTTACTGACTTGATCGTTGGTGTGCGACCAGATATCCACGACTTTATTGTAACGTTCGCCGTTGGTGACAAGGCCCGAAGCGTACTGCTTCTCGATCTCCTTCACCTCTTTTTCAGCGGCGGCGATGATGGCGCCTTTTTCGTCGGGCACAACCATATCGTCAACGCCGATGGACACGCCGGAGCGCGTCGCATATGCGAAACCGGTATACATGAGCTGGTCGGCGAAAATAACCGTGTCTTTCAGGCCAACGCGGCGGTAGCTGGTGTTGATCAAGCGCGAGATAGCCTTCTTGGTCATATCCATATTGACCATTTCAAACGGCAGATCCTTGGGCAGTATCTCCGACAACAGTGCGCGGCCCACGGTGGTGTCCGCGATACGGCGAACGGCGTGCTTGCCGCCCTTGCCGTCATCCAATCGTTCGGTGATGCGTACCTTGATCTTGGCGTTCAGATGCACCGTACGGGTCTGATAAGCACGATCGACCTCGGTGACATCGGCGAAAACCATGCCCTCGCCTGGCACGTTGATGCGTTCGCGAGTCATGGAATAGAGGCCCAGCACCACGTCCTGCGACGGCACGATGATCGGCTCGCCGCTAGCCGGCGACAGGATGTTGTTGGTGGACATCATGAGCGTGCGCGCTTCGAGCTGCGCTTCCAGCGACAGCGGCACATGCACGGCCATCTGGTCGCCGTCGAAATCGGCGTTGAACGCCGCGCAGACCAGTGGATGCAACTGAATGGCCTTGCCCTCGATCAGCACCGGTTCGAAGGCCTGAATACCTAGACGATGCAGCGTCGGCGCGCGATTCAGCAGCACCGGATGTTCACGGATCACATCTTCGAGGATATCCCAGACTTCCGCGCCTTCGCGTTCGACCAGCTTCTTCGCCGCCTTGATGGTGGTGGCCAAACCACGGCGTTGCAGCTTGGAGAAAATGAACGGTTTGAACAGCTCCAGCGCCATGCGCTTGGGCAGACCGCACTGATGCAGTTTCAGCGTCGGGCCGACCACGATCACGGAACGACCGGAATAATCGACACGCTTCCCGAGCAGGTTCTGGCGGAAGCGGCCCTGCTTGCCCTTGATCATGTCGGCCAGCGATTTCAGCGGCCGCTTGTTGGTGCCGGTGATGGCGCGTCCACGACGACCGTTGTCGAGCAGCGCATCGACTGCTTCCTGCAGCATGCGCTTTTCGTTGCGCACGATGATGTCCGGCGCATTCAGTTCCAGCAGACGCTTGAGACGATTGTTGCGATTGATGACGCGGCGATAGAGATCATTCAGATCGGAAGTCGCGAAGCGGCCGCCGTCCAGCGGCACCAGCGGGCGCAGTTCCGGCGGCAGCACCGGCAACACGGTCAGCACCATCCACTCGGGCTTGTTGCCGGAATCGAGGAACGATTCCATCAGCTTGAGACGCTTGGAGATGCGCTTGAGCTTGGTTTCGGAATTGGTGTTGGTGATATCCTCGCGCAGTTGCACGACCTGTTCTTTCAGATTCATGGTGCGCAGCAGTTCAAAAACCGCCTCGGCACCCATACGGGCATCAAACTCGTCACCGTTCTCTTCAATCGCTTCGAGGTAGGCTTCGTCGGACAGCAACTGGCCACGTTCGAGTTGGGTCATGCCGGGATCGACAACCACAAAGGCTTCGAAATACAGCACGCGCTCGATGTCGCGCAGCGTCATATCGAGCAACAATCCGATGCGAGAAGGCAGCGACTTCAGAAACCAGATGTGCGCCGTCGGGCTGGCGAGTTCGATATGGCCCATGCGCTCGCGGCGCACTTTGGCCAGCGTCACTTCCACGCCGCATTTTTCGCAGACCACGCCGCGATGCTTCAGACGCTTGTACTTGCCGCACAGGCACTCGTAGTCCTTCACGGGGCCAAAGATCTTGGCGCAGAACAGGCCGTCACGCTCCGGCTTGAAGGTGCGGTAATTGATGGTCTCGGGCTTTTTGACCTCACCGAACGACCAGGAACGGATCATGTCCGGGGAAGCCAAGCCGATGCGGATGGCATCGAAGTCTTCAACCTGGCCCTGCGTCTTCAGAAGGTTCAGTAAATCTTTCATCGTCGTACCTCGTAATTTGGCGGTGGCGTTAAGCAAGGGCGCGAGCTGCGCCCCACGGACAGACCACTCGCCCTACTCTTCCTGATCCAGCTCCAGATTGATGGCCAGCGAACGGATTTCCTTGACCAACACGTTGAAGGATTCGGGCATGCCGGCCTCCATGCGGTGATCGCCATCGACGATGTTCTTGTACATCTTGGTGCGACCGTTGACGTCGTCGGACTTCACGGTGAGCATCTCCTGCAAGGTGTACGCGGCACCGTAGGCTTCCAGTGCCCAGACTTCCATTTCACCGAAGCGCTGACCGCCGAACTGCGCCTTGCCGCCGAGCGGCTGCTGGGTGACCAACGAGTACGGTCCGGTGGAACGCGCATGCATCTTGTCATCGACCAAGTGATTGAGCTTGAGCACATACATGTAACCGACCGACACCGGGCGATCGAACAATTCGCCGGTACGACCATCGGTGAGATAGGTCTGACCGCTGGCCGGCAGATCTGCCAAAGCCAGCATTTCCTTGATCTCGCGCTCCGTGGCCCCGTCGAATACCGGCGTTGCCATCGGTACGCCGGTACGCAGGTTCTTCGCCAGCGCACTGATCTCAGCATCATTCAGCGATTTCAATTCCGCCTTCTTGGTGCCATGACCGTAGATCTGGTCCATGAATTTGCGCAACTCGGCAACCTTGGCCTGCGCATCGAGCATGCGGCCGATCTTCAAGCCCAGGCCCTTAGCGGCCCAGCCCAGATGCAGTTCGAGCACCTGACCGACGTTCATGCGCGAGGGCACGCCAAGCGGGTTCAGCACCACATCCACCGGGGTACCGTCTTCAAGATACGGCATGTCCTCGACCGGCACGATCATCGAGATCACACCCTTGTTGCCGTGACGGCCGGCCATCTTGTCGCCGGGCTGAATACGGCGTTTCACAGACAGATACACCTTGACCATTTTCAATACGCCGGGCGCAAGGTCGTCGCCGGCGGTAAGCTTGGCGCGTTTCTCTTCCAGCTTGTCGGTGAACTGCTTGCGCTGCGCCTTGAGTTGCTCCTGCGCCTTTTCCATCTGCGCGTTGACATCGTCGTCTCGCAGGCGAATATCGAACCATTTCTCGCGCGGCACTTCGTCCAGATATTCCTTGCTGATCTTGGTACCGGCCTTCATGCCTTTCGGGCCGCCATCGGCGGTCTTGCCTTCCAGCAGGCGTTCGATACGCGCATAGACGTCGTCTTCGATGATGCGCAACTGGTCATTCAGATCCTTCTTGATGCGGGCCAGTTCGTATTCTTCGATTTCCAGCGCACGCTTGTCCTTCTCGACACCATCACGGGTGAACACCTGCACGTCGATCACGGTACCTTCCATGCCAGAGGGCACGCGTAGCGAGGTATCTTTCACATCGGAGGCTTTTTCGCCGAAGATGGCGCGCAGCAATTTTTCTTCCGGGGTCAACTGGGTTTCGCCTTTGGGCGTGACCTTGCCGACCAGGATGTCGCCGGTCTTCACCTCGGCGCCGATGTAGACGATGCCGGATTCGTCGAGCTTGGCCAGCGCGCTTTCGCCAACATTAGGAATGTCGCCGGTGATTTCTTCAGAGCCCAATTTAGTATCGCGGGCCACGCAGGTGAGTTCTTCGATATGGATGGTAGTGAAGCGATCTTCTTCCACCACGCGCTCGGAGATCAGGATCGAGTCTTCGAAGTTATAGCCGTTCCAGGGCATGAACGCGACCAGCATGTTCTGGCCCAGCGCCAGTTCGCCAAGATCCGTGGAAGGCCCGTCGGCCAGCACATCGCCGCGCGCGATCACATCACCCGTGTTCACCAGCGGGCGCTGATTGATGCAGGTGTTCTGATTGGAACGGGTGTACTTGGTCAGGTTGTAGATGTCCACGCCCGGCTCGCCGGCTTTGGTCTCGTCGTCGTTGACACGCACCACGATGCGCGCCGCATCGACCGAATCAACCACGCCGCCGCGATCGGCGGTGACGGCTACGCCCGAATCGATGGCCACGGTACGCTCGATACCGGTGCCGACCAGCGGCTTTTCGGTCTTAAGCGTCGGTACCGCCTGGCGCTGCATGTTTGAACCCATGAGTGCGCGGTTAGCGTCGTCGTGCTCCAAGAACGGAATCAGCGCCGCGGCGACCGAGACGATCTGTTTTGGCGACACGTCCATGTACTCGACCTTGTCCGGCGTCGACAGGGTGAATTCATTCAGATGACGGCTGGACACCAGTTCGTCGGTCAGATGATTCTTGTCATCGAGCGTGGCGTTGGCCTGGGCGATGACGTACTGGCCTTCTTCGATCGCGGACAGGTAATCGATCTGATTGGTGGCCTTGCTGTTCACGACTTTGCGGTACGGTGTTTCCAGGAAGCCGTATTGATTGGTACGCGCATACACGGCCAGAGAATTGATCAAACCGATGTTCGGACCTTCAGGCGTTTCAATCGGGCAGACACGGCCGTAATGTGTCGGGTGTACGTCGCGCACTTCGAATCCGGCACGCTCGCGGGTCAGACCACCCGGTCCAAGCGCCGATACGCGGCGTTTGTGCGTGACCTCGGAGAGCGGATTGTTCTGATCCATGAACTGCGACAACTGCGAAGAGCCGAAGAACTCTTTGATCGCCGCAGCCACCGGCTTGGCATTGATCAGCTCCTGCGGCATCAGACCCTCGGTCTCGGCCAGCGCCAGACGCTCTTTCACGGCGCGCTCGACGCGCACCAAGCCAATGCGGAACACATTCTCGGCCATTTCGCCGACGCAGCGGATGCGGCGGTTGCCGAGGTGGTCGATGTCATCGACCGTGCCATTGCCGTTACGGATGTCGATCAGGACCTTCATAACGTCGATGATGTCTTCTCTGGACAGCACGCCGGGGCCGACGATTTCCTCACGGCCGACGCGACGGTTGAACTTCATGCGACCCACGGCGGACAGGTCATAGCGGTCCGCGGCGAAGAACAGGCTGTTGAACAGGTTAAGCGCAGCTTCCTTGGTGGGCGGCTCGCCAGGGCGCATCATGCGGTAGATTTCGACCTGCGCTTCCAGCTCCGTCTTGGACGGATCGATGCGCAAAGTCTGGGAGATGAACGCGCCGCGATCCAGGTCGTTGGTGTAGAGCACACGAATATCGGCGATCTTCGCCTTGGTGAGCACGGTGAGCATATCAGCAGTGATTTCATCATTGGCAGCGGCCAGCAGTTCGCCGGTTTCCTTGTCGACGATGTCGTGCGCCAAGGTCTTGCCGATCACGTATTCGGTCGGTACATCGAGACTCTTGATGCCGGCCTTCTCCAGTTCGCGGACATGACGCGCGGTAATGCGGCGACCATTCTCGACGATCACCTTGCCTTTGATGCTGATGTCGAAACCGGCGGTCTCACCGCGCAGACGCTCCGGGATCAAATCAAATGTTATGCCATCCTTGCCAAAGTGGAAGGTGTTGGTCTCGAAGAACATACCCAGCATCTGCTCGGTGTTATAACCGAGCGCGCGCAGCAGAATCGTGGCCGGCAGCTTGCGGCGACGATCGATGCGCACGAACACGCAGTCCTTGGGATCGAACTCGAAATCCAGCCAGGAACCGCGGTAGGGAATGATGCGGGCCGAGAACAGCAGCTTGCCCGAGGAATGGGTCTTGCCTTTGTCGTGATCGAAGAACACGCCCGGCGAACGGTGCAACTGCGAAACGATGACGCGCTCAGTGCCATTGATGACAAAGGTGCCGTTGCGGGTCATGAGCGGCAGTTCGCCCATGTAGACTTCCTGCTCCTTGATGTCCTTGACGACCTTGGCGCCGGCGGCGGCTTCCTTGTCATAGATCACCAGCCGCACCTTGGCGCGCAAGGGTGCGGCGAAAGTCATACCGCGCATCTGGCACTCTTTTACATCGAACACCGGATCGCCAAGGCGATAGCTGACGTATTCAAGCATCGCGAAACCGGTGTAACTGCTGATCGGAAACACCGATTTGAAAGCGGCATGCAAGCCCAGGTCATTGCGTTTCTCGGGATTGACATCCTCCTGGAGAAATTCACGATAGGACTCCAGCTGAATGGCCAGCAGATACGGCACGTCCAACAGCGTCGGGCGTTTGCCAAAGTCCTTGCGGATGCGTTTCTTCTCGGTGAAGGTATAAGCCATCGGTGATCCTCTCAACTCAAGTTCAGGGCGGCATGTGCCGACTTAGCGTTCGACTGCATGGTCACAACTCCCTTGCCGACCCAAGCAACTTTTACAAAACAGACACAGGCCGGTGACGTGACGCCACCAGCCCGACCGAATCCGTGGCGAGTGCGGCTTGGCCGCACCCGCCAAACAACTGCATATTTACTTGACCTCGACGGCGGCGCCGGCTTCTTCCAACTGCTTCTTGATGGTAGCGGCTTCGTCCTTGGACACGCCTTCCTTGACGACCGAGGGCGCACCCTCGACCAGATCCTTAGCTTCTTTCAGGCCCAGACCGGTGATGGCACGCACCACCTTGATGACATTGACCTTGTTCTCGCCGAACTTGGTCATGACGACATTGAACTCGGTCTGTTCTTCAGCCGCGGCTGCGGCTGGACCAGCCGCAGCGGCCATCGCGACCGGGGCAGCGGCGGACACGCCGAATTTCTCTTCCATCGCCGAGATCAGATCGACGATTTCCATCACTGTCATGCTGGAAATGGTTTCCAGCATATCTTCTTTCGAAACGGCCATTGGTACTCTCCTAAAAATTAATCAGTTTCAAGTTGCGAAAAGTTTTCTGCGTTACGCCGCTTGCTTCTTGTCACGCAAAGCAGCGAAGGTGCGCACCA
>VFSW01011701.1_pt1 | contig 12295 bp, 11 predicted proteins | sample 5358111 | NCBI WGS metagenome assembly VFSW01 (sample SAMN11554181, study PRJNA540505) | mine drainage metagenome | isolation source: sediment from site ElyBrook_90M | place: USA: Ely Copper Mine, Vershire, VT | collected 2017
TTTCGAGTCCGCCCATCGGCGGCGCGCCCGAAGCGCGGTCGAAGAAGCCGCCTCCCTGCGCATCATAATATTCGGCGATGGCAAAATCCGCCGCGCGCCGGGCTGCGGTGAAGTATTTCGGGTCGAGCGTCGCCTCATAGGCGTCGAGCAGCGCGATGCCGGCGAAAATCTGGTCGTCGAGCGATCCGTCGAGGCGCGCGCCTCCCAGACGATGCGCGAATCCGCGCGCGTCGCTCCAGGCTTCGCCAAGGAAACGATCGAGCGTCTTGAGGGCGAAGGCGCGGCACGAGGCGCCTTTATCTCCGCCGAGGACCGCGGCAGCGTCGAGATACGCGGAGACAAACATGGCGTTCCACGCTACGTAAAGAGTCGTGTCCACAAACGGCGTGGGTCGCGCCGTGCGCGCCGCCAGCAATTTTTCCTTCGCTTGGGCCAGCGTCAGGCGGATCGTAGCCATCTCCGTTTCGCCGCCAATCGTTCTGGCCACCTCGGCGATGGATCGCGCGATCCACAGAACGTTTTTCGCCGGATTGTGGTGCATCTCGCCATGCGGTTCGACGTCAAATCGAAGCTCAACGGCGCGCGCCTCTTCGGGAGTGAGGACCGCGCGAACTTCCTCCTGCGTCCACGTGAAGTAATCGCCGTCGTCGTCGAGCGTCTGGTCGGCATCCTGGCTCGCGTAGAAACCTCCGCGCACCCGATCCGAGAGCACGGCATTGGTCCAATCGACGATGCCTTCGGCGATCTCTCGAAACAACGGTTCCTTGGCGACCTGGTAGCCGTGCAGAAAATTTTTCAGCAATTCCGAATTGTCGTACGACATTTTCTCGAAATGCGGCACGCACCATCGCTCGTCCACCGAATAGCGGTGAAATCCGCCGGCGATCTGATCGTAGACGCCTCCGGAGCCCATTTTCTCGAGCGTGAACGCGGCGACTTCCAGATTTCGCAAGCCGCTGCCCGCCTGGTGGCATTCGAGAAGCAAATCGAGCGCCGCGGGATGCGGAAATTTCGGCGAGCGGCCAAATCCTCCGTTGCGCGAATCGAATAAATTCAGGATAGACTCGGCCTGATCTTCCGCCATGCGCGAATCGAATGCTCCTCGTCCGCCCGCAAAAGTTTCCGATTTCGCCACCGCTTCGGCAAGACGCGACGCGGCCTCCTCCACTTCGGCACGCCTATCGCGATAGCCCGCGGCGACGGCTTCGAGGATGCGGCGGAATCCGGGGCGGCCCATGGCGTCTTCCGGCGGGAAATACGTGCCGCCGAAAAATGGGCGCCCGTCGGGCAGCAGAAATCCGGTGAGCGGCCAGCCGCCCTGCCCGGAAAGCACGCTGATCGCGGCCTGATAACGCGCGTCCACATCGGGCCGCTCGTCGCGGTCCACTTTCACGGGAATGAAGAGCCGATTGACGATCGCGGCGAGCTCGGGGTTTTCGTAGCTTTCGCGGTCGATCACATGGCACCAATGGCACCAGACGGCGCCGATGTCCAAAAGGATGGGCTTGTCTTCGGCGCGCGCTCGGGCAAAGGCTTCTTCGCCCCACTCGTACCAATCCACCGCCTGGTGCAGGGCGGAGCGAAGATAAGGACTCGCGGCTCGCGCGAGACGGCTTTCGGATTTTTCCTTCACGCTATTCCTTCCCGGACGCTCCAAACGCGGCCGCGCAAAAATGGTTTTGCATTATTTATTGGATCGGATGCCGGGGACCGGTATCTTCGGGATCGATGGGTTTGCGTCCGGAAAAACCTTCGTCCTGGCGGTGATAAAAGCGAATGCGGTCTTCGCCCAGCCGCCAGCACAGGTAGACTTCTTCATCCTTAATCACCGAAGGAAAATCCACCAGACCCGAATCCAGGTCTTTCACGATGCAGCCCGTCGCCTGGATCTGGTCGAGAGCGTCCTTGACCTTGGCGACTACCCGATTCAGGTCGGCGCGCATCCGGGCAACCACGTCGTAATCGATTGTGAGGCCGCCCATAATCTGGATGCGGTTGGCGATCGCGCTCAAGCTCTCTTCCAAATCCGACATCTGCCGGCGCCCTTCCATCGCGTCAATCAGAAGCGGCTCGACCTGGCGCCGGGCATGCTCCGCCTCCGAGAGACTAAATAATTTCGGTTCGTTTTCTTCGTGGTCCATCGGTTTCCACTTGCTCAAATCAAGTAAAATTACATGTCTGGATTTCCCCGGCCAACCCTGGGCAGATTGGATGCGGCACCCAGCAACGCGGTTCTATTCTCGTTCATTGGGCCGCCCATTACCAGTGGAGAGACTGGACGATCCGAAGACCAAAGTTCGGCACCCGATTTCATCGCAAATGGCGCCAGTAAGAAATCGCGGGGGACCAGGTTGATTGCCCAGAATGGAAAAACATGATGTGAATAAAGGCGATAAGAGTACGCGCCGTTCCCTGCGCACGTGTTTTGGTGTATATTGCCACCCAGCCGGAAAGTCAAAAATGAAATTCAGGGGTGATTCGCGTCGCTTCTTGGCACTCGATCGGCAATGATTGAAATTGCCGGGAGCGCCACGCCGCTTGTGCATCTCTGAATTCTCCACGAAAGAGGGAGCCATGCGGATAAAATTTTTCGTTCTCATTGCCACGGTAATCCTGCTTACTGCCGCGCTTGAGGCGGCGCCCAGCCCCGCGCCCGCCGCCGCGGACCCGCTTGGCCCGCCGGCGCTTGTGGGACAAGTCTCCTCGCAAGAGGAAGGGCCGATGGAAGGCGTCGTGGTCAGCGCCAAGAAGGACGGCTCGACGATCACGGTCAGTGTGATTAGCGACAATAAGGGCCACTTCAGCTTTCCGGCCAGCCGCCTCGAACCCGGCCACTACACGCTGAAGATTCGCGCGATCGGCTACAGCCTGCCCGGTCCCACAACGGCCGATCTCACGGGGCAACAGGCGACCACCACGGATCTAAAGCTCGTCAAAGCCAAGAGCCTCGTTCCGCAGATGACCAACGCCGAATGGCTGTTGAGCATGCCCGGCACCGACGATCAGAAGGCCTTGATGTTGAACTGCGTCAGTTGCCACACGCTGCAGCGCATTGTTCAGTCCACCCATGACGCCGACGAATTCACGCAGGTGATCTCGCGCATGATGAACTACGCGCAGGTCAGCCAGCCCATCAAGCCGCAGCGGCGCATGGAAGCCAATCGCGCCGGCGACCCCGAACAATATCGCAAGCAGGCGGACTTTATCGCGAGCATCAATCTGAGTTCGACCGACCATTGGGACTACCAATTGAAGACTCTGCCGCGCCCCACAGGCAAGGCGACCCATGTGATCATCACCGAATACGATCTGCCGCGCCCGACGATCGAACCGCATGACGTGATTGTCGACGAGCACGGCATGGTCTGGTACACCGACTTCGGCGAACAATTCATTGGCCGCCTCGATCCCAAAACCGGCGCCCTCAAGGAATATCCCGTGCCCACCCTCAAGCCCGGCTACCCGGAGGGCTTGCTGGACCTCGAGGAGGACAAGTCCGGCGATTTCTGGGCCGGCATGATGTTTCAGGGCGCTCTCGCAAAGTTCGATCCAAAGACCGAAAAGCTCACAACGTATCCCCTGAACAAAGAGTTCAACGACGACGAAGCCCAGCCCAACATGCTCGGGCTCCGCTACGATGTCGACGGAAAGATCTGGACCGACAGCCCCGGCCACTACGATATTTACCGGCTGGATATCAAGACAGGCAGTTACGAGCGCTTTCAGCCGATGGCCAAGCTGCCCGACAGCCGCCGCGGCACGATCTACGGCATCGATTCGGATTCGCACAACAATTTGTACTTCACGGACTTTGCCACCGACTACATCGGCAAAATCGACGCCAAGACGGGCAACGTCTCCTGGTTCCAGACGCCGACTCCGAATTCCCGTCCGCGCCGCATCCGCACGGCTCCCAATGACGATGTGTATTTCGGGGAATATCAGGGCAACCGCATCGGAATGCTCGATCCCGAGACAAAGAAAATCACGGAATGGCCCCTATCGATTCCTTGGTCCGGTCCGTATTACGTGACCTGGGATAAGAGCGGCAACCTGTACACGGGCGGCATGACCACCGATCGCCTCTCGAAGATCGATCCCAAGACCGGCCAGGACATCGAATATTTGATGCCCCGCGACACCAACATTCGACGCCTCTTCGCCGACGATTCCACCACGCCGGCGACCATCTGGACGGGAAGCAATCACGGAGCAGCCATCGTCAAGATTGAACCGCTGGACTAAGAGCAGTGAGTTTTTCAATGATTTGAACGTCGTTGGGTGCCGCACCCTTTTTATTTTAAAAGGGTGCGGTTTTTTCTCCTGCCGCAACGTCTCCGGGAATCGGGAAGCAAGTCAAAAGCCCCGCCCTTGAAAAGCGCAAGGGGCGAGCCGCCCAGCCATAAACGGGATCGGTATGTTACGCCCTGCGAATCAGTTGTGGCTTGACTCTTGTCTCCCATATGATTCAGATAGATCTCGGCGATGGAAGAACGAAATCTAAACACGTGGGAAGAATTTGAAGACGCGTTGAGGGATATACGCAGGGAGCACGATCATTCCGATGCGCAACTTAAGTCATCTTTATTGTTCCGCGGCCAAGAAAATTCCTATTGGTCGCTTAGGACGACGCTCGACCGAAAGCGAGAGCGGATGCTTTTCAAAGACTACTACGGCATTATCACAAGAATTCGGCCGCAGATTGAAACCTTGACAGGCAACGAGTGGCCGATTCCCGATTACCCCCAGGTAAGGAAAGACGTAGAGGATTATGACAAATTCAGTTTCGACCTTTGGTGTGGGAAGTGCCCCGGATATGCCTACATGGCGTATTTGCGGCATCAGGGATTCCCATCGCCACTGTTGGACTGGTCGCGTTCTCCTTACGTTGCAGCGTATTTCGCCTTCAACAAGGCCAGCAGTGATTCAACCGATAGAGTTTCCATTTACATTTTCGCCGAGATTTCCAACAGGCTCTCAGGGAACCGGATGTCGGTTCTCCATCGCTACGGACCATACGTAAAGACTCACCGCAGGCATGTTCTGCAGCAGAGTGAATATACCCTTTGCACCGTATTCGATAATGCGTTTCGTTTTGAAAAATACGACACAATATTCGAACCGGGGCGACATCAGCAAGGTCTCTGCTGGAAAATTACGCTGCCAACAACGGAGCGAACGAATGTTCTCAGATTACTTGATGAGTACAACCTTAACGCATTTTCACTCTTCGAATCCGAGGACAGCATGGTGGAGATGTTAGCGGTAAGAGAGTTTGATTTAGAAAACGAGGGGTCTTAACTGGTCGGGTGCGCCAGACTTTGAAAGAATTCGAACTTTCGGGTGCCGCATCATAGCCGGGTGCGCCAGCCTCAGCGGGCGAGGGAGGACGCTTCCTCGAGTTCCCGTTCCACATCGCGCTTACGAAGCTGAGGAAATTTTACTTTTGGGACGATTCCGAGTTTCCCCGCATACCACAAGAGCTTTTCAATACTCTTGTTCGCGATTTTGCCGTTGAGCAATTCACTCACGCGAGGCTGTGGCTCATGAAAGAGGATTTCCAGGTCCCTTGGTTTGTATTGCCGGGCGCAAGCTAGCACCGCCTGGTACAACTCCGCCTTAAAGCGCAGTTCGACCGCCTCCTCCGGAGAAAAACCCGCATCCCTGAAAACGTCGCCGGAGCCCAATCTTCGATTCTTCATTCCTCACCTCTTCGCAGCCGTGCGCGCACATCCGAAAGACGCTTCTTAGCTGTCTTCAAATCGTTTCTGGGCGTTCTCGCCCCTTGCTTCTCGAAACAGTGCAAGACGTATATCACGTTATCGATCTCAGAAAGATAAATCAGGCGATACCAGGTCTTTTCATCGCCGTCTTTTAGCTCGTAGACTTTCGGGCCGATGGACGGCATGGGTCTAAAATCCTGGGGCATCCGATGTTGTTCAAGCTGAAACAGATCGAAGCTTAGGTTGCTCCGAGCGGTAACGGGAAAACCTCGCAAGACTTTCTTAGAGTCCCCCTCCCAAGAAAGCATGGCGTTCGGTCTGAGCACATCGGTTACGGGATAGCATACAGAATATTGTATATCATTCTAAAGCAAAATAGAAGCGGCGAGTGGGAAAATTCTCTCCGAGTTCCATGATCATGCCGGGTGCTCCACCCTTGGCAGAGAAGCAGGTTTTTCAGCGCACATTCTTCTCCAGCCAGTCCATGAAGAATTTGGAAATCTCCGCGCTATTTTTCTCGGACATGAACTGGTGCCCGTTCCCGCGTATTCCCACATCTTCGAGTCGCACGAACGTGGTCTTTACTCCCGCCTGATTGAGCCACTTGGCTACGCAGTGAGCGTAAGGACGGTGATAGCTCGCCTCGCCCGAGACATCTAGAACCGGGATGCCCTCCAGGTTAATAAGTTTGCGCGCGGGCTCTTTCTGAACCCAACAGGGGATGAGATCCGGCCCATCGGCCTTGTCTTCGCGAACGGTCTGCAGCTCGGCGGCGCTTTTGATCGGGGGATCGTAAGTAATCGGCATATTGGTCAGACCCCAGACGCGCCCCGGCCCGGTCGCGCCTCTTTCGGCGTTCTCGATGGGCGGCGCGACCGGTTCCGCTGCGATGATGCCCTTAACGAGCTTCGGCCGGGCGTCCGCAACCAGCCATCCGGAAGGCGCCACGCCCGAGTGGAGCAATAGGATGACCGGCTGGTGGATCAAATCCACGAGCGCCACAATGTCGTCGGCGGAAAGCTGCTCCAAGTCCTTGCCGGTTGGACTCTGCGAATCGGTCTTGGCGAAATAATCGAACACCGGATCGCCCATTTTGCCTTTGTTCGGGCCGTCGCCCGGCCACTGCGTATGCTTCGCAGCCTGCGGCCAACTGCTCTGCGGAGTCGAAGGCGGCCGCGCGCCCGACCAGACCTCTTCCATCAAAGGACCGGAGCGCGGCGGAAGCAAATTGCCGTCAACGCCCGGAACATACGCCGAACGTCCGCGGGCTGGAAGATCCATCATATAGATAACGTAGCCTCGATTGACAAAATCGTAGGCCCAGCCCGGGCGCCCATCCGGCGTTTGCAGCAAGGCAACATTCGTTTCTCCGCCTCCCGACTGTACGAACAGGATCGGATACTTGTACCGAATCTTTTTCGGCACCCACGTTTCCACGTACATGGCCCCGCGCATGACTTCATGGCCGGGCTGGCCAACCCATTTCCCACCCACATAGAAGTGCCCCTGCCGCGCAATATTGGCCGTGGAAAAGGTAGGGACCGACGTAAAAGGAGAAGACGCCGGAACGTCTTTTCCCATTTGTTGCGCGCCACATGGGCTGGCCAGCACGAAAGCCAGGCCCGAAAGCAGGATGGTCGATATCTTCATAATTTTCATCACACCCTTCCCTGGAACTTCTTCGTATGATTTCAATTTTGAAATTTCGGTATCGATTGCGGTCCGGGGGTAATACATCGCGGTCTCGTCAAATTGTCAAGCGCCCAAAACGCGCGCGAAGGCTTGCAGGATGTGGACGATTGAATCGCTTAGATGTGGCGCGGGGATAATCTCGCCATTTTCCATATCTTGAAAATGGGATCGCCGTGAGGAAGCTACCGATTTGGAGGCTATTTCTACTTGCGGTCGTCTCATGAGCGGGAAGCCATCCAAGCGTGGCAAAGCGTGAGGAGCTAACGTTCATGTTGTTCAAGTCCTTGAACGTCGCGGCTGAACAGGCTGCGGAAAAATCAATTTATTTTGTCATTCCGAACGAAGTGAGGAATCTCTCCTTGATTGAAGTCCAGGAAATGAGAGATGCCTCGGCACGCAGCGTGCCTCGGAATGACAAGGTCTGAGTCTCTCCGCGGCCTGTGAAGCCGCGACCCACAAAGAGGATTTATGAGATAGCTTCTATTGACCTAAGCTTCCGTCCTTCCTATCGAACAGCGAAGTCTAGTCAATTGGCAACACCGCTTAACCAAATGATTCCTCTTGAACGCTGTTGCCATCGACGAGCAACGACGATCCGGAAGCGTGTAGACTGGCGCCCGTTGCTAGAGAAGCGGCAGACAGCGTAAGCGGTGTGGAAAGCGCTTAACGGCAAGCTCTACCAAACCAAGGGATTCGGCGATATCCCTTCTTCCGCAGCATCATTCCGCTTACCTGGGATATCCGTTCGAAATTTTATTTTCGCCAAACACCTTGTGCGAGTTGACGTCGATGTAGGATTCCCCTATACTTTGCATTCGTCGCACCCCGCTCGCAGTTCTTTCCCGTTTCCATTTTTCCGGACCGAGAAGCGGCAAAGAGTAGAAGCACGAACCGTAGGGCGGTTCCTGACGTTTTTCGATCATCTGACATTAAAATGAGCGATTCCGAAGGCTTGACTATGACCGAAGCAACTTGTCGGCGCGAACTGGAACTCGAAATTCCCGCCGAAACCGTGCAAAAAGCAGTGGAACGCGTGGCCAAGGAATTTGCCCGCGTCGCGCGCGTCCCGGGATTTCGTCCGGGAAAGGCGCCCGTCACATTGATCCGGCGACGTTTTGCCGACGACATCAAGAGTGAAGTGCTGCAATCCCTCGTGCCCGAGCAACTCGAGCGAGCCGTCACCGAAAGCAAGCTGGTGCCGGTCACGCAGCCGCAAGTCGATAAAGTCGACTTTTCGGAAGCCGGGCCGGTGAAGTTCCGCGCGACGTTCGAGGTCCTGCCGGAATTCGAGCTTGGACAATATAAAGATCTGGAAGTAGAAATCGACGACCTCAAAATCGAAGACTCGGATGTCGATAAGGCTCTTGAGGAGCTTCGCGACCGCGGCGCCACCTTCGTTCCGGTGGAAGGCCGGGCCATCGCCGACGGGGATTACGCGCAGCTCAAGCTCAAGGGCATCCCGGCGGGCGGCGGCGAGCCACTCGAAGCGGATAGCGTCCTGTGCCACGTGGGCGGCGAAGAAACCATGGAGCCGTTCAATCAAAATTTGCGCGGCGCGAACGTTGGCGATCGCCAGAATTTTGACGTGACCTACCCCTCCGATTATCCCGATCCCAAGCTGCAAGGCAAAACATACACGTACGCGGTCGAGGTTCTAGGCATCAAGGAAAAGAAGCGGCCCGAGCTGACCGATGAATTCGCCAAGGACGTAAGCGACGCGCAGACATTGGAAGAGTTGCGCAAGAAGATGCGCGAGAATCTGGAAGCGGCGCGCACGCATCGCCAAAGCGAACAGGCGCGCGAAAAGCTGCTGGCCCAAATCGTGAAGTCGCATGAGTTCCCGGTCCCCGAGGCGCTGGTCGAGCACCAGATGGACTCGCGCCTGGAACGCACGGTGCGGTCGCTGGCCTCGCAGGGCGTCGATCCGCGCGCGGTGAATGTGGACTGGGTAGCGCTCCGCAGCCGTCAAAAGGATCGCTCGATCGAGGATGTGAAGGCGGAATTGCTGCTGGACCGGATCGCGACAGCGGAAAAAATCGAAGTGGCCGACGAGGAAGTGGAAAAGGAAATTGCGGCGATTGCCGAGAGGAGTGGCGAATCCGCCACAGCCGTTCGCGCGAACTTGACAAGGCAAGGTGCGCTGGATAGGATGAAATCCAAGATCCGGAGCGAGAAAACTCTGGATTGGCTCTGCAGCAATTCCCGAACCCGGACAATATCCAAGGAGAATTGAAGTGGTTCCGGCCGGGTTCTTCCGCGCCACCAAAAAAATCCAATGAGCCATAAAGACGACATGACTCCCTATGCGACAACACTCATCCCCATGGTCGTCGAACAGACGAACCGGGGAGAGCGGGCGTACGATATTTATTCCCGGCTGCTCAAGGACAATATTATTTTCATTGGGACGCCGATTGACGACCACGTCGCCAATCTGGTCACCGCTCAGCTCCTGTTCCTGGAAGCGGAAGACCCCGAGAAGGACATTTCGCTCTACATCAACTCGCCGGGCGGATCGATTACGGCGGGGATGGCGATTTATGACACGATGCAGTTCGTGCGGCCGAGCGTTGTCACGATTTGCGTCGGGCAGGCCGCGTCCATCGCCGCGCTGCTGCTGACCGCCGGCGCGCCGAAGAAGCGCTTTTCGCTGCCCAACTCGCGCATCCTGATTCACCAGCCCTGGATGTCGGGATTGTCGGGCCAGGCCACCGATATCGATATTCACGCGAAAGAAATCTTGCGCATGCGCACGGTCATCAATGGCCTGCTGTCGCAGCATAGCGGGCATCCTCTCGATACCCTGGAAAAAGATGTCGAGCGCGATTTCATTATGTCCGCCGCGCAAGCCAAGGAATACGGACTGATCGACGAAATCATTACCAAGCACCGCTAGCGCGTTCCAAACAGTTAGTAACAAACAAACGCGGCGGTGTACGGAAGCGGCAAAGGGGCCTAAAATAATCCGCACGGCAAGGTGAACTTCCCATTACGGGCCTTGACCGGACACGATTGGCCTTGACCGGCGGAGGGCGACACACCGTTGAGAAAACTCAGCACTGACGAACCACTGCGCTGTTCCTTCTGCCATAAAACGCAGGAGCAGGTCGAGAAGTTGATTAGCTCGCCCTCGGACTATCCTCGGGCCTACATCTGCAACGAGTGTGTAACCGTCTGCGAACAGATTCTCGAGGAAGAAAAGCGCGAGCAAGCCAACCCGGTCAATAAGCGCCTGCCGCGCCCACCGGAAATCAAAGCGTTTCTCGACGGCTACGTGATCGGCCAGGACAAAACCAAAAAGAAGCTGGCCGTCGCCGTCTACAACCACTACAAGCGCATCTTCCTGAATCGCCAGCCGGGCGACGTGGAATTGACGAAATCGAACATTCTTCTCATCGGCCCGACCGGAACGGGAAAGACGCTCCTGGCGCAGACTCTTTCGCGGATGCTGGACGTTCCCTTCGCCATCGTGGACGCCACCACGCTGACCGAAGCGGGATACGTTGGCGAGGACGTCGAGAACATCATCTTGAAACTCTTGCAGGCGGCCGACGGCGACGTCACCAAGGCGCAGCAAGGGATTATCTACATCGACGAGATCGACAAGATCTCCAAGAAGGACGAAAATCCGTCCATCACGCGCGACGTTTCCGGCGAAGGCGTGCAGCAAGCCCTGCTGAAGATACTCGAAGGCACCATCGCGAATGTCCCTCCGCAGGGCGGAAGGAAACATCCGCATCAGGAATTCACGCCCGTCGATACCACCAATATCCTGTTCATTTGTGGCGGAGCGTTCGTGGGCCTCGAAAAAACCATCGAGCGCCGGATCGGCCAGAAATCGCTCGGCTTTCATACCGATGCGCAACCCACCACCGCGCAACGCCGCAACATCGAACTGCTCAGCCAGGCGCAGCCTACGGACCTGATCCGCTACGGCCTGATCCCCGAATTCGTGGGCCGATTGCCAGTCGTCGGCGTTTTGGGCGATCTGGACAAGGTCGCGCTGATGCAAATTCTGACGGAACCGAAAAATGCGCTCATCCGTCAATATCAGAGACTCTTTGAGTTTGAGAACGTGCGTCTGCGGTTTTCCGACGATGCGCTCGAAACCGTGGCGGAACTCGCCTTGCAGCGCAAGGTTGGCGCCCGCGGACTGCGCATGATTCTCGAAGACCTCATGCTTGAGCTGATGTACCACCTGCCAGCCCAGCGCAAACTGCGCGAATTCGTGGTGACCGGCGAAATGGTCCGCAGCCGCGAAATCAACTGGTCGCTGCTCGAAAAAGCCGGATAAAACGGTTGTGAGTCCGCCGCGGCCGTCGTCCCGCCGCGAAGAAAAGATCGTTCAAGGAGCTGTCACATAGTCACAGAGCCCATGTTTAACCGAGAAAAGTCAGAATTGAAACGCGTGCCCATGATGCCGGTCCGCGATCTGGTCATCTTCCCCCAGATGATGAACCCCTTCATCGTGGGACGCGAAAGCTCCCTGCGCGCCCTGGAAGAAGCGCTGGCCACCGATAAAAAGATTTTTCTCGCCACCCAGCACGATGCGTCCGTCGACGATCCCAAACCCGATGAAATCTACTCCGTCGGCACGCTGGCCAATATCGTACAAAGCGTGCGATTGCCGGATGGAAACCTGCGCGTGCTGGTGGAAGGCGTCGAGCGCGCCAAGGCCGTGCAAATTACCACCGACGAAGGCTTTTTCCGGGCCGCGCTGAAAGTGATTCCCAATAAGGCCGAGCCGTCCCCGCAAATCGAGCAGGCGGTCACCAAGGTCACCGGGCTGTTTGAACAGTACGTCAAACTTTCGCAAAGCCTGAACTACGACACCATGATCGCGGCGACGCGCGTGGACGACCCCGCGAAACTCTCCGACA
>VFSW01011702.1_pt1 | contig 12295 bp, 10 predicted proteins | sample 5358111 | NCBI WGS metagenome assembly VFSW01 (sample SAMN11554181, study PRJNA540505) | mine drainage metagenome | isolation source: sediment from site ElyBrook_90M | place: USA: Ely Copper Mine, Vershire, VT | collected 2017
CCGGAGAAGCCATCTGCGGGCTGCTATGGGCCGGGATCATCGCGTTGTCGTTCTCCCAGCAAGCATGGTTGCATCAGGCCTCGGTATGGGCGACGCGAGTCAAGGCAGCGCAGATCTTTGACCATCCGCTGTATCTGGGGGGACTGGTAGTGATGGCTCTGCTGGCCGCTCTGATGATCTTTCTCCCGCTCTCCAGCGCGGGCGATCCGAACGAGCCGGCGCCGCCGACAGCGATGATGTGAGGGCCTGGACCACGGAGGACACCGAGTACACGGAAGATGGTGAACGGTTCTCTGTGTAGTCGGTGTCCTCCGTGGTTTGGGGTTCACGTTTCATCATGTCAATTTATGACAACATCGATGAGGTGCGCGAATGCATTGCTTCGGCCGCGCGCCGAGTGTCGCGGTCCACGGCGGACATTGCTCTGATGGCAGTGACGAAGACTCATCCTCCGGAACTCATTCGCGAAGCCTATGCCGCTGGATTGCGGATGTTCGGCGAAAATCGGGTGCAGGAGTTTGCTGGAAAAAACGGCGCGTTGGCTGTTCTCGTCGAAGCTGAATGGCACATGATCGGACATCTGCAGACCAACAAGGCCGGGAAGGCGGCGGGGCTTTTCAGTGCGTTCGACTCCGTCGACTCGGTAAAGCTGGCGGAGAGACTGGATGTGGCGGCGCGCGCACTAAACAAGACGTTGAGCGTGCTGATTGAAATTAACGTCGGCGGGGAGGCGACCAAAAGCGGCGTCGCTTCCGGATCGCGCGAACTGGAAGACTTGCTCCAGGCTGCGCCGCGGTTCGAAGGGTTGGACTTTCGCGGGCTTATGACGGTGCCTCCGTTCGGGGACGAACCCGAAGACGCGCGCCCTTACTTCCGCGGGCTCCGCGAATTGCGCGATGCAATCGCCGCCCGCAAACTCCGCGCGGTTGGCACGGACGTGCTCTCCATGGGCATGTCGCACGATTTCGAAGTCGCGATCGAGGAAGGGTCGACGTGTGTGCGAGTTGGCACCGCGATCTTCGGGGAACGCGCAAAAATATAACCACCGAGGACGCCGAGGACACGGAGATGATAGCTGTTCAGAAGTCGGACAATGGTGTGGCATTTCGCGTCAAAGTCCATCCCCGCGCCAAGAAGAATGCCATTACCGGCGAAGTCGGCGACGCGCTGAAAGTGTCTTTGACCGCGCCTCCGGTCGAGGGGCGCGCTAATGAAGCATGCATCGAATTCTTGGCGAAACTTTTGAAGGTGCCGCAATCTTCCGTTACCATTGCGTCCGGCCAGAGCGGACGGATTAAAGTGATTCGCGTAGCTGGAGTGACGGCGGAACAACTGCGCGAACGCATTGCGAACTAGGCCGGCATCTTGCCCTCGCGGCGAGCGGCGAGACGCAGATCCGACAGCCGCCGGGACGGCGGCGCTACATCAGGAGATCCATTGACCTTCCCGCAACGTTTCGAGGAAATCCGCACCGGGTTCGAGCGGCCTTTCTGGGTAGCCAATATCAGCGAACTTTTCGAACGGCTTTCTTACTACGCCGTGTTTGCAGTTTTAGCGCGCTACCTGCATGAGGGTTTGCACTTCGATGTGGAGCGGGCCAGCAGTCTGACTGGGATGTTTGGCGGCTGGGTGTGGTTTCTGGCAGTCATCGGGGGAGCGGTTGCGGACCGGCTCGGTTTCCGGCGCGCGCTTTCGCTGGCTTACCTGATTCTGACCATCGCTTATTTCATGCTGGGATCGATCGGCGCGGCGTGGCTCGCTCCGGTGCGCGATCACGTTTCGCTGGTGGCCCTGGTCGCCTTCGTGTTGATCCTGCCGGCTCTGGGCGTCGCTCTGGTCAAACCTTCCGTGGTCGGCACTACGGCTCGCGCTTCCAAAGAAAATGTACGTTCGGTGGGCTACTCCATTTACTACACGCTGGTAAACGTCGGCAGCACCGCGGGGCCGTTGCTCGCCTCGTGGGCCCAGGAACACGGCGTCGTGGAGAATGTATTTCGCATCGCGGCGCTGAGCGTGCTTCTGATGTTGTTTTTTGTGCTGATCTTTTTCAAAGAGCCCCGCCACGCCGACGAAGGCGAGAAGGCCAGCCTCCGTCAGGTAGGGAAAAACTTCCTGACCGTGCTCTCGAACCCGCGCTTCATGCTGTTTCTGCTGATCTTCACGGGATACTGGGTGGTCTTCTGGCAGGAGTTCATTGCGCTGCCGCTGTACATTTCCGCCTACATCGATCCTAAGGCCGACACGGCGCGCATTCTGGCGACCGACCCGATCGTGGTCATCTGTTTCACCATGGTGATTGGATTTCTGACCAAACGGGTGCAGCCGTTTCCGGCCATCATGCTGGGCACGCTGATCTCGAGCCTGGCTTGGATTCTGCTGATCGTGCATCCCTCGGTGTGGATGGCGGTGGCCACGCTCGTCGTGGTGGCGATCGGCGAGATCGTGCAGCAGCCGCGCTATTACGACTACATCTCCCGGCTCGCGCCCGCCGGTCAGCAGGGCACCTACATGGGGTTTGCGTTTCTGCCATTGGGGATTGGATCGTTTATCGCCGGCCCGTTCAGCGGATGGCTGATGCATCATTTCGGCGAAGAACTACACCAGCCGAAAATGGTGTGGTGGTCGGTGGTTGGAGTGGGCGTCGCCACGACGCTCTTGTTGTGGGTTTACGACCGGTATGTAAGAGTCGAAGCCGCGGTCAAGGACAAATGAAACGAGCGCACATAGGGAGATCGGCAAGGCCGTTCGAGGCGCAAGTCGCAAGCAGACCGCGCTTAGTCATGTTTGTTCGTAACAATGGCGGAATCTATTTTATGGAATCTCGATTCCTACTCGCTACAGGGATCCTTCAACTGCGACCTGTTTTCGCTTAGCGAAGAACATGTTTTCGCTTGACGACAGGTGGCGGCTGGACTCGCCTTTCGCCTATCTTCGCGTCCAGACCGGCCTCAGAAATAACTTAGCCAGGCGTCGCTCCGCCGTTGTTTCAGGCCCGCGAACCAGCGGCATAGCGGATAGAGAGCGATCACCACAATGGCCCAGATCAGATAAATAATCGGCAGCGGGTAGCCCCAGCCGGGCGGCGGGGTGACCGGAAACTGATCGAGGTTGTTGGATTGGAACATCCAATAGACCCGCCCGTAGCGGGCATAGCACACTGCGAGCGCGATCAAGTGGATGAGCGGCACGTGCAGCAGGTAGTAAAACATCGGCACTTTGCCGAAGACGAGCGCGGGGCGCAGCCACTGCGGCATCCCGGCATCGACCGCCCACAGAAAGAGCATCGCCGGGCCCAGCGTCATCAGCAGATAGAGCAGTGATGGAGGATATTTCGTGGTGTTAAGAAACGACAAAAAGGTATAGGCCGCCGACCTTTGCGTGTTCCAGCGCTGCGGATCGCCGTAGAGGTTAATGGCGCGCAAGATGACGAAGGCCGCTGTCAGGCCAAGGCTAAGGGGCAACAGAAATCTTCTGCGGCGTTCCGACGGCCAACTGTAAATCTGGCCGAGGCCGTAGCCGGCGGCCGTGACTCCGATCCAGGGAACGAGCGGATACAAGACGAAGATGGTGTGCCGGGGATTATCGACCAGCATGTTGGGCGAATGCAGAATGGACCAAAGCCAGTTCGCCGAATCCACGTTGTCGAACAGATTATGGGTAGCGACCATCGCCAGACCGAACGTCGCGACCGCCCAGTCCGGGAGATAGATCAGTCCCGACAGCGCGATCATGGCCCAGCCCAGCGCCCACAGGACGACCAGCAATGTCAATCGGTAGTTGAAGTTGAACTGCCAGCCGAAGCAGCGGACCACCACCAGTTCCAGAAAGATCAGCCAGAGGCCGCGGGTGAGCAGGAATAGCGACAGTTGGTTCTTCGATTTCTTTCGCCGGGCGAGATAGGCGCCCGTGCCGGCAAGCAGGAAAAACACGGGTGCGCACAAATGCGTGATCCAGCGGGTAAAGAACAGAGCGTAGGTCGTCGTGGCGGGATTGGTGGGATTCGTGCCGGGAACGCCGACGTAGTCCCGCACATGATCGATGGCCATGATGATCATGATGAGGCCGCGCCGCACGTCGACCGATTCGATGCGAATGCGTTTGGTCCCGGCGGGAGCGTCGATCACAGGCATCCCGGGTTTGGTCATCACCGGCACCTGGCGGAGGTTAGCAAAAAATAGCTCAGGACGTTGCGGCAAATCGGCGCTGTGCCTCAGGATGAATTTCTCCCGGAACTTTGCGGAAGTTCTTCGCGATCTTTGCGGCTCAGTGCGCCTGACTCTCGCCGGGAGAACAGAGACCTTGACGGCAAAAGACGCAAAGGAAATGCCGCAACGGACGCGAAGAAATTCATATCGAGGCACTTGCCCATGTTTTGCCGCCTCCCTTTTGCCCCTGCTAAACTGTTGGTTTGCGGTTTAGTTCATCCAGCCGTCGTTACTAAGTGGAAGGGAAGTTCGTGCGCGCAGAGACCCGCCGTCAACTCAAACAGGATGCCTTCAGCCGCGTCACCATCGACGCCGCCGAGAAAACCGCTCACTGGACTGTCGAGCACCGTTCGATGGTAATCACTACTGCGGTCGTGGTCGCTCTGGCCGTTGCCGCCGTGGTCGGCGGATGGTATTACCTGAGCGCGCAGGACGAAAAGGCCAGCCTCGAATTATCCCAGGCCGTCCGCACCATGGACACGCAGTTGCGTCCCGCAGGCACACCGGAGCAGCCAGACTTTCCCACTTTCACCTCGTCCCAGGAACGCGCCACCGCTGCCAGGAAGCAGTTTCAGTCGATCGTGGACAAATATCCGCACACCCGCACCGCCGACATGGCGCATTATTTTCTGGGAGTGATCGCCTCCGACTCCTCCGACAATGCTGCCGCGGAGCGGAACTTCAAAGACGTCGTGTCGTCGGGAACTCGCGATCTGGCCGCGCTCGCCAAGGCCGCGCTGGCCGCCCTTTACGGGCAGACCAACCGCACCAAAGAAGCGGTCGCGCTCTACCAGGAACTGATCAACAAACCCGCCGCGTCGGTCAGCAAAGTGACGGCGCAGTTGCAACTCGCCGAACTTTATCAAAATTCCAACCAGCCCCTCGACGCCAAACGCCTCTACGAGCAAATCAAGAAAGACAATCCCGGCAACGAAGCCGGGCAAGTCGCCACCCAGAAACTCGCCGAACTGAAATAAGGCACGGGCCAGGGGTTAGGGTTCAGTCGCCGGAATGGAAACAGGCTCGGCGGTTTCTTCAATCTCTCCTCATTATTCGCACCGGCTGAAACCGCTCCGAATCGCCTAAGGATCGTTAGCCCTAGCCCCTGATCCCGCAACCCCTGCCTCCTTGATATGATGTGCAGTCTCAACAACTCCAACACTGGATCGACATGGCCGACCTCACACTTCGCGTTAACGGCAGTGAAAAAACAGTCAGTGTCTCTCCGGAGACACTTCTGCTCTGGGTTCTCCGCGACACTCTGGAACTCACCGGAACAAAATTCGGCTGCGGCGCCGGATTGTGCGGCGCCTGCACGGTTCATGTCGATGGCAGCCCGATTCGCTCCTGCTCCACTCCAGTCTCGCAAGTCGCCGGCAAGAACGTGACCACGATTGAAGGACTGGGCGCGAACGGTCTGCACGTGCTCCAGGAGGCGTGGATCGCGGAAGAAGTTCCGCAATGCGGCTACTGCCAGACGGGGCAGATCATGTCAGCCGCGGCGCTGCTGGCGAAAACTCCGAATCCGAACGACGAGCAGATCACGCAGGCCATGAACGGCAATCTCTGCCGCTGTGGAACCTACGAACGCATTCGCAAAGCGATCCATCGGGCCGCCGGAAATGGAGTCGCCGGAAATGGCGGCGCGGGAAACGGAGGCGCGCAATGAGCCCGCTTTCGCGCCGCGAATTCGTTGCCGCTGGAGTCGCTGCCGGAGCCGGGTTGGTGATCGGCTTCTACCTGCCGCACAAGGGCGCGTCGCCGGCAGGAATATTCTCGCCTAACGCTTATTTGCGCATCGCTCCCGACAATCGAGTCACCATCGTGGTCGCGCGCTCCGAGATGGGACAGGGCGTCCGTACTGCGCTGCCCATGATCCTCGCCGAGGAACTTGAGGCCGACTGGAAACAGATTGAGATCGAACAGGCCGGAGCCAGCACTTTGTTCGGCGATCAGACCACCGGGGGAAGCGCCAGCATCCGGACTACGTGGGACCCGATGCGCAGGGCCGGCGCGACTGCGCGCGAAATGCTGATTTCGGCGGCGGCCTTGACCTGGAACGTGCCGCGATCTTCCTGCACCGCGGAGAGCGGCCGCATCAAGCACGCCTCGACGAATCGCAGTTTGACGTATGGAGAACTCGTGGGCAAAGCTGCGACGCTGCCCATTCCTACCGACGCGCCGTTGAAGCAGAGCAAAGACTACAAGATTGTGGGACAGCGCCTGCCGCGTCTCGACTCGCCCGCCAAGGTCAGGGGCGAAGCTATCTTTGGGATTGATTATCGGCTGCCCGGGATGAAATTCGCCTTGCTGTCTCGCTGTCCGGTGATCGGCGGGAAAGTGTCGGGCTTCGACGACAAGGATTCGAAGAAGGTTTCCGGTGTTAGTTATGTGGGCAAGATCGGCGATGCGGCAGTCGCCGTCGTGGCTGACAGCGGTTGGGGAGCGCTGGAAGGCCGGCGCGTGCTCAACGTGACCTGGGACGAAGGACCGAACAGAGAGTTGAATACCGCCGCGGTCGTGGCTTCGCTGAAGCAGGCCGCGTCGAAGAAAGGTGTAAGCCTATATTCCGCCGGTGATCCCGCGAAGGCCGCGGGCCGCCGCATTTCGGCCGAGTACGAATTGCCCTTTATGGCGCACGCGCCCATGGAGCCGGGCAATTGCACTGCACACTATCAAGGAACGAAATGCGAACTGTGGGCTCCGACGCAAGTGCCGCAGGATTGTCGCGATTCGGTGGCAACCGCGGTGGGTCTCGACCCCGATCGGGTCAGGGTCAACGTCACGCTGATGGGCGGAGGCTTTGGCCGCCGCCTCGAACACGACTATGCTGTCGAGGCCGCGCTTGTATCGAAGGCGATCGAAGCTCCGGTCAAAGTAATTTGGACGCGCGAAGACGACATGCGGTTTTCGACGTATCGTCCGGCGAGCCTGCATCAGCTCAGCGCCACCGTGGATGGCGCCGGGTTTCCCGTCGCGTTGACTCATCGTATCGTCGCTCCTTCGATCAGCGGGCAGAAAGGACAGCCCGGAGCGAACGGCGTCGATCCTGATCTTCCCGACGAAACCGGCCCGGTTTACGGGATTGCCAACTACTCCGTGGAATATGTGATGAGCGAGACTCCAGTGCCGCTGGGCTGGATGCGTTCTGTCTACGCGTTGCAGGCCGCGTTCGCGCTGGAGAGTTTTATCGACGAACTGGCGGTTGCAGCGAACAAAGACCCGCTGCAGTACCGGCTCCATTTGCTGGCGAAAGATCAGGACCTGCCCTACTTCGCGACCTTTTGGAAAACCGGGCGCATGCGCGGAGTGTTGCAGCTTGCCGCCGAGAAGGCAGGATGGGCCAAGCCGCTTCCGCCCGGCCGTTTTCGCGGAGTCGCCTGCTTCGGTTGTTTCGCTTCCTACATGGCCGAGGTGGTCGAGATCAGCATGGAGAACGACCAGCCGCGCGTGCATCGCGTGGTCGCGGTGGTGGACTGTGGCCAGGTGATCAATCCCAGCATTCTGGAACAACAGATTCAGGGTGGGATCGTTTACGGGCTGGGCAATGCGCTGCGGGCGAAGATCACCATCGAAAAAGGCCGCGTAGTGCAGGGCAACTTCGACGACTACGCTCCGTTGCGCATGGAGGAAACGCCAGTGGTCGAAGTTTATGCGGTTCCGAGCACCGATGTTCCGACCGGGATTGGCGAGCCTTCGGTGCCGCCGATCGCTCCGGCGCTATGCAACGCGATTTATGCGGCGACGAAGAGGAGGATTCGCGCGCTGCCGATACTCGGCTAGTTCACTGTTCCTGATTGCCGCGCTTCGCGCGGCGGGCAACCCACGGGGGCTGTCCCCACACAAGTTAGGCACACTAAACGAGAGTTTTTATGCGCCGGACAATGGCTAAACTTCTTCTCGTCTTAATTGGCTTTACCTCCTTCTTGGTAGCGCAGTCTTCCTCCGTGCCCGCTACGCGGTTGGCGCACCTTCGCCGCGGCATCAATCTGAGCGGGTGGTTCGCGCAGGTTTACGACCCCAAGGGTTACAGCAAAGAACACCTTCAAACTTTTACCACGGCCTCCGACATTGCGCTGATCAAGTCCATGGGCTTTGACCATGTGCGCCTGAGCGTAAACCCACAGCCCATCATGGATGCGGGACGACGGGGCAGCAGAGAGGAATATTTCGGCTATCTCGATGATGCGATGAAGATGATTCTCGACGCCGGACTTGCAGTCGAGCTTGACATGCATCCCGACTCCGACTTCAAGGCGCGGCTGGCCAAGGAGGACGACTTCGTCGAGCGCTTCACCGATTTCTGGCGTACCGTGGCGCAACGCTATTCTTCCTGGGATCAGGAGCGCGTGTTCTTCGAGATCTTAAATGAACCGGAGATGCGCGACGCCTATCGCTGGTACGGAATCGAGGCCAAGGTCGCGGTCGCGATCCGCCAGGCTGCGCCCGGGAATACGATCATCGCCGCCGGCGCGCGCTGGGACGACGACGATGACATGGTTTTTCTGGAGCCTCTGCGCGACCCCAACGTGATCTACGTTTTTCATTTCTACGAGCCCCACATTTTTACGCACCAGGGGGCGACGTGGGGAGCGTATTACTGGCACTGGCTGAAGGGATTACACTATCCGTCCTCTCCGGACAATGCGGCGCAGGTTGCGGCGGCGGTTCCCGAGGCGCAGGAACGAATGCAGGTGATTCGCTACGGTCAGGATCATTGGGATGCAGCGCGCATCGAAGCGGAAATCAACCAGGCTGCGGATTGGGCGAAGCAACGCAATGTACCGCTGATCTGCAATGAGTTCGGGGTGCATCGTCCCTATGCCGATCCGCAGGACCGCGCCCGCTGGATTACCGACGTGCGCACCGCGCTTGAGCGCCACGGCATTGGCTGGGCCATGTGGGACTACTCGGGGAATTTCGGCGTGGTGACGAAAGAAAACGGGAAAACCGCGCCGGATCAAATCACAGTGAAGGCGCTGGGGCTGACGTTGCCGGGGGCGCGGTAATTATCGGCGTCTTCTCAAAATCCGCGGATGCGAGCGGAACTTATCTGGCCGCGCTGGTGTCTAACTCCGAGGTATCAGCAGTCTCTGGGAGTTCTGCGATTGCTTGCGCCTGAAAGTTTTCGCCGAGCGAGGCATCCATGCTCGAAGCCATTCACCTTACCAAGCGCTACGCGTCTTTACCGGCGCTGCAGGATCTTTCGTTCTCGCCCGAATCGCCGCGATTATATGAATCTCGGTGCAATCATGGTTCATTTCATGCCTTTCAGTTCCGCAGCGTCTTGCCCGTCTTCAGCGTGAACTGAATTCTTTCCTGCGTTTTCTTCTCGCCGCACAGGGACTTGAATCCTTCGCGCTCCAGGTCGAGGATGTACTGCTCGCTGACCGGGGCGCCCGGCGTGACGTTGCCGCCGCACAGCACTTCGGCAATTTTTCCACCCAGCTTCACTTCGTAATCCGTAATGAAGTCGCCTTGGCGCATGAGGTGGACGCCCATCTTCAGCGCGGCTAGGAGATTCTCGCCGGGCGCCGGAATGTCGGTGCGAGGTAGCGGCGGTTCGTATCCGGCGCGGGCCAGTTCAAGCGCCCGCGCTTTGGCATCGGAGAGCACGCGCTCGCGATTCATGGGGATGCGGTCGGACTCGGCCAGGATTCACAGTCCGCGAGCTTCGTGCGCCGAGGTGGCGAACTTGGCGGTGGCAATGGTTTCGAAGGCTTTCTTCATAGCCTCCATCATTTCGACGGAGCCGGCAAGGGCCTCGCCGGAAACCTTGCCGCGCGATGTGGCCGCGCTGTCGACGGCGCGCAGCAGCATCTCCTTGCAGCCTCCGCCGCCGGGCAGCAGGCCCACTCCGACTTCAACCAGTCCTGTATAGAGTTCGGCGTGGGGTTGGCGGGCCGCGGCGTGCAGGGAAATTTCCGTGCCCCCGCCAAGGCAGAGCCCGAAGGGAGCGGAGACCACCGGCTTGGCGGAGAATTTGATGGCCTGCGTCATGCCCTGGAACTGGCGGATAACAAGGTCAACCTCGTCCCATTCCTGTTCTTGCACGCTCATCAGCAGCAGCATCAGGTTGGCGCCGACGGAAAAATTCGCCGCGTCGTTGGTAATGACGAATGCGTCGAAGTTCGCGCCGGGGCCGCCAGGCTTCAACGACTGCGTGATAAGCCCGATAATGCCGGTCCCCAGCGAGTTCATCTTGGAGTGGAATTCAATGCAGCCCACGCCGTCGCCCAGGTCGACCAGCGACGCGCCGGAGTTTTTCTTGACCACGCCGTTCGCTTTTTTCGCCACCGCGACCGACCACACGCCCGCGGAAACTTCGACGTGGCGAAAGTCGTTGGTCAACAGATCGAAATAGAGGCGGCCCGAAGCCGCTTTTGGATCGTCCAGGTACCAGGACTTCTTGCCCGAGGCGGTCAGTTGTTCCACTCCCGCGGCAATGGGCTTGCCTTCTTTCTTCATGCGCTCGACTGTGGCCTCGACGCCCGCCGCGTCCCACAATTCGAACGGACCGAGTTCCCAGTTGAAGCCCAGGCGCATGGCGCGGTCGATTTCCACGATCGAGCCGGAAATTTCAGGAATCCGGCTGGCGGAATAAGTCCACAGATCGGAGAGCGCCGCCCACAGAAATTCTCCGGCTTTATCGCCCTTCTGCGGATTCACTGCCTCCAGGCCCAGCAACGAACGCACGCGCGCGCCCGTGTCTTCGATATTCTTCGCCAAATCGAGCGCGGGAAACTTCGGCTTCTGACGGGGATGGTATTCCAGCGTCTTCCAGTCCAGTGCCAGGCGTTCGTCCTCTTTGGCGGGATCGGAAGACTTCGCCTTCTTGTAGAAGCCGCCCTTGGTTTTGTCGCCCAGCCATTTGCGCTCGATCATCTTGCCGAAAAAATCGGGCAGGCGCAGATCGCTGCGCTCGTCATGCACGTTGGCCGTCATGTTGCCGACCACATGGCCGAGAACGTCGAGCCCGACCAGATCGATGGTGCGGAAAGTAGCCGATTTCGGCCAGCCCACCGCCGGGCCGGTGAGAGCGTCCACGTCTTCGATACTCAGGTCCATTTCCTGCATCAGACGCATCACGTTGAGCACCGAGAAAGTGCCGATGCGGTTGCCGATAAAGTTCGGCGTGTCTTTCGCCATGACCACGCCTTTGCCCAACTGCACATCGCAGAAGTGGGCGACGGCATCGATCAGAGCGCGGTCGGTCTCGGCAGCGGGAATGATTTCCAGCAGGCGCATGTAGCGCGGCGGATTAAAGAAGTGGGTGCCGAACCAGGCGCGGCGGAAGTCGTCGGAAAATCCTTCGGCGATCTTTCCGACCGGCAGCCCACTGGTGTTGGTGGTAACGATCGTTCCCGGCTTGCGGATCGCTTCCACCTTGCGCAGCAGCGAGCGCTTGATCTCGAGGTTCTCGACCACCGCCTCGATAATCCAGTCAACCTCGGCGAGTTTGGTCAAGTCATCGTCAAAGTTGCCCACGGTGACGAACCGAGCCAGCGACGGATCCATGAACGCGGCGGGCTTGGATTTCCTCGCGGCATCGAGCCCGGCGGCGGCGATCTTATTGCGCGCGTCCTTATTGGGTACGCTGCCGTCGCCGCCGGAAGGAACGATATCGAGGAGGTAGCTGGGAACGCCGGCGTTGGCGAAGTGGGCAGCGATGCGCGCGCCCATGGTTCCGGCGCCCAGAATGGCAACTTTATTGATGCGCTTCATGAAGCGGCCTCGGGATAACTCTTACCTTCGACTGCGCTCGAGGCAGGCGTCGGACATGGAGAACACTGGGAACTGGGCATAATCACTGGCCATGATAATCGTACTGAGGACCGGGCGGTGGCACGAAGGCAAATTCAAAGCTATCGCTGAGCCTTCGGACCTGCCGCGCGGACTTCAGGAGGCGCGTCGAAGTTTTCGAAATTCCTGGCAAAGCGATTGCGCAGGTCTTCCGCCGCCCGGTCGTAGGCGGCTTTGTCGGGCCAGGCATTGCGGGGATTCAACACCTGCGGCGGCACGCCATGGCAACGTTTGGGAATGGCGAAGCCGAAGGTGGGCTCGGTCTCGAACTCTTCCTTGATCAGTTG
>VFSW01011703.1_pt1 | contig 12295 bp, 7 predicted proteins | sample 5358111 | NCBI WGS metagenome assembly VFSW01 (sample SAMN11554181, study PRJNA540505) | mine drainage metagenome | isolation source: sediment from site ElyBrook_90M | place: USA: Ely Copper Mine, Vershire, VT | collected 2017
GGGTCTATGCCATGGGCGCCCATTAGCGCGATCTGGGTGGCGATCATCTTTACCCGATCAGGAGGAATATCTTTAAAGTATTGCAGGGCAGCAACCATGTACATGACGATGGCCATGTTGGTGCCGGCTTTCTTCTGAGATTCCTGAAATTTCTCAGCTTCGGATTCTTTCTTAGATTGGTTGACAGTGCCCTGCTCCAGCGCCGAAGCTACATCCACTCTCATTTTGGCAGCGTTTCTGTATTCGTTCTCGTCGACAAGTGTGAAGTTGTTTTCCAAACCGAGCGCCTTCGCCCATTTTTCAACGAGTCGAAATTCATCGCCTGGCTTGTGGTGCTGCATGACTTCAAGGTGGTCCCGGTACATGCCTTCAGCGAGCTGCAGTTCGGAGCTCTTCGCTTTGTACTCTTTCAACGTGTCTACGCCGTACAGCTCCCTGAGCTTGAGAGCGAGTACCATGTTATAGACCTTGCTTTTCCAGAGGACGTGGGACGGGGTTGATTCGGTGATTTTCGTGTCGGTTACTGATCTGAGTGCGTCGGTATTGATCGCGAAGAGGGAAAGAAACTCGTGAGGTCTTAACTCGGGGAATTTCTCGTAGACGTAGCCATGGATGAAGAGTTCGAGCGGCGTATTGTAAACCTGACGGTCGAGGCCCTCGAACAAGGCGGAGCAAAAGGTAGCTATGGACTCTTCTGAATATCCTGATTTCTTCAGCTTGTTTATGGTCGGACCAAGCTCGCGGATGAAGTCGGCTTTCTGTTTGCCCGTTGACACGAAGAGCTTGAAAGCGCCGGCCTCCCTGGCCTCGACAGTAAGCTGTAGGGTGAGGAGCTCGTGCATCTGGAGGTATTCTATGGCGGGATGGTTTGGCTTGTACCGGATTATGTGCTCATACCGATTGTAATTCTCAGCAAGCTCGAGTTTGGCGGGCGCCGGGATGCCGCTGTCCGGTACGAGGGATATTGTCTTGTGAAGTCTTTCATGAAGATTGCGGAGGCAGGAGTCAACAGCAGCGCCGCCCTTTCCGTCAGTTATAATTCGTCTTGCAAGTGCCGTGGCCTGGTTAAGTGCGTTCTGATAGACTTCGTCGGGCTCTTTGCAGAGTTTCATAGTCTGTACGGCATGTTCGAACGCCGCTTCAAAATGACCTTCGGCTTCTTCGAGCATGGAGAGTCCGAAATGGGTATTCGGATAGGTTTTGTTGATCACAATCGCCCGGTCGAAAAACTTGCGGGCGTCCTCGTACCTCCGGGCCTCCATCAGCGTCGCGCCGATGTTGTTCATGGCTATAAAATTATCCTGATCAAGCTTAAGGGCCTGTTCGAAGTACTTGGAAGCCGTGTCTATGTCGCTCCTCGATCGTCCGAAGATGTTACCCATCATGAGCAGCGCCCAGGTGTTCTTCGGGTCCCAGCGGAGAGCATCGATCAGCTGGTTGACAGCTTCGTCCTGGTTGCCTTCCATTGAGAGAATCTGGCCGTATACCCTGTGGTATTCAGAGTTCGTGGGGTTCGAAGCAAGGAGCTCATCAAGAAGTCTCTTGGCCTCCGGGAATCTTTTCTTGTCGCTCAGCGAAAGGACGTTTCTGTATTTAGATTCTTCAGCAGCGATCCTCGGGACGTCAATGTCTATGGTGACCCAGCCGTTGTCGATGGTGACTTTGGGCTTGTATGGACCATAGGTATAGAACTTGGTGAGTTCCTCGCTAAGCACGCTGAGGTCGTCCCTGTTCGCTTTGGCGGCGGGAAAGAGTTCGAAAAGAAAATCTTCAAGTCGGTGGATAATTTGCATTTAGTAAATACTCAGCTTTGAGTCGTGATCATTAGATCCTTAATGCCAATGTTGATGCTTGGCTATTGTTGGTCCTGAACGGATCCTTTGGGTTTTCTCTTGTCAACTTCTATTGGCTTGCTATTAAACAATCTTAGCAGGCTTTGCGGCATTGATAGCTACCTTATTTCCCATTTGAAGGAAAACGATATTTCTTCATTATGTACCTTCTGCTGTTCGGCGGTCGAGCCATGGGCGAACAACCTTGTCCATTATACTATAATCATAATCTGGCGGCCAGTCTTTAAATCTCCGAAAATAAACCCATTTTGCGATCGCGAACATCTCATTGGCAGTTGGCAACAGCATATGATCGATGAGGTTTTTAAGACGGTCTATCTCGTGATATAGGAAAGGTGCAGGTTGATCCGACTCGACGCTTTGGTCGTCTTGGCCGTCTCCTCCGATGTGTTGGGTGGATGCCACATCGGTCTGTGATCCGTTCAGCAACAAACGAACGCGTAAATCGGCAGCGACTCCCTGAGGCACTTCGGTGAATCCACGACGTTCAATGGCTGTTCGAACGTTCGTAAGGACAATTTGCGGCCCGTGCTTCAATTTATTGTTGTATTCCTTCACCAAGCCGGACTTCTCTTGAAAGAGGGTATCGATGAGCTCGTTGGCAAAACGCGGTAGGGCGTTCCACTCCTGGGTTTTCTGAGTTGGCCGGACTCTGGTTGAGACGTTTTTTGCCCAAGGGAGGCCCAAGTAGCGCAGTATTCCGTGGGCGTCTTCCTCCAAAATACTGGGTGCGAATTGCCTCAGATTTAAAGTGATTCTGCGCTCGGTGTGGGCGAGGTCGTGGGCGATGCCAACGTGATATGGCCTGTCGTCCGTCCTAGTGGATGCTTTGGAGGATGAAGTGATGAAAACCCTTTCAAGAAGATCGGCCAAGTTGGCGCTGGGCTCAATTGCCCATGCTGCTAACGAGATAAGCATGGAGGCAGCATCTTCAAGTTGTAGAGCAAGCTCCTGGTAAAGGCCGATGGTGTAGGATAGGTGAGTAGCGAGGGGGTGAAAGCCGGTTGGAGAAAGGTGAAAGTCTTCCGAGTAAGGTTTGTCAATCATTTGTTGAATCGAATGGAAGTAGAGCGATCAATTAACGGCCCTCATCCAGACACCGTTTGTGCAATAAGACGAGAGAAATTCCTCATTGCTAACGGGAGGCTCGTTGTTAGTGCCCTTTATCAAGCGGAAGCTAATAAGACGGCGCGTGTCAGGACTGGGTAGAGTTTCCAAGAAAATGCCTCTCGATTAAAGGACGATTTATTTGCCGGAGTCTATCATTTGCTCCAGGTGCTAGTTCCCCGCACTTGGCGTTTCATCAAACTGTTCCGCTTCCATTCGGCGGCGGCGTTCGTCAAGGAGTTCGTCATTAAATTTCCAGTATGCGGATCCACTGGCTGTCGGAGTACTGTAGCCGAGATCATGTAATACCTTAAGAGCTGCGGCGGAGAGGCTCATGACATCACCTTTGAAATCCACCTTATCGCGATCAACAACTGTTGCTGTTATTTTCTCGTCACGTGAGAAGGTCAAGGTGTCCCCTGGTCCAATGCCGATCGCGTCTAGTCTAATCCTAGGTCTGCGAGCTTTTGCCTTTTCCAATGCTTGCTTCTCTTCGCTATCAATTTCCGTATTGCCCGGCGTGACTTCTCTGAAATCGCCTATACTTATCGCGAGAACGACTTTTTCAGGATCGATTTTGAAGAATTCACGACGTGGGTTCAAACGATTCTCAGAGAAAAGTAAGTGTAATGTCTTCTCGGTCTTGTCGCAGTCTTTGACTTCAGCAGCAAAATAACATTCAAAGGGGAGCGGCACGCCAGGGTGGGTACTGAGTTGGGTAATTCGAGTCTCAACACCGTCCGTAGTCTCGCCTATTTTGACTAATCCAGGCATTGCCTCGTTTGTTAGGACATAGATGATTTCAGACATGATCAGCTCCTTTTGGTGAGACTACTACCCGGCCGGCATATTCTGGAGGGACGTGAGGCAATCCAACCCAGTGCGGTGATACCCTCCGAGCAGAAACCACGTCGAGTCAAGGCAGAGGCGGCAAGCCAAGCTCTTTGAGGAATGCATTGTGTTTCTTTCTTGCTTCCTTGATTTTTTCTTCCAGTGAGACCAGCTCTTCATTCACCGCATCCAAGTCAATCTCTTCTTCCTTTGTCGCGGTGCTGATGTAGCGGGAAATGTTTAGGTTGTATCCTTCTTCGACGATGCGTTTCATTGGAATGCGCTTGGAATAGCGGTCTTCTTCCTTGCGGAATTGGTAGGTCTCGACAATCTTTGCGATGTCCTGATCCCGCAGACGATTCTGTCGTTTTCCCTTCTCGAAATGCTCAGCGGCATTGATAAATAGAACGTCGTCTGTTTTTTTGCATTTATTTAGCACGAGGATGCACACCGGAATGCCCGTGGAATAAAACAGATTAGCAGGCAAACCGATAACGGTATCAATGTAACCATCCTCCAAGAGTTTCGTGCGGATCCGTTCTTCGACACCGCCACGGAAAAGCACGCCGTGGGGGAGGATAATCGCCATGACGCCGTCTTCCTTCAGATAATGCAAACCGTGCAGCAAAAAGGCGAAATCAGCAGCTGATCTGGGTGCCACTCCGTAGTTCTTGAATCGTACGTCCTCGCCCATTGCCCCGTTCGGATCCCAACGATAGCTGAATGGAGGATTGGCTACCACCGCGTCGAACTCGGGCTTCTTGGAAGGGTTGGTCTCACGCAACATCTCCCAATCGTTGGTCAGGGTATCGCCGTGGAAAATTTCAAATTCTGAATCCTTGAGTCCGTGGAGCAGCATGTTCATACGCGCCAGGTTGTAGGTAGTGATGTTCTTTTCCTGGCCGTAAATCTTGCCGATGCCGTGCGGTCCCATACGCTTACGTATGTTGAGGAGCAGCGAACCGGAGCCACTTGCGAAGTCCAAAATACTCTTCAGCCTTGATCTCTTGCCTGTCTTCGGCTCCTGGCTATCAAGTGTGACAATGCCGGACAAAATGCTTGAAATCTGCTGGGGGGTGTAAAACTCGCCGGCCTTCTTGCCGGACCCGGCGGCAAACTGGCCGATAAGATACTCATATGCATCGCCGAGTGTATCAGAGTCGGTTGAAAACTCCGCCAGGCCCTCGGCGATTTTTTGGACAATGGTGCAGAGCTTGGTGTTTCGCTCCTCGTAGTTCTTGCCAAGCTTGTCTGATGCGAGGTTGATCTCGGAGAAGAGGCCCTGGAAAGTGCTCTCGAAGGACTCATTCTCAATGTATCTAAAACCATCTTGCAGAGTGTTGAGCAGATCCGCGTTTTGCGTGCGCGCCATTTCCGCAATATTGCTCCATAAGAATTTTGGCTCAATGACGTAGTGGACCTTGCGGCGCATCTGTTTTTCAAATGCGACAACATCCTCCAAGTTCTCCTCGTACCAGGCTTGAAGAGGAGTGGTCACGCCAGTTTTCTGCAGAATGTCTGGAGAGAGATCGGGGTAATCCCGGCCCAGCTCCTTTTGGGCAGCGGCCTCGTAGTTGTCCGAGAGGTAGCGCAAGAACAGGAAGGACAACATGTAATCGCGGAAATCGTCCGCGTTCATTGCCCCGCGCAGTTGGTCGGCAATGTTCCAAAGGGTCCTGCCTAACTGTTTTTGGTCTTGTTCTGTCATGACACTTTTGGTTCCTCTGGTTTGGGCGGCAGCAATTCGCGATTGAATGGATAATAATCGAGGAAATCATCGAGGATCTTCTCGAAGGATTCTTTCGTCTCTGGCAACATCTGTATAGGCTCGTAAAACGAATAGTTTCCGTGACTTAGAATGTTGAGTATTCGGCCGAAAAGAGTGCCATCCGGATCGTCTGAGGTTTTCCTGATACACACGGAAAACTTCTCGTGCCCGTGAAAACTAGACGACTTTTCAAGTAGACTTCGAAGGGCGTTGAAATGATGAGTGTATAGCTGATCGGCATTGCGGGCCTCGCAAAGCTCACTCAACAAGGCCAAATGGTGCAAGTAGGGCGTGTCCCCTGTGTAAGTCAAGTGGAACTGACCTGCTTTTCTGGAATAGGATAAGAAATGCGGAGCGAATTTCTTTCGGTCAATCTCACGAAGTTCATTCCAAAGAACGTTGAAGAAAAGGGAGTGATGGGAGGATATAACGGCTTTGATTGTGTGATCTTTTCTCGCTAAGAGCTGTGCCAGGTCGTGCCCCACGGCGATGGCGTTGTTTTCATCCAATGACGAAATGGGGGCGTCAATGAAGATGTATTTCACCCAATCGTAAGCCTGCGCGCCATCCATGGCAAGCTGTACGATAGCAAGAAAAAAACACCAGATAAAGAGATTCTCTTCGCCGCGTGAGACCTTGATGTTGTCAATAGTCTGCGTGCCTCCTTCACTCTGAACCGAGCGAGAAAAACGAACTTCAGATTTTTCGTAGTCGATATTAAAGTCAACGTCAGCGTAGCGCTGCAGAAAAGGGCGAATGCGGTTCTCGAGTTCCAATTCTTTTAGACCCGAGAAAAAGCGAGATGAAGGATTGAACTTCAACACCCGTTCCTCGTCGTCATCTAAATCATTGTCCCAAGAAAACAAATCTTCGGTGAATGCATTGAAGTAGAGCGTATCGCGTTCATCCCCTTTCTTGCCAAGGTCTTTGAAAACCATGGAAAGGCTGGTTTTACCGGTCCCATTGTAAGCATAAAGCAAAACGAACCTTTTAGGGTCCTGCTCTTTCTGCAACTCTTGGCGCAGGTAAGTTGCCAAGGCTTTCAGATCAGCAAATACGGTACGCGTTGCGCTCATGAGTCAACGTCGGCGGATGGGAAAAGCTGCTGCATCATCCCTTTCTTATGGGCCTTGAGAGTGTCGATTTTCTTATCTTGACCGTAAATCAGCTCGTCGAGAGAGGATAAGTGTTGGGCTATTCTTCGTTGCTCATCGATTTCAGGAAGCAAAATCGAAACCTTTAGGAACTCGTTCCGATTCAAAACCCTATTTCTGCCCGCACCGCCTGGCGAGATGAGTCCGAGGTTATAAATGAATCGCTTGTCGAGAATTCTGTATTGAAAGAATTCAGGAATTGCAACGTTTGTTTTGAATATGTACGTGGGAAAACGTTGTGACACCAAGGCCCCAGCATCAGTTTTCTTTGCAATGGCGACTGCACCTTCCCAAGCAAATGTGATATTAACAAGCAAATCATCGCTATGCACTTCGTAGAGATACTCCATCGAGTTCTTTTCGGGATTCTGCAGGTTCTTCAAGAACGTACCCTTGCAATGACTTCTTATCCCCAACCCTTTATAAGCCTCGGGTGGCTTTTTTCTTTTGCGCAGTTTTGGTGTAAGTGCCTCCTCCAAAGCCTTCTTCCTCCATTCAGGCGCGTGGCGAAACTCTGGAAAGCGCAGACGCGGAATCGTCTCACCTTCGCGGGGAAAGACCTGCTGCAACATCCCATTCTTGTAGGCCTTGAGCGCTTCGAGTTTTTGGCCTTCGGCGACTATCAGCTCGTCGAGCGAAGTCAGGAACTCGGCGATTTTCTGTTGTTCCTTCTCGTCGCTCGGAAGGAATATTCCTTTTGATAAAAAGGTCTCGTTGGAAATCTGTATTGTGTTCTTCGCACCCTTCTGTGTGATGGGAGCCAAGTAGTTATTAGTCCTGATTGGAGACTCGAAGTAGGAGTCGAGGATATACCCAAGGTGCTTGTTTATCGGGGAGAAGACACCATAAAGGGGAGATACAATGACATTATATTCATGACGATTCTCTTTAACAATCCCGTACGGAAAGTCACCAGTCGGGCTCTTCGTATAAACGACGTCATGAGGCTTGACCAGATTGTAATTTGATTTATCGGCTGCCGCAAAACTTCGTCCTAGATGCTCTATCTGATCAACTATGCGTTTATGCACAGAGACGGAATGTACTTTGCTCTTGCCATCGTTCTTTAATCCGTGCTCAGTTAGAACATCGGCCAACTTTGTCTCACTCCAACCGGGTTTATCCTGAAATTCCGGAAATCTTAGTTTGGGTTTCAACTCATGTCCTTTGTCTTGCTTCATGGCCTTCGACTTATTGTTAATAGGCGCTAAAGCCAGACATTTCCCGCCCTTGCGCACGCTTGTTGAGCAAGGGGACAAGGTCTTCCATGAGAGCGAGCTCCTTTACCCGTCTGGTTTTCCAATTCAGCGCGAGCGGTTCCATAAGGTCGGTGAGTAGCTCGCCGTCGAAGATCATCCGTTGCAAGATGCCGTCCACAAAGGCTTGCAGCGCGGTGGTGGCCAACCCGTGCTTCTCAGCGATGGCGGCGAGCTCCTTGGCGTTCTTTTGAGCCTTAAAGCGAAGATAACCTTCTCGAACGGCGGTTTCACTCAAGGCTTCGCCCACTTTCAGTGTGTTGATGTAAGCGGCAATGTCGTCGCGCTCATCGATAAACTTGGCATCGGCCTGGATGAGACCGATGAGTTGCTCGCGTGTCATCTTCTCTTTCCCCGGCGCTTGCGCGGAGTATCGGGCAATCAGCGCCATGATATAGTCGTAATCAATAAGAGCGGACGCGAAGAGAACGAATTCAAAATCAAGTTGCTGCACCAGCTGGCTGGTCTTATCGTCACCCATCCGCTGCTGGTCCTTCAGACGTTGCGCGGTTTCTAGGTAGACGCCGCGGAACGCGTTCAACTGCTCCTTAGACAGAACATGCTCGATGGTCGCTTTGTTCTCCTCGGTCAGGTCGGTGTATTGATCGAGCTGGGTTTTTAGCCGTTGCACGTCTTTGAATAGGTTGATGAACTGTCCACGCGCTTCATCTCCCTTAAGGTTGAGCACTTCTTCCGGCTTTGAGGACAGATCCTGGGACTTCATGAAGTCATCCAGTTTGTGCACCGAGTTTTGCAATTTCTCAATGACCTTTGGCGCCTTGTCCACGAGCCATATTTCTCTGGCGCGATCCATTTTTTCGCCTGAAAAGAGAGCGATGGCTTGATCGACTGCATCCCGCTGCCGGCGAAAGTCGAGGATATTGCCGTAGGGCTTGGTGGCGTTGAGCACTCGGTTAGTCCGTGAGAATGCCTGAATCAACCCATGGTACTTAAGATTCTTGTCCACATAAAGAGTGTTCAAGTACTTGGAGTCGAAGCCGGTTAGCAGCATATCCACCACGATGATGATGTCTATCTTTTCTTTGCCCTTGAGAGGCAAATCCTGATTGGGGAACTGCTGGTCCTTCAGCCGCTGCTGTACATCCTGATAGTAAAGGTCGAATTCGCCGATGGTGTGATTGGTGCCGAAGCGTTGGTTGTAATCGGCAATAATCTGCTTAAGGGCTTCCTTTTTCTGTTCAGGTTCCGTCTTGTTGTCTTCTCTTTCCTGCGGCAGGTCTTCCTGAATCTGCTTCACGTCGAGGTTGCCATCGGCCGGCGGAGAGAATACACAGGCAATGTTCAGCGGTTCAAAAGCAGAATCCTCTTTCTGCTTTTGGGTTTGAAGCGATTCGAACAGATTATAGTATTCAATGGCGTGGTTGATGGAGGCGGTTGCCAAGATGGCATTAAACTTTCTCCCGCCCGTGGCGGCATCGTGTTTTTCCAAAATGGCTTTGACAATGGCTTGCTTGGTCAGAGTCTCTCCCGGCTTCAGGACCTTCTCGCCTTCAGGTTTGTAGTAATCGATATGGAAGCGAAGAACATTGCGGTCATCAATGGCATGGGTTATCGTGTAGGCGTGCAATTGTTTTTGAAAGAGATCTTTCGTGGTTTTCAAGGTGGCAACATCACCTTCAACCTGCTGCTGGGTGGCATTCTCTTCAAAGATGGGGGTGCCGGTGAAGCCGAACAACTGCGATTTAGGGAAGAACTCCTTAATCGCCTTATGATTTTCGCCGAATTGGGAACGGTGACATTCGTCAAAGATGAACACCATGCGCTTGTTGCGCAGCGGTTCCAGCTGCTCCTTGTAGGTCTCCCCCCCTTGCCTTTTCTTCTGCTTATTGCGTTTGCTGTTTTCGTCCAAGGCTAGGCCAAGCTTCTGAATAGTAGTGACGATGACCTTATCCGCGTAAGCATCGGAAAGGAGTCGCCGGACCAAGGCGCCGGTGTAGGTGTTTTCCTCAACGCATCCTTCCTGGAATTTGTTGAATTCGTCGCGAGTTTGCCGGTCGAGGTCTTTTCGGTCCACGACAAACAGGCACTTTTCTATCTCTTTCTCCTCCTTAAGGAGTGTCGAGGCTTTGAAAGAAGTGAGGGTCTTGCCGCTGCCTGTGGTGTGCCAGATGTAGCCGTTACCGCAGTTCTGGTGAATGCACTCTACGATTGCCTTGACGGCATAGATCTGATAGGGACGCATCATCATCAGCATTTGCTCGCTCTCAATCAGGACAATGTAGCGGCTAATCATGTGGCCCAAAGTGCACTTTGATAAGAAGGCCTCAGCAAAACTGTCCAGATGGGTGATCTTCTTGTTGTCCTCGGCGGCGAACTGGTATACGGGGAGAAAGCGTTCCTCGGCGTTGAAGCTGAAATGGCGGTTGTTGTTGTTGGCAAAATACCAGGTGTCGCTGCGGTTGCTAACGATGAAAAGCTGCATGAAGCAGAGCAGCGTCCTGGTGTAGCCGTTGCCGGGGTCGTTCTTGTAATCGACGATCTGCTCAATGGCGCGCCGCGGGCTGATGCCGAGGGATTTTAGCTCGACCTGCACAACCGGCACGCCGTTCATGAGCAGGATGACATCATAGCGGTGATTGCTGTTGTCCGTATTGATGCGAAGCTGGTTGACCACTTCAAAAGTGTTTTTGCACCAGTCCTTGATGTTGACCAAGGTATAATTAAGCGGCGTGCCATCTTCGCGGGTGAAGTCATTGATCGAGCGAAGGGTGCGTGCGGCGGAGAAGACATCTGGGGTAATGATCTCCTCCAACAGTCGATCAAATTCGTTATCAGTCAGTTGTACGCGATTGAGTTCCTGGAAATGCTGGCGGAAATTTCGCTCAAGCGTGGCACGGTCTCTGATGTCCGGGCGATACGCATATTTCAGGTCGCTCAACTTTTCCAGGAGTGCTTGTTCGATTTCTTGTTCAGCCATTGATTATTCTCAGGCGGCTCTAACGGTAAAAAGTCCGCCAACCATCGTCACTTCTTGTTTGCTCATCCTCAAGTATTCATTTAAGTAAATTCTGCGCTGGCGTGCCATGCGCAATGAAGCAGGGTTAATTTATCCAAATGACGACCGGCTTTCTTCCGCATGTCAGGTAAATCCGCACCTGTTTGTCTTGAGGCTGGTCAATCCCGCATAGCCTTTATTACTTTATAGTTCAGATATTTAACCTTGAAGAAATTAGAGAACGTTGCCTCGAAATGCAAAGGTGAAACGCACTCGTCCTACGGGTGTCATTATCAATTGGTCTTCCTGGGCTTCAACGTGAAAAAGCTTCGGAATATCCTGAAAACGAGATATGCAAGAAATCCGAGTGAGGACATCAGAATATAGAATTCTTTGTTCGATGCACCGATGGAGAGGATCTTTGAAAGAGAAAAGATAGCAAGCCCAAGTGCGTACAATGGACCCATGTTGAAATAGTCCCGGTCGTTTGCTGAATAGACAAGTTCGCGGATGTCGGATGAGCCTAAGAACCCCTTTGTGGCAGCGGTATGGAGAAACGTCTTTATTTGAATCGGGTTACCCTGGCTTACCTTCAGGATTTGGCTTTTTAATAGATTCCGGTCAAATGCCCTGATCTTGTACTGTTCTACGAAGTAATCGATGAGTTTACCCGAGTCTTCATCGGGGAGACCGCGAGCGGGAACCACCGCGAACGTATCGAATATTCTCTTGAGCACGGGCTGTTGTTTGACGGATAGGGATGAGCCACAGATAACAGCGATATCGAGAAGTCTTTCGAGAAATATGTGGTGGGATGGCGTGACCGTATCGAGGCTGTCGACGAAGATGATGTGCTTTCTGCCCGAGGTCGATATGGCTTTGATTATAGACTGAGCCAGCTCGTTTTCCTTGATTGCGTTCACGGCCTTGAGTTGTTCAAGCCTCATGAGTTCGGAAGCGAGACGCTTCATGAATTTGCTGAGTGGGGCTGGAGAATCGATGTAGATGCAGATTCCGCGCTCTGAAGGGCGCGGTAATTTGGCAAGATCAATGTGGTGAACCGTTCCGTTAAGTATGGAAAGTGCCTCCTGCATGAGGCGGGTCTTCCCTATTCCACGGTCGCCGGTTATGAGCGTGTGGCGGTTTTGAAGGAGGTTGGTGATGATTTGGTTGAGTTCAGTGGAACGTCCAACGAAGTACGGGTCTTGTCGTAGGTCACGCAGGCCGCTATGGTCAGTTGATATCAAGGTGTGGTTGTCCTACCTGTTCTTTCTTTCATCTTGACATGAAAGAAAGAACCAAAGAAAGGGTCAAGGCTATTGAAAAAATGCCTGAAATCTTCGCTCACTTCGCTGAACAAAACGAAACTT
>VFSW01011704.1_pt1 | contig 12293 bp, 14 predicted proteins | sample 5358111 | NCBI WGS metagenome assembly VFSW01 (sample SAMN11554181, study PRJNA540505) | mine drainage metagenome | isolation source: sediment from site ElyBrook_90M | place: USA: Ely Copper Mine, Vershire, VT | collected 2017
GGTCAGGATGGCGGAACTCTGGAGCGCCCGAGTATACAGGCAATCCGCGCCGGCGACCGTCTGCCGAGGCGCCCGCGCGACCGCCGGGCGGGACTCAGGCCGTCTCGGCGTCCGGCCAGAGCAGCACCCCGAGGTGCTCGCAGGCCTCGATGAGCGCCGTGGCCGCTTCCCGGGTGCTGGCGTCCAGCCGGCGGTCGTGGGTGAGCAGCCAGGTCAGCCGGGCGCGCCGCGAGCGCGCCGAGGGCTCGCTGTCGAAGAGCGCCGGAAACAGCCCCAGCGCATCGACGAACTCGCGCAGCGGCGCGCTGCCCGCGCCATGATGTGGCGCGCTCAACAGGATCTTCAGCCAGGTGACGCAGCGCTTGGCGAGACCGGCGCGGGTGATCCCGAGTCCGGTGCGGCGGCGGGCCTCGCCGTCGGGCAGGGAGTCGGCGAGCAACCGGTAGCGCTCGATGGCCGACTCCTCCGCCGGCAGCGCCGGGCTTGCATCGGCGAGCACGGAACGCAGCAGATCGGCCAGCAGAAAGGACAGCGACTCGGCCAGGAAACGCTGGCACTGCTCGCTGTCCGGCCTCGACAGTCCGTCCCAGGAGGGCGGGCCCCCCAGGCGCCCGGCATTCGGCGAGTTCGACATGCCCCAAGTGTAGCCGCTCCGCCGCCGCCCGCAACTATGTCAAACTGTGACGAGGCTCACCAAATGCACTGCACGTGATGAATCTGCCCAGCGCGCCCACGGTCCACGAGATGAAGCTTCGCGGCGACTACTCCGCGGCGGGCGCCGACTATGTCGTGGAGCAGAACTGGCAGGCCTATACCGCCGCGGAACATGAACGTTGGGGGCGGCTGCTGGAGCGGCAGCTGGCGCTGGCGCAGCGCTACGCCGCGCCCCAGGTGCTCGCCGGCCTCGCGCGTATCGGCATCGAAAGACGCATTCCGCGCTTCGCCGCGGCGAGCGAGGTGCTGCACCGCGCGACCGGCTGGCGGATCGTCGCGGTGCCGGGACTGATTCCGGAGAGCCAGTTCTTCGCGCACCTGGCCGAACGGCGCTTCCCGGTGACCGTGTGGCTGCGAAGCGAGGCCGAGCTGGATTATTTGGTCGAACCGGATGTGTTCCATGATTTTTTCGGTCACGTGCCGCTGCTGTGCGATCCGGTATTCGCCGACTTCGTGCAGGCCTACGGGGCCGCCGGGGTGAAGGCGACGGCCGAGCGGGGGCTTGGCATGCTGGCGCGTCTTTACTGGTATTGCGTGGAGTTCGGGCTCATCCGCCAGGGCGGCGTGCTGCGCGCCTATGGGGCGGGCATCCTCTCCTCGGCCGGCGAAACCGCCTACAGCGTCGACAGCGACCGTCCGCAGCGCCTCGCCTTCGATCTGCAGCGGGTGATGCGCACCAACTATCTCATCGATGAATACCAGAAGACCTATTTCGTGGTCGACAGCTTCGAGCAACTGTTCCGCAGCGCCTACGACACCGACTTCACCCCGATCTATCGCGCACACCGCGACTCGCCGGGGTTTGCCCCCGACGCACTGTTGCCGACCGACGTCAGGGTGGGGCGCGACGTCGATGCCCGCCCCGCCCGTGGCTGAGCCGCGCGCCCGGTTGCTCGCCGGGCAATGCCAGACCCTGGGCCCGGGATTGCGGCGCATCGTCGCCGGCAATGCCGGTCCGCTGACCGGTCCGGGCACCAACACCTACCTGCTCGGCGAACGGCGCATCGCGGTGATCGACCCCGGACCGCCGGATGCACGGCATCTCGACAACATTCTCGCGGCCGCCGGCGGCGCGATCGAGAGCATTCTCGTGACCCACACGCACCGCGATCATTCGCCCCTGGCCGCCGCGCTCGCGGCGCGCACGGGCGCCGCGGTCATCGGTTTACCGGCGCCGCAGGATGACCGTCAGGACGCCGGCTTTCGCGCCGATCGGCATCCCGGCGACGGCGAGCCGCTCGAGGTCGGCGGCCGGCGGCTGCTCGCCATCCACACGCCCGGCCACGCCTCCAACTGTGTGTGCTATCTGCTCGAGGAAGAGCGGTTGCTGTTCAGCGGCGATCATCTGTTGGAGGGGGTCACGCCGGTGATTCCGCCGCCGGACGGTGACATGGGCGATTACCTGCGCTCGATCGAGCGCCTGGGCGCGTTCGACTTCGAGCGCATCGCCCCCGGTCACGGCGGGGTGATCGCGGAGGGCAAGGAACAACTGGCGCTGGTGCATGCGCACCGCCTGGCGCGCGAGCGCAAGTTGTTGGACGCCCTCGCCGGGGAGGACACGGGCCAGGGCGCGGCGCTGGAGTGGCTGCTGGAACGGGTGTACGACGATGTGCCGGCGTCGCGCTGGCCGCTCGCACGGCTCACGCTGCGCGCGCATCTGCTCAAACTCGAGCACGAGGGACGCATCGAGGCGCGCGACGGCGACCGCTGGATTCGCGCCGCATGAAGGCCGGGGTGGGCATCACGCTGCACGCGGCGAGCGTGCGGCGGGGCGGTCGCTGGGTGCTGCGCGACGTGTCGTTGCGGCTCGAGCCCGGCGGGCGCTGGGCGCTGATCGGCGCCAACGGCGCCGGCAAGACCCAGCTGCTCAAGTTGCTGTGTGGCGCCATCTGGCCGACCCCCACCGGCCGCGAGCAGCGGGTGTATCGCGCCGGTCGGCGCGTGCTCGAGGAGATCGAGGCGCGGCCGCGGCTCGCGTACGTGGGCGCCGAATCGCAGGACAAGTACGAACGCCACGGCTGGAACCTGACGGTGCGCGACCTGCTGGCCACCGGACTGCACCGCACCGATCTGCTGCTCGCGCCGGTGCTGCCCGGCGAGCGGCGCCGGGTCGCGGCCATGCTCGAGACCTGTGGCCTCACGGCGCTGGCCGAGCGGCGTTTCCTCGGCCTGTCCTACGGCGAGCGGCGCCTGGCGCTGCTGGCGCGCGCCCTGCTGCCGCGTCCGGATTGGCTGCTGCTCGATGAGTTCTACAATGGACTGGACCTCGCGTTCCGCGGGCGCATCGATGCGGTGCTGGCCGCCGCCGGGCGGCGCGGGCAGTCCTGGGTGGCCGCGGCGCACCGGGCGGTGGACGTACCGCGCGGCACCACCGGCTTGATCGAACTGCAGCGCGGCCGCATTCGCGCCGCGCGCGCCCGGCGGCCCGCCGACATCGCCGCCCTGGCGCGCGCGGCCGATGAACCGCGCCGCGGCTCCGGGCCGCCGTTCGTGTGGGCGTCGCCGCGCGCCGCCGCGCGCCCGGGCCGTGGCGCCGCGCCGTGGCTGCTGCGCCTGCGCGGCGTCGACCTGTTCGTCGACTATCGCGCGGTGCTGCGCGGGATCGACTGGGAGCTGCGGCGCGGCGAGCACTGGGCGGTGCTCGGCGCCAATGGCGCCGGCAAGTCCAGCTTCCTGAAGCTGCTGTACGGCGATCTTGCACCGGCGCTCGGCGGCGTGATCGAGCGCCGCGGGTTGCCGCGCGGCGCACCCATCGCCGCGTGGAAGCGGCGGGTAGGAATCGTCTCCCCGGAGCTGCAGAGCGACTATGGCGTGGACGTGACCCTGCTCGAGCTGGTGGCGAGCGGCCGGCACGCGAGCATCGGGCTGGTCGATCCGCCGACCGCACGCGACCGGCGCGCGGCGCTGCGCTGGCTCACGCTGTTGCGGCTGCGCTCCGCGGCGCAGCGCCGCCCGCGGGAACTCTCGTATGGGCAGCTGCGCCGCGCGTCGATCGCCCGGGCGCTGGCGGGCGATGCGCGGCTGCTGCTGCTCGATGAGCCGTTCACGGGGCTTGATCCGCGCCAGCGTGCCGCCATGAAAGGGCTGCTGGAGCGGCTCATGCGGGGTGGGGTGACGCTCGTGGTGGCGGTCCATCATGCCGAGGACCTGCCGCGCGGCATCACCCGCGCCCTGCGGCTGCGGGACGGGCGCGCGCAGTCTTTGGCGCGCAAATCTGCGACATGAGCGCTGGAACCACGGCCCCGGCCGCGCCGACACTGGCGCCTGCAATGGCGGCAAGGGGCGCGTGTTATGTTGCATCGGTGGGGGCTGGGAATCGCGGCATTGGGGCTCGCGGCCTGCGGATCGTCGGGATATGCGTTGCGTCCGGTGCCGCGCATCCTGGCCGAAGCGGTCGGCGGTCCGGTCAGCCGCCTGCAGGAGACATTGGGTGAACCACGCAAGATCGACGCCACCTCGACCCGGGATGTGTATGTGTGGTTCCTGGCGCGGGCGTCCACGGCCGCGGCGACCGGCTTCCACGGCTGCGAACTGGAGGTCACGGTGGATCCGCGCTCGCAGCGGGTGCTGGGCTACTCGCAGTCGAACATCGGCGGGTCGAGCTGCGGCGAGTTCCAGCGCCGGGTGCGCCTCGCCGCGCGCTAGCGTCCGCGGCAGCGGTGGAGGCGCCGCGTGCACCTGATCTTCGCCTCCGTGCTGTCGATCGCCGTCCAGGCGGCGCTCATCGTGCACGTCATCAGGAGCGGTCGAAATTCGCTGTGGATCTGGGCGATCGCGCTGCTGCCGCCGGCCGGCCCGCTCGCCTACGTGGTGGTCGAACTGCTGCCGGATCTGCTCGGCGGCGCCACGGCGCGGCGCGCCCGCACGGGGGTCACGCGCATGCTCGACCCGGATCGCGAGCTGCGGCGCGTCACCACCGAGGTCGAAGTTTCCGGCAATGTCGATGCGCGCCGCCGCCTCGCCGAGGAGTTGCTCGCGCGCGGCCGTCAGACGGCCGCGGCCGAGGTGAGCGCCGCGGGTCTGAGAGGCGTGTTCGAGCACGACCCGACCTTGCTGCTGGTGCTGGCGCGGGCGCAGTTCGCTCTGCAGGACTTCGCCGCGGCGCGCGCCTCTCTGGAACGCCTGACGCGGCACAATCCTGAATTCCAATCGCCGGAGGTGCAGCTGCTGCATGCGCGCGCCCTGGAAGCGGGCGGCGAATTGAGGGCGGCCGAGCGGGAGTATGCGGCCGTCGCCCCGGGCTATCCCGGCGCGGAGGCGCGGGTGCGCCAGGCGCTGCTGCTGCAGCGGCTCGGCGAGACGGAGTCGGCGCGCCGCATTCTGCGCGAGCTGCTGGATGCGGCCCGTCTCGGTCCGGCGCATTACCGGCGCGCGCAGGCGAAGTGGCTGGAGCGCGCGCGGCGCGCCCTCGACTGAGCGTGCGCGCACCGCGCCGTCCGCAGCGGCCATGCCGGGCCGTCGCAGCCCTCCGGGCCGCCGCCATCTGCAGCGGGTTGGTGTTTGCCGGGGCTTGCACCCGCAATCCGCAAACCGAGCCCCCGCCCCCTCCGCCGGTATCGCCCGCGGCGGGCAGCCTGCAAGCCGCGGTGGCTTCGGCGGCGGTCGCGGATGCCGCCGCGGCGCTCGCCGGCGCCGCGCAGGATGCGGCCGCCGCCTGGAGCGCGCTGGCCGCGGCGTTGCCGGAGCGCGCGGCCGCTCTGCAGGGGCGCATTGGCCCGGCCGGGTCCGGGGCGGCCAAGGCGGCGCTCAACCGCGCGCTGGCGGACTGGTCGAAGGCGCAGGCGGCGTTCGCGGCCGGCAATCTCGAGGAGGCGGTGTCGGCGGGACGGCGGGCGGCGGCGCGCCTCGATGCGCTCGAGGGCACGCTGCCGGCGCAGCGGGTGGCCGCGCCGCGCTGAACCCGGCGCCGCGTCCGCGCCTGCGCCTCAATCCGACAGGTGGCCTTCGCTGACGATCACCGCGCTGCCACCGATATGCGCGGCGACCAAACTGCCCGCCGCGACTTCCAGGCGCACACTCACCCGGCCCGGCCGCTGCACGTGGCGACCCTGCAGTCCGATGAATCCGCGCTCATGCGGTCCGAAGGCGCCAAATTCCCACAGATAGGCGGCCAGCATGGCATGCGCATTGCCGCTCACGGGATCCTCGGGGATGCCGAGGGCCGGGCAGAACATGCGCGACTCGGTGGTGAGGTGTGTCGCCTCGCGTTGCGCCGCGAACACGAAGAAGCCCTCGGCGCCGAGTTCACGGCCGAGTTCGCCGAGGGTATCCGGATTCGGGGCGAGGCCGTCCAAGGCCTGTGTGGTGGCCACCGGCACCAACAGTCGCGTGCTGCCCTTGCTTGCCACCAGCGCCGGCATGGTCTCGTGCAGGCTGGTGGCCGGCAGCTTGAGCGCCTCGGCCACCCGCAGCGTGGTCTTGAGGGGCAGGGGGGGGGCGAGTTGCGGCAGGGTCTGCCGGAAGCAGATCAGGGAGTGCTGCGCGTCGGCGGGCTCGCGCGTCGCCTGCACCTCGAGCACCCCGGTACCGGAGAGCTGGCGTGTGATCCCAAGGCCGCGCCGGCCCAGGGCGAGCAGCACGGCGTGCGCCGCCACGGTGGCATGGCCGACGAAGGGCGCCTCCTTGCGGGCATTGAAGAACCGCAGGCGCAGATCATGGTCGGGCGACTGCGCGGCGAACACGAAGGCGGTTTCCGCGTGCGCGAACTCGCGCGCGATCGCCGCCAAATCGGCCTCGGCGCGACCGTCGGCATCGAGCACGACCGTGGCCGGATTGCCGCTGAAGCGCCTCTGCGTGAAGGCATCGACCTGGAATATGCGCACGCCCGAAACTCCTCAACACTCCGCGGAGGGGCACGAGTTTTACACGCATCCACGCGCCGGGCTACACTGCAATCCGCCCTGGGGTGGTCCCTGATCGAGGACCTGAGATGCGGGCCGGCGCGCGGGGCGCACGGCCTGCGAACCCGTTGAACCTGATCCGGATAATGCCGGCGTAGGGAGTAGGTCGATGAATCATCATGCGTAGTGCCGTCGAGATCAGCATGTATCCGCTCGCCGAGGGCTATCGGCCGCGGATCCAGGCGTTCATCGACCGCCTGAATACCCATGCGCAGTTGCAGGTGCAGACCAATGCGCTCAGCACCCAGGTGTGGGGAGAGCTCGAGCAGGTCATGAGCGTGCTCGCCGCGGAGATGCGCATCGCGGCGGCCGACGCGCCGCAACTGGTGTTCGTCATGAAGGTGCTGCCCGGCCTCGAGCGGCCGTGATCGCGCGGCTGCCCGCCCTGCTCGCCGAGGCCTGGCGCTCGACGAGCGGGGTCGAAGTGGCGGGCGCGCTGCTCGCGGTGCTCTACCTGTGGCTGGCGATCCGCGAGAATGCGCTGTGCTGGGTGGCGGCCTTCCTCAGCTCTTGTCTGTACGTTTGGGTGCTGTTCGGCGCGCGGCTGTACATGGAGTCCGGCCTCAACGGCTTTTTCGCCGCGATGGCGGCCTACGGCTATTGGCAGTGGCGTGGCGGGCGCGTGGGCGCGGTTCTGCCGGTGAGCCGCTGGCCGCTCGCGCCGCAGCTGCTCGGCTTGTGCGCGGTGGTGGCGCTGTCCTGGGTGACCTCGTATTTCCTGCGCCGCTACACGCCCGCCGCCTGGCCCTTCGTCGACTCCATGGTCACCTGGGCGAGCGCCTTCGCGACCTTTCTGGTGGCCCGCAAGGTGTACCAGAACTGGCATTGGTGGCTGGTGATCGACGCGCTCAGCCTGTATCTCTACTGCACCCGCCGCCTGTACGTCACCATGCTGTTGTATGCGCTGTACTTGGTGATGATCGTCGGTGGCATGCGCGCCTGGCGGGCCAGCCTGGCGGCGCCGCGTGCGGCCTGAGCCGCTGGCGGCGCTGGCGCGGCGGGTGGTGCCCGGAGACGGGCCGGTGCGCCGCGCGCGGCTGAGCGGTGGGTTGGTGAATGAGACCTGGCGGGTGGAGCGTGCCGGCCGGCGATTCGCGCTGCGCCGGGCACGCCCCGGGCGCGGCGCGACGCGGCTCGACGCCGATTGGGAGCGGCGGGTGGTGGGCGCCGCCGCCGTCGCGGGGCTTGCCCCGGCCATCGAGCATGCGGAGCCTGAGCGGGGAATTTTGCTGCTGCGCTGGGTTGCCGGACGTCACTGGTCCGCCGCCGAGGCCGCTTCACCGGGTAATCTCGAGCTGCTGGCGCAGGTCATCAGGCGCCTGCAAAGCCTGGCCGTGCCCGAGCCGGCTCCGCGGGCAGGTCCGGCCGAGTGGATCGCGCACTATCGAGAGGCATTCGAGGCGCGTGGCGGCTGCGCCGATCCGCGGCTCAACGAGGCCTGCGCGGCGGCGGCGGTGCGGGTGCGCCAGGGCGTGCTTCAGGGTCTGCACGAGGCCCCGGCGCTGCTCTGCCACGGCGACTTGCACCCGCAGAACCTGCTGGTGGAGCACGCCCAGGTCACGCTGCTCGACTGGGAGTACGCCCATGTTGCGCACCCTTACTGGGACCTCGCCGGCTGGATCACCCACAGCGACCTGCCGGAGGTGTGCGCGCGCCGTTTGCTCGCCGCCTATCTGGGTCGTGAGGCACGGGCCACCGAGTGGTCGCAGCTGCGGCTGCTCGCCTGGGCCTACGACTATGTATGCGTGCTGTGGAGCGCGCTGTGCCTCGACGCGCTGCAGGCCGCGGCGGCCGCCATCGCCGTCGCGCAGGCCCATCGCCGGGCCGCGCGACTGGCATGAGCGTCGCCTGGCCCCGAGAACATGCCGGGGCAGAGCGCGGCATCCTCCCGGCCGCGCGGCTGGCGGTGGTCGGCCCGGGCAAGTTCCGGCACACTACCGGGCCCCGGGGCGCAACCCGGCGGGGAAACCCAGCGGAAATTCAAGGAGATTCAATAGCATGGCGCGGATGATCGTAGTGGACCGGGACGGCAAGCAGCACGAGATCGAGGCCAAGACCGGGTTGAAGATGATGGAGGTCCTGCGCGAGCTGGATTACGGGGTGGCGGCCATCTGCGGCGGGCTGTGCTCCTGCGCCACCTGTCACGTGTACGTGGATGAACAGTGGGTGGGGCGGCTGCCCAAGGCGCAGAGTGACGAGACGGAGCTGCTGAAGGAACTCGGCGACTATCGCCCCGCCACCTCGCGCCTGTCCTGCCAGGTCGACTTCACCGAGGCGCTGAGCGGCATCCGCGTGCAGATCGCCCCGGACAGCTGAACACCGCCAACCATCAGCGCTTCTCGGTCTGCCGGCGTACCGCGTCCTGCGCGGCCGCCACCATGCGCGGATCGCCGAGAAAGCGCCGGTTCGTCGGTCGCAGGTCCGCGTCGAGTTCGTACAACATCGGTATGGCGGTGGGGATGTTGAATTCCACGATGTCGCGCTCGGGCATGCCTTCGAGCATCTTCACCAGGGCGCGCAGCGAGTTGCCGTGCGCCACCACCAACACGTCGCGGCCGCCGCGCAGCGGCGGCGCGATGTTCGCCTCCCAGAACGGTTGCACCCGCGCCAGGGTGTCCGCCAGCGACTCGGTGACCGGCAGCAGCGCCGGATCGATGCCGGCATAGCGTGGATCGAAACGCGGATGCCGCGGGTCGTCCCAGGCAAGGGGCGGCGGCGGCACGTCGTAGCTGCGGCGCCAGATCTTGACCTGATCGGCGCCATGCCGCTCCACGGTCTGCGCCTTGTTGAGCCCCTGCAGCGCGCCGTAATGCCGCTCGTTCAGGCGCCAGCTGCTCTGCACCGGCATCCACATGCGGTCCATGGAGTCCTGCATCAGCCACAGCGTGCGGATCGCCCGCTTCAGCACCGAGGTGAAGGCTAACGCCGGGGCGATGCCCTCGGCGAGCAGGTCGCGGCACGCGCGCGCCGCCTCCAGCTTGCCGGCATCTGTCAGATCCACGTCATGCCACCCCGTGAACAGGTTCTCGAGGTTCCAGATGCTCTGGCCATGGCGCACCAAGATCAATTTTGCAGACATGGGTTGATTCCTTCTAGGCCGTTCGAATCGCTGCGGCGAATGTTCCCTCGAAGCGCGCCGCCGGCGTCGCCCCGTCATACACATCGACGTTCAACGCCAGGCGCCCGCGTCCGGCACGCTGCAGCATCCGGTGGAATTTCTCAACTTCCGCCCGCGCCGGTGGTTCGAGCACCGCGCGCAGCTCGCCGCGCACCGGCGTCAGGTAGCGTATGTGCGACTCCTGCACCACGGCTTCGGCATGCACCCCCTCGATCGCGAGGTGGCGGGTGAGCCAGCTCCAGCCGGCAAGCACCGCGATCGAGAAAAGACTGCCGCCGAAGGCGGTGCCGGCGTGATTGGCGTTGGGCGCGAGCGGCGCGCGCAGCGCCAGGTGCAGATCGTCCGCCGTCTCCACCGCGATGCGCATGTGCCGGGCGAGGGGGAACTGCTGCTCGATGAGGCGCTGCAGGAAGTCGCGGTCGTAGCCGGCCGCCGTGGCGGTGCTGTGCGCGGCCACGGCTTCAGGCCCGCGCCAGGCGGCGCACCGCGGTCAGGGCCACCGACAGGGTGGCGAAATCCGGCGACGACGAGGTGCGCAGGTCCGCCACGATGCGCCGCAATGCCTCGACGGCGGCGGCATTGGCGCTCATCCAGGCATCGACCCGCTGGCGCACCTCGCGCCCGCGGCAGGCGAGCGCCGCGCTGGTGATCCGCCGCTGCAGATCGTAAAGCGTGTCGCGCAACGCGCCGCGCGCCACCGCCTGCCAGTGTCCCTCGGCCACCAATGACTCGATCTGCTCACGGATCCATGGCAGGTCGATGCGCTCGCCCAGGTCGAAGTAGGCGCGCGCCGCCTCGCCGATCTGCAGGCGCGCGCCCACGGCGATCTCGGCCAGATCGAAGGCGCAGTGCAGCGTCTCCAGCGAGGCGACGCGCGCGGCCAGCCGCGCCGGCATGCCCTGCTCGAGAAGCCGTGTGCGCAACACCCCGAGGCGCGCCAGTTCGGCGCCCACCAGGAGTGACTCGAGGGTGTCGAACAACTCGGCGACCGGCGCCGCGTAGCGCTTCACGGTGCGTTCGATGTCGAGTTCGTTCGGCCGGTTCTGCAGCAGCCAGTAGCTCGCGTGGCGCAGCAGCACCGTGGTCTGGAACATGGCGTCGTATTGCACGGCGGTGGGCGCGCGATTGTCGAGCGCCTCGATCTGCTCCCAGGTGTCACGCACCTTGAACGCCTCGCGTGCGATGGTGTAGGCCCGGGCGATGGCCGCGGGGTCGGCGCCGGTGTCGTCCTGGGCGCGGATCGGGAAGACCGGGCCCATGCGGTTGATCAGGCTGTTGGTGATCGCGGTGGCGATGATCTCGCGGCGCAGCTGGTGACGTTTGACCCGCGCGGCGAAGCGCTGCTGCACCGGGGTGGGGAAATAGCGGCTCAGTTCCGCCGACAGATAGGGGTCCTCCGGAACGTCGGAATGGATCAGCGCCTTGTACAGCCAGATCTTGCCGTAGCTCAGGGCGACCGCCAGCTCCGGCCGGGTCAGCCCCTCGCCGGCCTTGCGCCGCTCGGCGATCTCCTCCTCCGAGGGCAGATACTCCAATGCGCGGTTCAGGTCGCCGGAGCGCTCCAGGGCGCGGATCACGTAGGCGATTTCGCCGAGGCGCTCGCGCGAGCGGATTTCCGTGCCGCTGATCGCCTGGCTCTGCAGGTAGTTGTTGCGCAACACCAGCGCCGCCACCTCGCCGGTCATGCGCACCAGCAGCCGGTCGCGCGCCGCGCGCGTGATCTCGCGCGCACGCACCGCGCCGTTCAGCAGGATCTTGAGGTTGACCTCGACGTCCGAGCAGTTCACGCCGGCGGAGTTGTCGATGAAGTCGGTGTTCAGCCGCCCGCCGCGGCGCGCGAACTCGATGCGCCCGAGCTGCGAGAAGCCGAGATTGCCGCCCTCACCGACCACCCTGGCGCGCAGTTCGTGGGCGTCGATGCGGACCGCGTCATTGCCGCGGTCACCGACGTCGGCGTGGCTCTCGTGCGTCGCCTTGACGTAGGTGCCGATGCCGCCGTTCCACAGCAGATCGACCGGGGCGCGCAGAATGGCCTTGATCACCTCGTTGGGAGTCGCCTGCGCCGGCAGGGCCAGCAGCGTTTGCGCCTCGCGCGACAGGTTCAGGGTCTTGGCGGCGCGCGCGAACACCCCGCCGCCGGGGGAGATGGCGTCGCGCGAGTAGTCCTCCCAGGAGGAGCGCGGCAGTTTGAACAGGCGCTCTCGCTCGCGCAGCGAGCGCGCCACGTCGGGCTGCGGATCGATGAATATGTGCTGGTGGTTGAAGGCAGCCACCAGGCGGATGTGCGGCGACTGCAGCATGCCGTTGCCGAACACATCGCCCGCCATGTCGCCGATGCCGGCGACGGTGAAATCCCGGTTCTGCACGTCGATGCCGAGCTCCCGGAAATGGCGCTTGACGCATTCCCAGGCGCCGCGGGCCGTGATGGCCATTTTCTTGTGGTCGTAGCCGGCCGAGCCTCCCGAGGCGAAGGCGTCGCCCAGCCAGAAGCCGTACTCCGCGGAGATCGCGTTGGCGATGTCGGAGAACGTGGCGGTGCCCTTGTCGGCCGCCACCACCAG
>VFSW01011705.1_pt1 | contig 12292 bp, 11 predicted proteins | sample 5358111 | NCBI WGS metagenome assembly VFSW01 (sample SAMN11554181, study PRJNA540505) | mine drainage metagenome | isolation source: sediment from site ElyBrook_90M | place: USA: Ely Copper Mine, Vershire, VT | collected 2017
CATCCCTCCCACACCCCAAGATGGGCCACCGGCCGGGTGTGGGATGGGCCTCGGGCCTGCTGCTGCCGGCTGTGTCGGCCACGCTGCCGGACATGGGATCGCAAGGCGTCTCCAACACCCTCTGGGGGCTGGCCACGCTCGATCTGAACCCCGGTGAGGGCGACGGGGATCCAGGCCGACGGATCAAAGGTCACTTTCAGTATCGTTCTTGTGTGTGGTGCTGTTTGCTCAGGTCCCTGCTTGATGGAGAGCCTCGTCGAGGCCGCGGGGAAACGAGCAGTCACAGGCAGCTCCAAGCCGCAGGCGAGCACATGGGGCAACAGATGTGTCAGGTTGATGCTTCGTCTCTCGCATGTAGTCATCGTCGACATCCGTCGACAGGCGATGGCCAACACGCTCTGGGCGCTGGCGACGCTCAAGGTGGACCCTGGCGACATCTGGATCGAGAGGTAGAGAACCTCTTCCGAATTGTGTTCTCCACCAACATCCTGTGCGTTCGTCACGCTCCTTAGGTTTTTGGCCGACTGTCTGGAAAAGCTGCCCGAGTTTGGAGCAAGCGACATGACGCAAACCGCGTGGGCGCTGGCCAGGTGGGAAGAGGCGTGGGGCAGGTGTGGGCATCGTCACACCTCCAGGGTGGCGCTGGCCAGGTGCGGCGTGGGCTTCTAAGCGGCACCTCAGATGTGGCGGCTTCCTCCTTCTGCCTCTAGTGCTCGGACTCTTCCACCAACCTCCATCTTCCTTCTCTGGCCCTCGTTCAATCTTTCCAGGCTGAAGCGGCCCCTGCCGCCTGACCTGCACCAGAGCCTCTTGGATCGCGCCCAGTCGAGGCTCTCGGATTTCGACGCTCAGGAGCTGTCCAACCTCCTGTGGGCCCTTTCCGTTTCGACGTCCGGGTCTCCGCCGCCCCCCGCTTGGGTCCAGGCGTGGTGCTCATCGGCCGTCCCGCGGCTTCACAAGGTCGGTGGGTTGTAAGCAAGGCTTGCTTGATTATCTCAAGGATTCAATTGGTTCAAGTAAAGAAGTGGCGGACAAGCAACGCTCTCAAACGATGAATGACGCCCTCTCTCTCCGCCTCTCTCTCTCTGCAATGAGCAGTTTCGGCCTCAGGAGCTAGCGAGCTCCCTTTGGTCGTTGGCGACGCTGCAGGCCGAGCTTTCTGGCAGCTTCATCAGGAGCTTCTTTCACCACTCGTACAACGACCTCTCCCTCTTCAACGCCCAGGTGAGCCGCAATATCGGTCGCATTTCGGAGTTTTCACTCTGCCATCCAAATTTCTCAACTTCCCCGCAGGACTTCTCGACCACGCTCTGGGCCATCGGGACGCTGAAGCTGTATCCACCCGAGGCTTGGCTTGAGGCCGTGGAGGTGAGGCGCAAGTGTGAACGGGGCAGTCTGTAAGCATGTCGGGTCTGAGCAATCGGCCGACCCTCTCATCGTCTGGTTCCCCACTCTCGCTCCTCCTCTCCACCCTGGTTTCAGGAGGAGTCCTTCACGCAGCTGCCCTACTTAAGCAATCAGCAGCTCGCCAATAGCATCTGGGCCTGGGCACGAATCTCTAGGTGCGATTGTGTTGGTTTCATAAACCTCTACATCGCGTGTAACCATTCTCGTTTTTTTCAGATGGCCGTCACAGACATGGATGGACCGCTTCTTCCTCGAGACCCGGCCGAGGCTCATGTCCTTCAAGGCCAAGGAGCTGGCGCAGGTTTGTGTCCCACGCATCCCTCCCTTCTGGGGGGCCCTAGGGGTCATGGCCACCCCTCTTCCACCCTCGCCGCTCTGATATCCCTCGAACCCTCTACCTCCCTCTCGCGTCGCCTCAGCTCATGTTTGCATTCGGCGTCCGCTGCCGTGGCCCTCCGCTCCAGTGGCTCAACCAGGTAGGCTGATGCCTCGTGTCAGCAGGCTGCTTTCGGCCCTTCTGTCTGCCTCCGACCCTTGCACACAACCTGCGGCAAGGTTCTGCTTGCGTCATACTCCAAGATGGAGTTCTTTGGGCCGCACGAGATTTGCCAGGTCGTGAAATGTCGGATCTTGCTCGATTGAGCCTGTCTCCCAAGTTCCTTGCGTACTTAAACCCCCCTCCCTCTCAGGTCATGTTTGGGTTGTCGAGGCTAAACTTCTCGCCCAACGCGCGGTGGGCAGAGGCGGCGACGATGAGAGTGCAGCGTCTGGCTCCGGAGCTCAAGCAAGGGGACCGGGACCTGCTGCGAAAAGCATTCGGGTCAGTGATCACTTATTTCGGTTGTGATTGCATGCAGTTGCAGTCTGTGTGTCTGGGAAGATTCTCACGAAGCTTTATTTCTGTGTGACAGGAAGCTGGGGTGCGAGCTGCCCGAGTGCCTTGCAGACGACTTGGCCAGCAGCAGCGGCGGGAGGGAATCATCAGACGGGCGGCCGTCAGGAGGAGGACAGCCAGAGAAGGGGTGGGAGGCGAGCAGCACAGCCGTCAGGTCTCAGGCGCAAAATCGTCAACGGCTGAGAAATCAGCGGAGGAGAGGGACGGGGGCTCGGGACGAGGACACGATGCCAGCAGCATCGCGACGCGATGGCGGAGAGGATGATGCTGGTGGGTTGAGAGGTCTTGCGACGGCGGGAGATCAGGCGGGAGAGGCCGCGGCCATCCAATGGCGGCAGCGCAAGGGACGGAAGCCCTTCCTCGGCGCGCTTCAGGGCTCGAGCGTCCCGAGCCTCTGACCTTGCTGTGCCCATGCCTGTTTTTGCAAAATGGGCCTGTTCACAGAATTAAATATTTGTTCAGATAGCCGATATCGGTAGAGTAGTAGAGTCGCCGGCTCGCAGTCGTCCGAGCTAGTGGCTTGACGTTTGACTTGTTTTGCCTCTATTGCTCGATTCGAGGTGAGGTGAGTGTCTCTTCAGAGATGGATGGATGCCTGATCGCTGTTCGCCTAAGTAAGAAAAGATTCAAATTGCTTGGCGGGCACGATCGCGACGCTTCACTTCCCGCGCAATTCCCTCGCAGACTATGCCGAGCGCATCGATCTGGAGCCGGCTGTGCGCCTGCATCGGCGTGGAGCGAAATTTGAACAAAAAGGCGGGCCGCAGCTCTGAAGGCGGGAAGGAGGAACTGCCCCTAGGCAAGGAACTTCCTAGCAGGGTGGCCGGCCGTGCCGCACCGCAGCGGCCAACATGCGAGGACCTCAACCTCAGGGAGACCTTCACCTCGTCCGACTCGGGCCTTGCAGAAGGCTCGCTGCCGCGCAGCTCCTCGCTGCCATCCAGCTCTTGCTCGCCGCAATCGACAATTGATGACTCGCCACAGCAAGCGAGCGAGGGGGCTCCCGCGTCATCCGCCAGTCCATCTGCCGATGCCGTCAGCTTTGCCTCAGATGGAGACTTGGCGGCGCCTTCGGAGCGGCCGCCTCAAGCACCCGCCGCGGATCCGCCACCCCCGTCTCGGCCCCCCCTTTCCGCCGCCGATGTGCTCCGCGAGGCCGCCATGGCGGCGAACGCTGTCGTCGTGTGCGGCGGAGCTCGGTGCTCGTCGCAAAATCAGCGGGTGTGGTGCCGCCCGCCTGCCGTTGCATCCGAACGGCCTAGCTTGGTTCTCTGTCGGCAGGAGAGTTCCGAGCCAGGCCGAGGCAGCCTCATTGCCCTGCCAGAAGAGAAAATGGCTTCCTTCTTGTCCTACGCGTCCACTGCAGCCCCTCGGATACCTTCGTCGGCATCAGCGACTGCGGCAGACAGCAGCTGCTCTCAGGCGAAACGCGCAATCGCAGACGCCGGCATCTACAGCTTCCTCGTGGCGCGCCGCGCAGGCAGCAGGCGCGCGGGCTTGCCCAGGCGGCTCCCTTCGATGCCGTCGGTCGGAGAACATCGGCCGTCAGACGGCACTTGGAAGGACCTTCAAGTCTCATTCGCCGGACAGCAGGCATCAAGCGCCAGCAGCATCGCGGCGGGCTGCGATCGGTCGCATGCCCCATTGGCTGCTGCGTTGCAGCTCCTCGAAGCCGAGGCGCAACGCCTTCAGTCCGTGCCCTCGTCCCCCTCGCCCGCCCGGCCATCTCTTTCCGGCTCGAAACCCGAAAGGCAGGGAGACAAGGCGATGCATCGCTGCGCCTCGGGCATGCTGCGGATGTCACCTTGGGAGGCCGAGACGGAGGCGCGGGAGGAGCAAGAGGAGGAGCGAGAGGCGACGCTAGCCTACCTGCACGAGCAGGCGCGCAAGAGCATCGCCTTCTCAAAGAGGACGAGCTCCTCGTTGGAGTCTAACGACGGTGGCAGATGAACGAAAAATGATTATTTCTTTTTGAACTTCTCGTCTTCTTCCCCACGTATATATAGCACAGTCAAACAATTGCAATTGACGGTAATGCAACCGTGGCGAGAGTGCCACATGGCGCCCAATCAGAGCGCAATCAGAGTGTGTGCGTGCGCAATGCGCATGCGCGCCGAGAGAATTCGATTCAGAGCAACCCCCAAGGCCCCATACCCCATACCTCATCACAGTGCCACGTCCTCGTTGCATCATTTTCTAGGACCCTTGCAATAAATCGCCGCGACGGCACGAATTGAATTCGCCGCCCCATCGCTCTTCCGATGCTCTTCTTACGATTGCCCATCGCCCTGCGATAGCTACTGATTGAGAACGTGATCGCATACGATGAGCTCGCATGGCTTCTTCATCCCGACACGTTTCGTCTGGCGATTCGGCGGGAGGCAGGTGCACCTGTGCGGCTCGTTCACGCGATGGGTCGAGACGGTCCCCATGGCGCCGGTGGACAGCTCGCAGACGGGCGTGTTCGCCGTCGTCGTTCACTTGCCGCCCGGATATCATCAATACAAGTTCATCGTCGACGGCAAGTGGCGGCACGACGAAACCGCGCCCTTCATGCCGGACCCGCTGGGCAACGTGAACAACTGGCTGTTTGTGAGGCGGGTGGACCCCACGCCGTCGCAGGCAGCGGTGGGCGGCAGCGCCAGTCAGTTCGAAGCCGTCGCGCAGATGGCGGCGCAGCAGCAGGCCATGCTCATGCAGCAGCAGGCGGCGGCGGCGGCGGCGGCCGCCATGCAGCAGCAGCAGCAGCAGCAGCAGCAGGTCTCCACGCCCAGGCTCGATCACGGCGCAGCGTCAGCGGCTTCGCTGGCAGCGCAGCAGCAGCTGACGAGCCCGCTGCCGTCGTCCGCGTCGCAGGACGTGGACATGTCGAACGCCGAGGCAGCGGCCGTCATTGCGCCGATCGTCATCCACAACCCCAAGGAACCAGAATATACGCGTAAAAAGGTGGCGACGGACTTGTCAGTCTTTCTTCACCTGTCACAAGCACTCTTCTTGACCGCCTTTCCCAATATCTTCCAGGTCAGCGATTTCCTCCACGGCCACACGGCGTACGAACTGATCCCCGAGAGCGGGAAGGTGGTTGTCATCGACGTGGACCTGCCGGTGCGACAAGCCTTCCACGCCCTGCACGAGCAGGTGGGAGGGATACGCAGAAGAGAGAGGAAGGAGAGAGAGGGAAGGAGTTGCTCCCTCCTCTGCTGAGGATCCCGACGAGTCTCGGCGTTGACGAGCCTCTCGCTCCTTGATCGCAGGGCATCGCATCCGCGCCGCTCTGGGACGGGCGGTGCAACGACTTTATCGGAGTGATCAGCGCCTCGGACTTCATCAGCGTGCTCACGCGGCTTCGGAGCAGCATCAGCAGCGGCGCCAACCCCATGAGCGAGGCCGAGATGGACGCGCACACGATCCGGGGCCTCAGGGAGCAGGCGTCGTCGGAGGGGAGGGAGCCCAAGCACCTGGCCTACGCAAAGCCGCAGGACGACCTGGCGAAGGTGTGTGGGAGATTGTGTGGAGAGGGGACGCAGAGGGACGACAACCATCTGCCGTCTGATCCACTGTTGCCCTCTGATCCACGCCCCCCCCCTGGTCGTCGCAGGTCGCCGCGACCTTGTCGGCCCATAAGTGCAGCATGTCCCCAATTCTGAGCTGCGACCCCAACGGCCCGGAGATCCCCGCCATGCTGCACGTCGCGACGCTCTCGGGGGTGCTGGCGTGCCTGATGAGGCACTTCAGGGCTAGCCTGGCCTCGCTCCCGTTGCTCGGCCAGGTCGGTTGGGTCGGTTGTGGCATGAAGCACCACCGGGCCAGGCTGGAAGAAGGCATCACCCACCCATGATCATGACCTACCCCTTGCTGCCGCCGTGCCTTGCGCCAGACGCTGGGCAGCTTGCCGCTGGGGACGTGGTCGCCCGACGCGGGCGTGGCGCACGCGGACGTGCTGCCGGACAGCAAGGACCGCAGGCAGTGGCGGCGGCTGCAGCCGCTCTACACCGTGACGCCCAACACGCTGCTCACCACGGCGCTCAACATGCTCCTAGAGACTGGAGTGAGCGCGCTGCCGGTGGTCGACGAACAGCGCTGCTTGCTGGACATTTACGCGCGGAGGTACGGATCTGTCGCTTTGCGAGGGTGGATGGCGGCATGCATGTCTTTGCGTCTTGAGCAGAAGCAATAGTTTTGCCTATTGAATTTCCTCTGAATATCCCTTTTGCTGCAGCGACATTACTCAGCTGTGCAAGGGGAACGCGTACAACCGGCTGCAGTGGGAGGACGTGACGGTCGGCCAGGCGCTGTCCCTCGCCTCCAACTCGCCGTGGCACCCTATGGCGCAGCAGCAGCAGCAGGCTCAGGGCGGCGGGCTCTCGGCCGAGTTCCAGGCGCAGCAGCAGGCGGCCTCGATGCAGCTGGCGGCGCAGCAGAGGCAGGCGGCGCAGGCGGCGGGGGACACGCTGCACGCGGGGCCGGGGCCGGGCGGCCGGGCCACGCGGGCGCACGTCTGTAGCAAGGACGACACTCTCAGGCGAGGAGGGGGGTGCTTGGGTGCAGGGAGTCAAGGTTCCTGAGCATATAATTTCGTACGCAGGGCTGTGGTCGAGAGGCTTGTGCTGCCAGGCGTCCGGCGGCTAGTCGTGGTGCAACCCGAGACGAGGCGCGTCGAGGGGCTCATCTCGCTCAGCGATGTGGCCTCCTACTTGTTTCTCTGATAGCAGAGTCGGACTGTAATGCGATCGATTGGTCCATTCCCCTGCCAGGCTGTCAGACGGCATGCCAGATTAGATTTCCCATCCCACCTTCGCACTGCGTTCGTTCCACGTACTCCACCTCCACGTTCGCCTGGACCTCGCCTGCACCTGCACGATATCGACGTGGCAGCAACAACGTGGTGCGTGGAGAGTCGCACCACGTCGGCCTAGTAGTGAGAAATAGTAGCTCGAAAAGATAAGGTGCCCATCGCTATCAGCGCTGACTCTGTTTTGCCTTCGGCTTCATCTCTGCACGTTGCACGCAGATGCAATCGATGCTTCGGCGGCTTGCGAAGCTACTAGTGACCTCCTGTCGCGGCGGCAGCGCGGCGAATGATGTCGACGCCGTCCTCGAGCGAGCCACAGGCCTGGACGTCGCAAACGACGCATCCAAGGCTCTCCGAGAGAGATCCAAGAGCGGCGTCAGCAAGACAGATCGATCATCCAAAGGGCTGTTTACAGCCTGCGCCATCGTCGCGTCGTCTTCTCATGAACACGAAGAGCGGTCGGATGAGACAAGCAGCTCGGCGACAGAGGTCTTTGCGTCCCCGCAGCCATGCCAGGCCTTGGCAGCTCCGCTCAGACGATGCAGTCCTGCGGGAAAGGTCTCTGGCAATGGATCCCTGCAGTTGAATCGCGTCTCGAGGCTTTCGCGTGAGTCCAAAAACGAAGCTCCTGCCGAAGGGACAGCAGCAGCGGCGGCGGGTGCGACGGAGTCGGCAGAAGTCGCCAAACCGCCAGCAGCAGAGAGTCTGGCCACTGTTTGCTCTGCGGTCCTCACTGCCGAGGACGTCATTCGCGAGGCGAACGAGGCGGCGAGGGCGGTGACAGCCTCATCAGCGTCAGGCCTGCGGAACTTGAACCACCACCTCGCCTTCAGCAGCGTCCCTACCTGCAGGTCGGCGGGATCGAACAGATCCAGCTGTCGTGAGCATGGCAGCGGATCAGGCGGTAGCCATGGGCAAATGGAGGCTTGTTCTGGCGACATTCATGGGTGGACCTGGGAGGGGTCTGATCTCTCATGCGGCTGCCCGTCAAGTGTTTTAGATTCGCCGCTTCTGGAGGACATCGAATGCGCCGCCAACAAAGCGGCCGCAGCGGTGCATCCCAAAAGCTCCTTGTCATCATCGCATGCCAGCTCTCAATCAAATGGCGCTGGGGGCATTTATAACCGCATGCTTCTGGCGCACCGCGCGGCTAGGCAGCGGCACGTGCGCAAGTCCTCGGGCAACTCTCAGTCTGTGCGCCCTTCCGAGGGAAAGGGATCCCCTATTATTGCTAGTGCAACGCTAAATCTCGGCGGCGGTGCTGTGCCGCAGCTCCGGAAGCAGCCGACAGCCATGATGACAAAGAGTCATCAGCAAGTTTTGTTGGGGCCTACTGTGACAAGATCCGAGGAGGTCGCCAAGGCTGCATTATTGGGTGCTCTGCAGCATCCCAGATGTGAGAGCCTGCCAAAGGTCACCACAGCAGTGGCTTTTGCCGCGCATCAGGATGCTTTGGGTTGCCCCTTTTTCCAGTCGGACGTCTCCTTCGTCGGCGACGCCTCCGCCATCGTCCCCTCCTCGCAGCGTCATCCTTCCAAGGTGCCCATGCCCCTTCGGAAGGGGCTCACCCGCAACACGTGTGCCGAGCCTTGCTTTATGATCACGGAGCAGGGGACGGCAGCCCCCGAAAATGGAGCCTACTTCGTCGGTTGCAACGGGTCGGTGTCACCTCCTGAGGACTCCACCGATGCCAACAGCACAAAGTCTGCAGCAGCAGCGACAGGCAACGCAGTCAGCGGCCCTGTGCAACCACCGACAAAGTCAAAGGCTATGTTTCGCCGCTCGTCTGCGGTGCAGCTCTCGGGCAACATCGTTAAGGGGAATCTTCTGCACAAGACCATCTCGGTTTCGAGCCTCACACTCCGCCTGCCGTCCTGTCAGGAGCAGCCAGGGTGCACCGTGTCGCCAAAGGCAGCCCGATTCGGCTGCCCGCCTCTGACGGTGGGGTCTCTTGCGTGGGATCGGAGCGTCGAGGAGCGCGAGGAGTGCGAGGAGGAGCGCAAGGCGACGCTGGCCTTCCTGCACGAGCTATCGATGCACAGCAACAGCTTCTCGAGGTGGGCAAGATTCACATCATGTCTCGTAGGCTTCAAGTCAACAACTGAATTTTTTCATTTTCTGCAGCAGGAGGCCGAACGGCGCCGTCGCGGCTCCTCTCTCCGCGGCGCTCACACCCGGCGTTCGCCCACCCAGCAGCATGCTCTCGCCGATTCTCTGTTCCTTTGCCGCGGCAGAGTCCCCTCGCCTCTCCCACCAGCAAACTTCACCGCACGCCTCGTTCGTCAGCGCGCCGTTCGGTGGTCGCCAGCGGTCAATCCTCGGCTTGGACGACAGCACGGACACTGTTGCTGCTGCTGCTGCTCCTGTAGGAGGGGTCAACAGGCTACGCAACAACAGATCGATGGAGCGGGGCAGAGTGCAGGCTCCAATACTGTGAATGTATGACCAGCTCAGCTAGGCTCTAGGAAATGTTTGCTGATTCAATGCTTTTTTGATTTTTTGTTGGATCCAAATAACAGAAAACCGTTTTCCCTCTGGTGTTCTTTTTTCCCGATTCATGTCTTTTTATTTTGCTAGCCTTTCGACACTAGCCACGACGACGAAAATAGGGTTCTTCATTTCCTGACACACTCCCGCGCGCGCCGCCTGCTCGTGGTTTTGAGCAGCCCCCACCGCGACCTCGCTGCAACCTGAGGTGCGTTTTGTTGTCTGCAGAATATCTCGCGAATCAGAAAACGCTCTCACGCTCTCTCTCTGTGCAGGCCACGCCGCATGACGCTAGACTGGCTGCGCGCCTGCTTCCTCGGGCCGCTGCGTTCCGCACCGTCAATCGCCGCCTGCGTTAGCGGTCGTCACGACGACGAGGCAGCTGCGACCACCGCTGCCGTGCACAGGAGCTCAACCACAGAGCTGAGGACCTCGCCAGCAGACATACAATCTTCCACCAAGACGCATCTGGAGCTCGTCACAACCTGCCACTCCATCTCGTCGTCAGACTGCGAGTTCAATCTCTCCAGGGCGCAGTCCGAAGCCCCGTCCACGCCCGTGGCGGCAGAGGAGCAGCACCCGTGCGTCGGTCCGCCGCTAGCCATGCAGATCGGCGGCGCTGCCATCAGGAAGCCTCCGACGGCAGGCCTCCACCTAACCGTCGCAAGGGGAGGGTCACGCAGCGTCAGGCGCTCCGTCGTGATGATTCCGCACGGTCTGACGCCCATCGACGAGGCCTCGTCGGGCTACTCTGATGCCAGTGCCTCGTCGGCGCTGTGGAGCCAACAGGCTGTCCCTGCAGCCTCTAGGACAGGTCTGCGGAGGTCTGTGTCCACGCCAATGGCGCAGCAAAAGTTAAACGGCAGCCCGAAACTGCGCGGCGCTTCTCTGCTCTCAAAACAGTCCGTCCTGCGGCGAAAAATCAAGTCAGAGAGGGATCTGGGCCTGTTGTTGCAGGCCTCGGTCATCATTCAGCACCAGGGGCAGCAGCCTCTTAGTGAGGTCATCTCGAAATCTGCGTCTCCAGCGGCAAAGTATCGAAGCCACGTGCCACGCAGCCTCCCTCCTACGTTGAACGAGGCGGATCCCGATCCTTCGATGTCACTGGCATCCAGCAAAAGCTGTGTGTTTCCGCCTTCGCGTCATTCTCGGGTCAACTACAGCCACCGGAACCAGTCTCATCACCGAACTCCGCCTTTGCCTCCTCAGACGAAATACATCACCGTGCAGCAGCTCAGGTGCGGGACGGCATTTCTCATTTGGATGTCTCTCTTACCTGATTGATATCTGGTGCTGAGCAATAAATGGAAGTTGATGACCACGACTCCTCCTCCGCAGAGCTCAACTGGCCCTCGAGCGACAAGGCCGTGCCCAGGACGGGGCGTCGCGCCCTTCCGCAACAGACCCAAGGAGAACCGCCGCCGCTAGCTCATCAGCGACCTCCATCGCACATTCGACGGCCGTTGTCCCATCCTCCTCGTGCAAGACGGGCCGTGGAAACCCGCTGAAACCGCCCCCCTCTCACGACGCACTGCTGGCCAGCTCTGCGTCCTCTTCAGCCTCGGTCTCCGCCTCTCGACTGCATCAGCCTCGAGCGCAGAAGCAGCCAGCGTCGCTCGCCGCCGTTGTTGCGCCAGGCGCCGCGATAAAGGCTCCGACGCCGCGGCTGTCCGCCGACTGCCCCACCTCGGTATCGCCAATGGCGTTTGAGCGGGAGCGGCTCAGTGCGCCGCGAGTGCCGTCGACGCTGTGCAGGTGGAAGGGGTTGGCGGAGGAGGACTCGCCCGGAGTGGGCGGCAGCGCGCCGGGCGTTCAGCACTGCTTGCCCACGGCGGTCGGAGAGTGGGACGAGGAGGGCATCGAGGAGGAGCGCGACCAGCGCGAGCAGACGCTTCAGTACCTACGCACACTCAGCAGCGCAAGCAGCAGCTTCGTCGGACGGCGCTCTCACGGCGGCGCCAAGCGGAGCAACGCAGAAGCGGCATCTGAGCGCCCGTTTGCATCCGGGGGCGCCGCCACGTCCACGGCCCGGGATCACCTCCCGACAGGCATCCGGCCGGGGGCCCTTCACGTAGCGGGGGCCTCACCGCGTGAGGGGCTGGCGCTGCTGCATGGCCACGTGGGATACGACGACTCGCCGCTGCGGTCCGTCCTGGGAGGGGACGATGCGGCCGCTGCTGTGGCCCTGGCGCAGCGTCGCGGAGTCGCGAGCGTGCGCCTGGTCGACGCCGGTGCCCCCTCGGCGGCGGCGGGAAGGGCGGTTCGATCGATGGAGCACATGGAAGCGATAGGAGGGGTGCCCAAGAGGGCGGCGGGGGGTTCCTTTGACCTCCAGCGAAGGGGAGGAGTCGGGATGCCATCTCCCATTCCTGACGAGCAATAGTCAGCCTGAAATGTCTTGTTGCGTGGGGGCGAAGGTATCTTATCTGTATTTTCTCTCGGGATTTGTGATTTGTTTTTACTTTTCGACTCTCTATTATGATGCGGACAGATCCTAGTTGTTTGGCTCCTTGAAATAATTGTTTGATGTCCTTGTTTAGCGTTAGTCTGGAGATTGAAACGGTCTTACTTTGCTTTTCTACTATGTGGCTTGCTGTGAGTGGAGAGGCTTCATGATGATGGCGCGTCTTGCCGAGTCCATGAGTGACAATGAGTGTTTATTCAGCGACCTTGGGCATATCCCCCCCCCCTCTCTCTCTCTCTCATCTCTC
>VFSW01011706.1_pt1 | contig 12292 bp, 23 predicted proteins | sample 5358111 | NCBI WGS metagenome assembly VFSW01 (sample SAMN11554181, study PRJNA540505) | mine drainage metagenome | isolation source: sediment from site ElyBrook_90M | place: USA: Ely Copper Mine, Vershire, VT | collected 2017
AAGTGGCCGAACGGGCACCTCTGGGCGCCTACACGCGCAGGAGCCACCTGCGAGCACTGCAAGCGAGAGTACGATGTCCAACACGAGCGCTGAGAACTCGATCCACATCCCCGAGATGCCGACCCACTGCGCCCAGTGCGGCGCCGAGTACCGCAACATCCAGCACCCCCTGAAGCCACCTGGGGTCATCATGACACGCGAGTGCGACTGCAAGCCGGTCTTCACGTCCGTCGCGCCTGGTGTCACGACGGTGACGATGGTCCCGCCCGAGAGGCCCAAGTGAGCGGCTTCTGGGATGTTCTCCACGACAACCCTTTGGAGGCCGCCGTCGTCGTCATCGTCACGGTCGTCGCCGTCACGCGCCTCATCCACAAGGTCTTCGTGATGCACTACACGTACAAGACGGTCGCGCGAGGACTCGAACCGCCCTACCCTGGTGGGGATGAAGAAGAGGAAGAAGAAGAGGAAGAGGAAGAAGAGGAAGAAGAGGAAGAGCCCGAGGAACCAGAGGTCAAGGGACCCTCGGTTTGGGATCGCCTCCGCCGCAGGTAATCCTTTCGTTTGGCCGCTAAGGGTGGTGGGGCTCTACATTCCAGCCCAAGTCACCTGCGATCGTTGTCGGGAGACGACTCAAGCGACCATCCAGGTCACGAAGTTCAATCCTTCCGTTGCGATGCACGTGATGCTCCCAGACGGTTGGACGGTTACTTCACGGGAAAGCGGCGAGCTTCACATCCTCTGCCCCTCCTGTCCGGCAGGGAGCCGAAGCTTGGCCCCTTCACCGCCCGCCAGCGTCTTCCCGAGCGAAGACCCCTCGACGGGTCCGACGCTGCGCCCGCCGCCGGTTCCGAAGAAGGTCTGAGGTCACTCCATGCCGATCGGATCGATCTGGCCGCCCATACCTTCGGTGATGAATCCCGGTTCGTTGAGCGCTCGCTCGACGGCCTCGGCCCAGGTACCCTCGACGACAGTGAGGAGGAGCTGCTGGGGCTCGTCGGCGATGCCCTCGGCGTAGACGGCCCAGGTACCCTTCTCTTCCGCTCGACGATGGCAGAGGAGCTTCTGCCTGATGAGTTCACGGCGCTCGCTCGGATCGACGCGCTTGCGAAGCCCGGAGCTGGTGCGCTTGACGATTTCGAGGTGCCGGACATGCTCCGACAGCCTGGAGACCAGGGCCTTCAACCGCGCGCGGCGAGCCTCATCGATCGGGAAATTCGAGGTCAGGAGATCGATGAGCGCGAAGTACGCCGTTTCCAACTCGTCGCGCGTGAAAGGCTCCGGCTGACTCTTCGCTTGGCGTTCGACCACGGGCACCTCCCTCCACCCTCCCGTAAAAGGAGTTCACAGATTGTACTCGGTTGGGGCCGCTGAACCCAACTTCGTGGGCCTGAAACGGAAGGAATCTTGCGCCCAAGGAAGGAAGTTTACGTCAGAAGGCGGGCAAGTACGCGTCTTCTGTAGGCGGCTCGACGGCACGCCCGTCGCAACAGGCTTTGATCAAGACCCCCAACGATTGTAGGTAGCCCATGAGCACGGGACTCTTCGACGACGCCGATGTCATCAGCACGTACAGCCGAGCGCAGGCCATCGAGGACGGCGTGCTCGTGGACCTCCGACAAGGTGAGCTGGAGGAGCTGGTCGAACAGGCCGGCTTCAAGTACCCGGTGGCGTGCACGGCCGAGGTCTTCTCCGAGTGTGTTGAGCTGACCGATGCGGCCAAACGGGCCGGCAACGACATCAAGGGCCGGCTGTGGGACATCCTCTGGATGCTCAAGCTCGCCATCCGCGCCGCCGGTCCTCGCACCGATCGGATCGCGTTCAAGGTGCTCGTGGTCCGGGACCGCGTGCGTCCGACCCCCACGGATCTCGTCGCCGTGTGTGGCCCCGGGGACAACATGGAGCCGGTCATCACGATCCAGTTCCCTGGCCAGGACTGAAGGCGGTGTATTAACATCACCATGCCCCTCACCGTCGGCCAGCTTCGCGAGATCCTGCAAGACCCTACCATCACAGACGACCTTCCGGTCACCTTCGTGCACGCGGTCAACATGCGGCACATCGCGGACTCGGCGTTCGGTTCGGCCGTCATCGAGCGCGACTCGAAATCGCACGCTCCGGTGACGGGCCGCGTCACCGAGGCGAACCCGGAGATCCTCAAGGGCGAGCGTCAGAAGGTCTTCGCCCTCTACGACCGCTGATCATGCCCCATATGCCCCGCCTCGAAGCCGCCTTCCTCTATGCAGGCGACGTGCTGCACGGTGTTCCCGGAGATCCGCCGGCACGCACGGTCACCAACGTCGTCGTGCGGGGCGATGGTTTCGTGGACCTGTACTTCGAGGACGGCTCCAGTACGATGACCCAGGTGAACTCGGCCTTCTGCCTCGAAGCGTTCGAGGTCCCCATCGAGATGCGTCTGGAGATCCGGGACGACTTCCGACAGGCCGTGCGCGACTCTCAGCGTCACTTCCCGACTTCTGGGGGACAGGCCTGAGCATCAAGGCTGTCACCGATGTTGCTGCCCTCGACGATGCCGTAGTCGATCACGTCCGCTCAACCGGGCACACCGATCTGGGGCTCGCGGACGATGCCGATGCCCGCGAGGTGGGGATCATCTGCTGGACGTGTGACGACGAGGAACGCGACGAGGTGGGCTGGTGCGCCCCACATCCCGGGGGCCTCCTCAGCATGTGCCGCGGACGCGTGAAAGAGCTGTGGACCATCTATCGAACGATCCAACTGAGAAAGGAACACCTGGCCGAGCTGATTGCGCTCGGTAGCGGACGACTCATGGTCCCAAAGTCAGCCTGGGACTGGATTCGTCAGCGTGATGGTGTAGGGTGGTAACCGTGGACGCTCGCCAGAACGTCATCGCCTTGCTGGAGAAGGCGCTCGAAGCCGCGCGCGAAGGCCGTCCTCTGCCCGAGGTGGGCCAGGTTGCGACCCAGGCAGCCGAGGCCGCGGGTGTGCCCCCAAACCTGCTCCAGCTCGCCCGTGAGACCCGAGCCAAGGGGTTCGGTATCGAGGCGGACCTTCTCGGCCTCGCCATCGACGTGGCAACCTCGGCGGACGGGCAGGGGGAGGTCTACGAACACTCCCTCATCAGCATCCACTACCTCGCCTGCGACCGGCTGGACGAAGTCCACGACGCCAAGCACCACAAGCCCAAGGAGCCCCCGAAGGAGGTCTCCAAGACGGTGAGCCGGCTGAATTGAGCGGCCGGCCATCTCCACGCGGTGTATAAACGATCATGCCGCTCTTCCCAGGCGAGCGACCCCTGTTCCCGGCAGAGGCGGCGAGTAGTGAATTTCAGCACATAGCCCTGTCTCACTTCAGCGAGCAGACAGGGCTGCGCCGGGAAGAGGCCGCCTTCAGCGTTCACATAGCCGATGCCGGGGGCGATGTTGGCCGGGTGCGCTACTTCATAGCTCGCCCCGTGCGCTCGGTCCTCGGCCCGACGCAGCGCCGAGAGCCTGATCCCGACCACTGGTGGATCTTCGACGCCGACGTGGACGAGAGCGAGGGCTGGCGCGCCCAGGGGACGATCGCGGAGTCCGGCAACATCCTGTACAACGGCATCGAGTGCGGGGGCGGCTTCGTGATGGACGAGGGGGATGACATCGGCCCGCCACCCCCGCCCCGCATCTCGCCGGACCAGGCTCGCCGCCAGGCCATCCTTCAGGGTGGGGCTCTCCCGCGTCGCCTGACCCAGCAGGAAGAGCAGGCAGCCAGGCAGCAGGGCAGGCGCTTCGGGAACGACCCGCCCCCGATGGTGGCTCACCCCCGGATGCCTCAAGGCAACAGCAGCGTCCGAGAGGCCCTCATGAGCATGCGGGACCTCAACGCCAAGGATGCGACCATCGAGGACGACGAGTCCCTCGCCGAGGTGTTCCCCGGCAACAACTTTGTGAGGCCCACGGCTTCACCGGCCTTCCAGCCGACAGACCCGCGAAGCGACACGGGGGCGGAGCCCGTCGCGGCCGACGTAACGGTGGACATCACCGGCCGTCCTATCCCGGTACCCCCGAAGGGTGGTCCGAAGACGGTCTACGACCACATGAACGACAACATGAAGGAGCTGCGGGCCGCGCGCCCCGTTCCCTCCGTCTGGGATCGGCTCGCTGCTCAACGCAGGGGGAAGTAGGTGCCGTACGGGCAACTCGATCGCAAGCAGACGAAAGCGCTTAAGGCCCTTGTGCGGGGCAAGCGCGTGCACGATCTCGGAGCGGGGGACGAGCTTCTCGCCGGGGACCTCGCGAGGTTTGGCGCGGCGGAGGTCATCGCGATCGACGAGAAGCTGTGCAACGAGGGCTGGTATCGTGAGCGACGGCCCCTCCCGAAGGGGGTCATCGGGATCAAGGCGACGTTCGAGGAGTACGCGAAGACGGTCCCTGACATCGAGATCGCCTTCGTGTCGTGGCCGGCCAACCGTGAAAGCCACGGCCTTCTGACGCTCGTGCAGAGCGCGAGGACCGTTGTCTACCTCGGCAAGTGCACGGATGGTGTGTGTTGCGGCTGGCCCGGGCTCTTCAAGCATTTCCTTCAGCGCGAGCTGGTCGAACACGTGCCCGACGAGTACAACAGTCTCTTCGTCTACGGCCCTCGGTTGCCAACTCCGCGCTGCGGGGAGAACGAAGAGCAGGCGGGTCTGGATTGGGACAAGATCCGACCCTACTACAACGAGCAAGGTGGCCTGAATGCAGGAACCTGACTTCATCCTCAACCCGGGGACACGCATCCGAACGTCCACCCCCCTTGGTTCGACCGGCGGCTTCCTGATCGCCGAGAGGCACATGACGGCACGCAAGCCCGGCGTGATCGGCGTCATCACGGGGATCGTTGGGGGTCACGGCGGTGACGTGTACTTCGTCGCCCATATAGGTGACACGTGCACGGCGGCCTACGGCTGGCAGGAGTTCGAGCTGGAGCCCGCGAAGGACCCGTGCGGCGAGTGCAAGGGGACGGGCATCGACTGGGGAACGTCCCATGCGACTTCCCACTGCACGCCCTGCTCCTCGTGCCACGGGACTGCGGAAAAGCAGCCGCCTCCGGTCTCGGTCTACGAGCACATGAAGCGGAACATCGATAACACCTAGTTCAAGGTCTTGGGGTCGATCTCGTGGTCCGAAGATTCGTCCGCGGGCGCCACCATCACGGGGCCGGACACGTCGTCGGTGCGGTACTCGTCATCGCGCCGGAAGCGCCGCCGCATCCGTTCCCGAAAACCAAGGATCCAGGCAACGAACTGGAACCATAGGACCCAGAGAGAGTCTCGCCAGGTCGAGGCGACGAGCAGCTCGGTGGCACTCTTCTTCCCGACGACCCAGAAGGTCTGGACCCCGCCCGAAGCGCCCGAGGTCGTGAGACACATCCCCCGCTCGATGCTCGCATCGGGGTTCGCGAGGGTGATTGTGACGACGCCTTTGGCCACCGTGGTGTACGATACACCGTGCCCACGCCGCCGGTCATCGACATCGACGACCCCCTCGCGGTCATCGGTCAGGTTTCGCGGGAAGAGGCGATTCAGCGGCTCGAAGCGGCCGGCGTGAGCCTCCAGCCAGGGACGGTCGCCCGCCACCTCGTCGATGTCACATACCCCGAGCGGCCGGGCATGGCGTTCATCGAGGCCGACTACAGCCAAATGGAGATGCGAATCGCGGCCCAGGTTGGGGACCGCGTTCGGATCGGTGAGGACGAGTACACGGTCACCTCGGTCACGGGACGGACGGTTGCCATCGACACGGAGACGGAGCGCCCCTCCCACTACACGCCAGGAGGAGCGGCGCTCCGCTACGAGGCCACGACGCGTATCCGGTTTCCGGCACGGCGGGATCGCTCTGGCAGCGTGAACCCGTGCGGGGAGATCGACCTCGGTTTCGGATCGACGTTCCACACGACAGTCAAGAAGCCGAAGATCGAGCCGGTGCCCTACAGGTCTGTGTGGTGGGGGCTGAAGAATCCCATCGTCTGATGGTGTAAGCTCACCGCATGAGCGACGACGCGAACAAGAGCGACAAGCGCAAGCAGAGTCTCTACTTCCCGGAGACCATGCTCCAAGAGATCAAGGAGGAGGCGGCTCGACTCGACCGCTCCCTGTCATGGGTGGTGCAGCGCGCCTGGAAGATCGCACGGGAGCAGATCAAGAAGACCCCCGATAATCCCTCGGTGTAGACCGGGGGCATGCCCGAGCAGAAGATCGTCCAGGACCCCCAGAAGAACGCTTACCAGGTCGGCATCGCCTACCGCCTCAAGGTGGACCCCAAGCGCGTGAACGTCATCGTCCGCGCCAACCCGAAAGGCGGCCTCCTCATCGACGTGTCCGTGGACGGCCGCGACCTCAACGCGGCTGAGCAGCGCATCGTCGCCGAGTACTTCGAGGAGGAGATGCACGGGATCAAGCCGAAAATCGTGGGCGAAAGAGACATCAACAAGGTCTGACGCGGTGTAATATCCATCATGGATCGCATCGCCTGTGTCGGTCTCAGTCCCGCGGACGTGGGGGTCGTGAAGGCCAAGTACCACGGTCACGTGGTCGTTTACGAGACCCCTCCCAGGATGTACTCCCACGAGGGGAAACTCTTCGCCGAGAGCACCAACGTCATGGGCAAGTGGCTGGAGATCGAGCGCGTGGCCTGGTACGGGTACTTCCCGGGCAACGACCTGTCCACCGATGTCCGCAAGGCCATCGCGCTCTCCGATGCGCCGAGCTTCCCGAACATCCGTCGGACCATCCTCCACGACGATCGAGCGCTCTCCCTCATCCAGGCCGAGATCGCGGACCCGGCAGAGCCCATGCACCGGGGGTACGCCCCTCGGGGGAGCCGGGCACTGTTCAAGGAGCGCGCGGTCTTCAAGACCGGCAACGACCACTGCGGTGACGGTAAGTTCCTCATCGAGGGCCTCACCCCTGACTCGGCTTTCGCCGCTCACTCGGGCGTCCTGGAGCCCTTCGTTCAGGGGGACTCCATCCGCGCGCTCATGGTCGGCCAGAAGCTCTGGATGCTCAAGTACGAATCGGCCGACTGGCGCAAGAACGTCAAGGGCACCGTCCAGGAGATCCACCCGGCGGAGGTCATCGGGGTTCAGTCTCGGGCCAGGGTCATTCACGAGGCGATCGGCATCCCGACCCTCGGCATCGACTTCATCGGCTCGAACGATACCGGCTGGAAGCTCCTCGAAGTCAACGCCTACCCAGGCCTCGATGACGTGGTAGAAGCCCATGAGGGCTTCCGCGAGCTGCTCGGCAGCTTCGCTGGAGACAAGTACGGCATCGTGTCATGAGACTGCGGATCCTCTCCGACCTGCACTTCGAGTTCCACGCGGATGGCGGCGCCGAGTTCGTCCGGGGCCAGGATCGGCAGGGCGTGGACCTGGTGGTACTTGCAGGGGACATCACAAAGCAGAGGCTCGGCTTCGACACGCTGTTCGCGATGTTCCGCAAGCAGTTCAACTGCCCCATCGTCTACGTGCCGGGCAACCACGAGTACCATGAGAGCGACCTCGCATCGGTGAGGCGCGCGCTCAAGGCCGCCGTCGCCAAGTTCCGTGGGGTCTACGTGCTCGACCACGATGTCCTAGAGGTCACGATCGGCCCCGGGGGCGAAAAGCGCCGCATCGTGGGGACGACTTTCTGGTATGGCCGGACCCCGGCGCCCAAGCACCCGATGGTGTTGAGCACGGACGAGGAGTGGGGCCGAGGGCTCGTCCGCACCGTGGACGAGAAAGGCGTGACCGAGAGGCCCTACGCCGACTTCGAGGCCATCCCTACACTCCACGAGTGGTACGACGAGGAGCACAAGCGCGCCCAGGCGTTCCTCGAAGCCAACGTGCGCGAGGGTGACATCGTCGTCACGCACTTCCTCCCGAGTCGGCACTCGACCCCGGAGAAGTTCAGGACAGCTCTGAACAACTGCTGGTTCGTCGCCGACGAGCTAGAAGCCTTCATCGAGGAGCGCCGGCCCGCGCTCTGGATCCACGGCCATACGCACACGTCGTGCGACTACGTGCTCGGGGTCACCCGCGTCGTCTGCAACCCGTTCGGTTACGTGACCGAAGGCGAGATGAACGAGCGCTTCGAGGACAACTTCAACGTGGATGCCTGAATTGGGCTGGGAGCCCCTTGGCCCCCCGCCCCACCCCGGCGCAGCAAGCCCATGTGGGCCCTGTAGAGCAACATAGGGTAGTGGAAGTAACACGCGCGGACCCCCCCCCCCCCCCGCCCCATGGGCAGCTCGGCCCACCGGAAGCTCTGGCGGATGTGAGGAGCGAGGGCGCTGATGATCTGAGCAACGTGCTCGATCGTCAGCTCCTTAGCCTCGACAGGCAGCTTGAGTAGTGCTGCACCCTCCGCGGCCCCCGTCAGCGTGATGGCCAGACTCCCCTGCACCGAGACTTCGGGAGCGGGGGCGGTCGTGGTGATCGTCGTCCTGGGCTTGCGAGGCATGATCGTACTGTCTTCCGTTCCGGTGGCCTTGCCGGGATGCAGCCTCCGCCCGGCGGCGAAGTGCTTCTCCGGGCTGAACCCCATGGGATCCTTACACCTGCTGATGTATGCCTCGCACAGGTTCTTCACCTTGGTCATGTAGTTGTGCGGGGTGTCCTCGGCCTTGGTGGGGTTCTTGTTCTTCCAGCGGATCGCGAGGTTCTCGACGTTGGCGAGCACCCAGCGGACGGAAGCCTTCTGAACCTCTTCGATGTAGGCCCAGACGAAGAGAGACCGACCCGCCATGAGGATCTGCTCGGCCTTTGCCCTATCTACCTGACCACCCACCCCAAGGTTGTGGAGCCACGTGCAGGCACCCCAAAACGAATCGTCTTCTCCCACAAAGGGAGTCTCCGTCGTCGTCGTGAGACTCTTCAGCTCGGCTTTGGAGGGGTTCCAGGGGGTCCCAAATCCGTTGCTGGAGGACACCCCGTTGCTAGTCTCTTGATGCGTCGTATTCATTGCACCGTTTCCTTGTGAGCCCGGGCTTCCCGGGAGGGTTGAGGAGTTCGAGCGCCAACTCGGACTCCCGTGAAGGGCGTCGGGCGATTTCGCTCGGCGCCCTTTCCCTTTTCGGTGCCGATAAGTGGATCCTCAACCGCCGACGGACCGTGTCCCGCAGAAACGTTTGACCGACAAACTCCCGAAATTTTCGCCAAAACTCATACACACGCGATCTCTAATTTTCTAGTAATTCTAGTTACTTGCAACAATCTCTACCTTGAGGCTCTCCGGTTTTCCGTAACGTGTCGCACTTCACTGCGGCCCTAGCGTGCACTTCGGTACCATAGGGACCACTCGGCCGTCCGGGCCAGTTGGGCCGTCGGTGTAGTAACCAGCCATGACTCAGCGGCTCCGCATCTGGACGGACCCCGACGGCTGCTCCGGCTGCCAGCACTGCGGAATGGACATGGACATGGACCCGTTCTGCGTCCACCCGACCGTGAAGGCCAAGCATCCGATCGGCCTGAACATCAGCACGGCCATCCGCGAGTTCTGCGGCGAGGGTGACAAGCTCAAGCTCTGGGAGAAGCGGGAGGCGCGCGCGTGAGCTACCGCCTCGACCTCGACGAGATTTCGACCCAGCGACTCCGGGAGGAGCTGAAGCACCGGCGCAAGCTTCGGCTTGCCGGCAAGTGCGACTACTGCGGTCGGGATCCCAGCACACCTCCGTGCAAGTTCCCCGAGCGCCACAAGGCCGTGAAGGCCAAGGAGCCCTTGCTCCTGCGCTTCATGAAGTTCCTCCGCGACGGCAACCGCAAGCCCGGGGTGATGGGCGAGCACGAGATGGAATCGGTCATCAAGACGTTCCGCGAGACGAGGTAGCCAATGGACCCCCGGAAGTTGGAAGAGAAGGGCGTCGAGATTCGTCATCCCGAAATCTGGGACGGAGAGCCTGGCAAGGACCGGCACTCGAAGCCCGACCCTACTCGCGTCAGCAGCGTCTTTCTCAACCTGACGCCCGAAGACTGGTGCCGCATCGCGATGCACGAGGGTGACGAGTACATCGGCGGGTGCTGCGGCACCGCGAGCGCCATGCAGGATGTCGTCAACAGCATCTTTCGAGAAGGTGGGTACGCCGACGCGGACGACCTCTACACGCTTGGGGAGTATGCCAAGCACCACAAGGACGGCTTCGAGTCCTGGTGGAAGAAGCTCTCCCAAAAGGACTTCGACGCCCGCTGCGAGAAGTGGGACACGCTCCGAGCGTGGGACAAGATCGAGCTTTGCTGGCACGCGGTGCGGGACAAGATCAAGCCACACAGTCACCACATCGATCCCATCGTCCAAGAGAACCGACCGGACCTCGACGAACGACGAGAGATCGACGAGCTGTACGGCTCCATTCACTACCTGCGGTACTCCAACTCGGGCCTCTTCAAGCCCAGGGATGACGACAAAGGCCAACACGCCGCCAACGATCTCATCGTCTTCGCCAAGCTCTACCCGTCGGTAAGGAAGCTTCTCGCGAAGCTCGAAGCCGAGCAGGTGACCTGGAGCGGGTTCGCCATCGTCGAAAAGAAGCGCCCCGATGTCATAACCCATAACGGTTACGGTGCCTGCGTCTACAACACGGAGGCCGACGCCCGCGAGGTCATCAAGCTCTGGGACCGGGACGACCGCAGCGAGGCGAGCGAGCGCAAGAAGCCCCTCCCCGAGGACCGCACGTCGAACAAGATCCTCCTCCGTCCCGTGACCATCTCGGTGAAGGACGGCGTCGTTCTCGGCGACCCCCTCTGAAGAAAGAGCTTGACGGCCGAGTGTGTAGTGAGTAAACACTACACACCTTGAAGTTCGGTCCCTACCTGCGGCACGTGCGTGAGGAGAAGCTGACCTCGGGCGGCCCGTACTCCCTTCGGACTGTGGCGAAAAGCGTAGGAATCGAGCCTACTTATCTGTCCAAGATCGAGCGCGAGGAACTTCCGCCGCCGTCGGAGGAGGTCATCGTCAAGCTCGCCGCCGAGTTGGGGGAGGACCCTGATGTCCTCCTCGCGCTCGGAGGGAAGGTCTCTCGGGACCTCTTGGAGATCATCCGCTCACACCCCAAGGCCTTCGCTGCTCTCATTCGCGAGCTGCGCGGGCGCCCCGAAGAAGCGATCGACCGCCTGGCCCGCGAGGTCCGGGACGGTGACTGGTGAAAGGACCCCGGCCATGACACTCGAACTGACGCGCGACACCCTCATCTTCTCGTTCCCCGATGTCCACCCGGACGCGAAGCTCAGCATCACGTTCATGCGGCCGCTCCGCCTCCCCGCCGACGACCAGCCCTACCCGCTGGCGCCGGGCCTCGGCGCCTTCCCCGTCCGTCACGTGGACGACTTCAAGGAGCGCATCCCGGCGAAGTGGAAGGAGCACGGCGGCGTGATGCTGCCGATGTACCAGTCGGAGGCCATGTGGCTCAACTTCCAGGCGAGCTACGTCTCCGGGCAGGGCAACTACCCGTTCGTCATCAAGATCGCGACGGGCAAGCGCAGCGCGATCACCGGCGAGGACTGGAGTCCGACGCTCCGGGAGAAGGACTACTGCGTGGTGCCCCCGCAGCGCTGGCTCGACGGCTACGTCATCGACAAGGACAACGTTCGCCAGTTCGTCGCGGCTCCGCTCGGCATGGGCTTCACCGCCGAAGAGCAGATCACCGGCAAGGCCGAGCACGGCGGCCTCCAGATCGAGGTCATGCCCATGAAGCGGGAGGTCTTCGACCGCCGCTTCAAGAAGCGCGAGGAGAAGACGGGCGGCGGCTTCCTGCGCTCCGCGGGCCTCATCAGCGAGGATTCAGCGACGATGGACTACTGCTACGAGTCCCTGAACTTCGCCGACGGGCCGGTGGCTGCCGCTGCCGCCGCGCCGGACATGGGTCTCGCCCCCGGCGGGAAGATGAAGCAGGAGGTCCACGAGGACCCCTACGACTTCCAGGACTGGGACCGTGAGCATCACGGCCGCTGCTTCGTGCACCTGTCGAACTCGCTCGCCTGGCGTGCAATCACCCAGCACGATCCCCCGACGGCGCCTCGCACGGCGGCAGACTACACGCGCGCCGGCCTGCCATGGTTCGACCTCTACTCGGACGGCAAAGGGCTCGACGGCACCAAGCTCACCAGGGAGCTGAAGAGCGTCATGGCGCTCGGTTTCCAGAAGGGCTTCAGCATCGTCCCCGAGAACGAGGGGGTCACCTTCAAGAGCGACCAGATCGTCAAGCTCGGTCGGACGAAGGACGAGGTCCGCGACGGCAAGTGGGCGTAGATCACTTCTTCACCTTCGCTTCGTCCCGGATCTCCTTCATGAGCCGTTGATAGACGGAGGGCGTCCGCTTGC
>VFSW01011707.1_pt1 | contig 12291 bp, 13 predicted proteins | sample 5358111 | NCBI WGS metagenome assembly VFSW01 (sample SAMN11554181, study PRJNA540505) | mine drainage metagenome | isolation source: sediment from site ElyBrook_90M | place: USA: Ely Copper Mine, Vershire, VT | collected 2017
TCGCTGGCCCGGCGCAAGGGCAAAAGGAGACCACCATGGCAGAAGAGACGGTAGTCGCGGAATCGTCCGCCGCAGCGGCAGCGCCCAAGTTTACGCAGTATGACGGCTGGGATGACGAAGGGAACCCGGTCGTAAGCAAGAAAGTTTCTCCCACGCCGGAAAACGCGGATGCGGCGGCCGCTGACACGTCGAAAGAGATGGAAACCGATGATGCGGCCGACTCGGCGGCCAAGAAGACGCAGGAAACCCATCGCAAGCCCGGCGCGGAAGCTCGCATCAAGGAGCTGACTACGCGCGCCAGGCAGCTGGAGCGGGAGCTGGAAGAAGCTCGGAAGCCGAAAGAGACGAAAGCGGACTCGTCGCCCGCACGGCAGACGGAGCAGAAGCCGGCCGAAGTTGAAGCGACACGCCCGAAGCCCACCAATCTGGACAAGGGAGCCGACGGAAAGCCCAAGTACGCATCGTATGAGGACTTCGTTGAGGACCTGGCCGACTGGAAGGCGGGGCAGCGGATCGCGAACCAGCAGCGGGAGCAGCAGGCGAACACGCAGCGGCAGGCGCTGGCCAGGCAGCTTGAGGAAGCGCGGGCGCGTTACCAGGATTTCGATCCGGTGACAAAGCCGCTCATCCAGGACCTGCTGAAGCCGGAGGTCTCGCGCGAGGTGTTTGCGGTGATCAACGATTCGCCGGTGCTGGCGGACCTTCTTTACACGATCGGCGGGACAGAGGCCACCAAGGCCGATTTTCTGGAAGCCTGCCGCTCGAACCCTGGCAAAGCGCTGCGCGTGGCCCTGCTGATGGAGCAGGAGATCGTGAAGGAGCTGGGCAAGGGGAAGGCCGCGAAGACGGACGGCGAAGGCGAAGGGAAGAAGGGGCCTGCGGCAGTTCAACCACGCGCGCCGAAGCCTCCCGCGGAAGTGGGAGGAAGGGGAGCGACAGCAGAAGACGCTCTGATTTCGGCGGCCAAGACGGGCGATTTCCGCAGCTTTGACGCGGAACAATCCCGGCGCGCTCTGGCTTCGCGCAGATAAGGCCAGGGGAGAACAAGAGTGCCTAACAATTTCGCAACAACCAATTGGGTCTCGATGAAGATCCTGTGGTTCTTGAAGAACACCTACGAGGTCGCTGAGATGTTCAACAGCGACTGGGAGTCGGAGTTCGGCAAGAGCTTCCCGGTGGGATCTTCGGTCCAGATCAAGATGCCGCAGAGCTGGCTCGTGACCACGGGCCTGGCCTACCAGGAGCAGGGCATTTCGCGCCTGGTGACCACGGTCAACCTCGATCAGATCCGCGGTATTCACTTCGGATGGGATTCCTACGAGCGCCTGGTGAAGATGGAACGCACCGAAAAGGAACTCGAGGAATCGTATCTTTACCCTGCGGGCCAGCAGCTGGCGCAGCAGGTGGATTCGGACGCCGCGGCATGGGCCGCGAACTGGACCAACAACGTGGTAGGCACGCTCGGAACGGACTCGACAACCATCGACTTCGCCCTGGCTGCCGAGCAGGTTCTGTTCTCGCTCTCCTGCCCGGAAGAGGGAACGAAAAACCTGCTGCTCTCGAGCTCGCTGAACCGCAGCTACGTCAAAAACAACGTAACGCAGTTCAACCCGGCTCCGGAGATCAGCCGCATGTTCCAGAAGGGCGTGATCGGCACGGCAGCCGGCTGGAAGTGGCTGCGCTCGAACTCGCTGGTGGCGCATACCTGCGGCACCGCGCCGACGGGCGGCGTGACGGTGGTAGGCGCGGGACAGTCCGGCGCTGCGCTGGTGGTGACCGGGACGAACGGCCAGACGATCAACCCTGGAGACAAGTTCTCGCTCGCGGGCGTGAATGCGGTGAACCCGCGCACCCGCGTGAAGTCTCCGCTGGGGCTGAAGCAGTTCGTCTTCGCCGGCGGCGCTCCCTGGGTGCTGACGGGCGGCAACGACACCATTCCGATCTCTCCGGCGATCTTTGGACCGGGATCCCAGTATCAGAACGTGGATGCGCTGCCCGCGAACGCGGCGGCCTTCACCTTCTTCCCTGGGACCACGACTCCTGCCGGGCTGACCGGAACGATCTCGCTGGGTCTCTCGAAGTATGCCTTCGCCAAGGCGTTCGGCAAGTTTGAGAACCCGGAGGCCGTGGAGCGGGCAGAGCGTGCGGAGGATCCGGAGACGGGCGCTTCCATCGCCTTTGTGCGCGCCTGGGACCAGTACAACCGCAAGATGACCAACCGCTTCGACATCTGCTATGGGTTCGGCAATCTGTATCCGGACAATGGCGCTGTCGCTGTGGCAGGAGCCTAAACCCGTCCTCGGCGACGCCCGAGCGCCATGAACGCTGGGGCGTCCTAAGGATCACGCCAACAGGAGAGTAAAGGACCATGAAAACGATGAAACGATTTTTGCTGTCCCTCCTGGTTTGCGCCTCTGCCGTAGCAGTGCAAGCGCAGACCACCCTCAACCAGACCACGATCACCAGCGCCGTCACAGCGACGAGCCGGCAGATCGTGGTCGCCTCGGCAACCGGCATCAGCAACCCCTCGGGAGTCAGCGGAAACGTCTTCGCCCCTCCCGCGCAGACAGAACTGTTTGTGGACGGGGAAGCGATGCTGGTGACCGGGGTGAGCGGCACCACGGTCAGTGTGGTGCGCGGCGCAAGCTCGACGAGGGGGACGGCGCACGTTGCCGGCTCCGTGGTGTGGGTGGCGACGCCGAACCAGCTTTACACGCTGGCGGCCGCCGGAGCCTGCACCGCAGCGAACACAGTGAGCCCGTATATCAACGTGATTACGGGGCAGCTGTGGTTCTGCGACTCGGGCACCGGGAACTGGCAGAACGTGTTCAGCACGGGCTCGATCACGCCGGCGGCCTCGTCGGCGGCGATCCAGACCGCGGCGCAGACTTTCACCGTGGAGGGCCTCTCCGTCGGAGAGCCGGTCGCGGTGGTGAGCCAGCCTGCGCCGACGTCCCTGTGTCCGCTGGTAGCGGCACGCGTGACGGCTGCCAACACCGTGTCGCTCTATTTCACCACGCTGACGGCTGCAGCCTGCACGCCTGCCTCAGGAACGTATTTCCTGCTGGCGTCGCGGCTGAACATCCCGTAAACGCAGCATCCGCGTAGCTGACCCCAACCCGCGGCCGGGGCTCACCTCGGCCGCACCCCAAGGAGAACCGAAATGACCATGCCTGAAGGAGCAGTCTTTGCACCGGGCGAAGTTGAGCGCGTGGGCGCCGCTGTGAAGGCGCTGGCCAAGGACCCGCATGCGCCGCGCGAGGTTTCCGTCCGTGTTGTCTTGCACGTCCATAACGAGTACCCGAAGCACGTCACGACCGGCCAAACCGAGAAGGGCGACACCGTCACCAAGATTGTGCACTCGGCGAAGGAAGAGATGGCCGCGATCGCGGAGCGGCACAAAGCCGCCCTCGCGCAAGAGGCTGCAGAAGACGCGCCGGACCAGAAGCCGGAATAGCGCGCGAGAACCGAACGAATTGAAGGGCCCCCGCCGCGTCGGGGGCCCGAGAGAGAGAGCCGAACCATGCCGACAACGATTGACGAAGAGAAGTTTGCAGGCCAGGAGACGCTGGACCTGTCGAAGCCCCAGGGCACCGCGCAGGGGCTGCCGGTGAAGCAGATCCCGCATCAGGAGTACCCGAAGTGCGCCTACAAGCATCCGGTGGAACCCTACCGCGAAGTGCTGCACCGCAATACGCAGCATGAGGTGGTGGAGCGGGAGCTCGTGGCGACCGAGCACCTGGTGCACATCTGCCACACGGAACAGGAATTCAAGAAGAAGCTCAGCGAGGGATGGGTGGCGAAGCCGTATATACCGCAGGCGCCTCCGGACCCGACCGAGAGCCTCTACCGCAAACCCGAAAAGGCCGGCGCGTAGGTGGCCGTCACCTTTTCGGGCTCGAGCGTAACGGCGCGGGCCGCTGACTTGATCCAGTCGGCGGCCTACGAGATTGGCGCGTTCTCGCCGGGGGAGCCGGTGGCCGCGGCCGAGGCGCTGTGGGGCCTCGAGGTGCTGCAGCGGATCATCGACCAGTGGAACGCCAAGCGGACGATGATCTTCTCTGTCGCGTTCACGACCTACAACCTGATCGCGAACCATGCGCCGCATACGATTGGGCCCACCGGGGACTTCAACACAGGGCCCGCGGCGGCCTACCGGCCGGTGCGCATCGGCTCGGCAAGCTTCGTGCTGAACCCGGGCGCGACGGAGCCCGTGGATCTGCCAATGCATATCCGGGACAAGGATTGGTGGGCGGCGAACCCGCTGAAGTCGCTGGCCTCGAGCGTGATCACCGACCTTTATTACGAGCCCGCGCAGCCGAACGGAAACCTGAACTTCTTCCCGATCTTGAACACGAACGGCGTGGTGCGTCTGGAGCAATGGAGCGGTCTGGCGCAGGCTTTGGCGCTCGGGACCGAGCTGGGACTTGTGCAGGGCTACTGGGAGGCGCTGGTGACGAGTCTCGCGCTCGCGCTGGCTCCGAGCTTTGAGAAGGCTCCGTCTCCGGTGCTCGTGGCACGGCAGGCTGCGGCGATGCGGATTGTCTTCGGCAATAACGAGATGGCCCCGCGGATCGACACGGCGAGCGGGATGCCGGGAACGGCGGCGACGGGACGCCCGGACTTCAACTTCCTGACGGGGATGCGCGAATAGATGCCTCGCTTTGGATTTGTAGGGCCGACGTACGCTTCGCAATCGGTGATTGCGGACTGCCAGCGCTGTATGAACTGGTACCCGGAGTCAATTGAGAGCGGCGAAGGCAAGTCGGAGATGGCGCTCTATCCCACGCCGGGACTGAAGTTTTTCGCCGCGACGGCGAAGCCGGTGCGCGGCTCGCTTGCCTTCAACGGCCACGCGTTCTTTGTGGGCGCGGGCAACCTCTACCAGGTCAAGGCGGATGGAACGGCTGCGCTGATTGGCCCTGTCGGCAACGATTTCAAGATGGTGTCGATGGCCGTGAACGGCAGCGCCGGCAACCAGCTGTGCATCTGCTCCGCGGGTGAAATCTACCTCTACAACCTGAGCAAGACGAAGCCCGCGGGCTCGATCGAGCTTGCGCCGCTGAGCTTGAGCGGGACCATGGCCGGGTTGCAGGGATTTGCGGCGAAAGTCGTCTTCTGCGACGGCTATTTTGTGGTGACGCTGGCCAATACGAACAAGTTTCAAGTCTCGGCGCTCGAGGACGGCTCGGTGTGGAACCCACTCAGCGTGCAGGAAGTGTCCGTCTTCCCGGAGGACATCGGGGCGATGGTGACGGCCTATCGGCAGCTCTGGCTGTTCGGCGTGGACGGGCATACGCAGGTCTACTACAACAGCGGCGCGAACGCCTACACGCCTTTCGACGTGATCGGCGCCGGCGGCGTGGGCTACATGGAAGAGGGTATCGACGCGCCGGACTCGGTCGCTGTGCTCGACAATGCGCCGTTCTGGATTGGCGGCAATGTGAACGGCAACGGGATCGCCTGGCGCGCGAACGGCTATACGCCGATGCGCATCTCGAACTACGCGGTCGAGACAGCCTGGGCGAAGTATCCGAACAAGTGCAGCGACGCGGTGGGCTACAGCTATCGCGATCAGGGACACACCTTCTGGGTGTTGCGCTTCCCGAGCGCGAATAACGGCTTTGGCGCGACCTGGGTGTACGACGCGGGCATGCAGATGTGGCATGAGCGCGGCTACTGGTCGCAGGAGGGCCTCACCGGCTACAGCGCGCATCTTTCGACGTGCCACTGTTTCGCGTTCAACCAGCACCTGGTGGGCGACTGGAACAGCGGCAACATCTACACGATGGAGATCGGCAACCTCGACGACAATGGGACGCCGATCCGGCGCTTCCGGCGCGCGCCGCACGTCTCGACGGAGCAGCAGTGGATCTACCACCACGAGATGCAGGTGGACATGGAGGTTGGGGACGGGCCGATTCCGCCGCTGCTCGACGGCGCAGGGAATCCGCGCGATCCGCAGATCATGCTGCGCTGGTCGAACGACGGCGGCCGCACCTGGGGCAACGAACACTGGATGGGCGCGGGGCAGGCGGGAACCTATGAGACGCGCGCACGCTGGCTGCGGCTGGGCAGGGCGCGGGACCGCGTGTATGAGATTGCGGTGACGGATCCGGTGGCGTGGCGCATTGTGACGGCCTACCTGCGGGCGACGCCGGGCTTTGAGCAGCCCACGGAACGCCTGAGCCAGATGTACGGGAAGATGCGCTAGATGACGCTGACGGCACCGAAGCCTGTCTTCGCGGCGATGGCCTACATGGACCCTAAAACCGGCGCGCTGACGGCCGGAGGCCAACAGGCGCTGGGGCAGTGGCAGACGGCGATCAAGTCGATCCCCATCAGTGTGAGCGGGGAGCAGGCGAAGGGCGCGGCCACGAACTGGACACTCGCCAACCTGCCGGCGGCGAATGTAGCCCTGACGGGATTCACCGCGACGGGACCGGTGCCGCTCGCTCCCGGCAAAGGAAACGCGTGGAACTACGCGATCGACGGCAAACAGATCATCACGGAACAGGCTTTTGAAGGAGTCATGGCGTCCTATGAATATACGCAGGGGTAGCATTCTCGTGCTGGGGCTGATTGCTGGCGCTCTGAGCGCGCAGGCGCAGGTGGCCGTGTCGCCGTGGAAGAGCCCGCATGTGACCTTTACCGACCAGAACGGCGTGGCGCTCGTGGCGGGGTGCGTCTTCACGTATTTGGGCGGGACGTCGACGCCGTTGGCCACCTACACGGACTCGACGGGCGTGACGCCGAACGCGAACCCGGTGATTCTGGACGCGACGGGCAGCGCGAATATCTGGCTTGGTCCCTCGAACTACAAGTTTGCGATCTGGAGCACGGGAGGCGTCAACTGCGCAAGCGGCGCGCTGCTCTGGACCGTCGACCAGGTGCCCGGGAACATCTTCAACAATACGACCGTGACGGGCGGCACCTGGACGGGCGGAACGATCACAGGCGCGGCGATCAGCGGGGGAACGATTTCCGGGGCGGCGATCACTTCGAGCACCGTCGACTCGACGCCGATCGGCCAGACGACGCCCGCATTGGGCGTCTTTACGAGCCTCGCCGCCGGCTTCGATTCGATGACGTTCAGCTCCACGCCGGTGTTTCCCGCGGGCAGCTACGGCTATTTCTCGATGACGCTGACCAACAACGTGACCTCCTCGAGCATTACCGGAGGGACGGACGGCCAGCTCGCTACGTTTGATATTTGCCAAAACGGCACAGGCCAGACGATCGGCGGGATCACGACGGGGTTCACCTTTGCCTGGCCGGCGAACTACCTGAACCCTCCGGTAGTGAATCCGATTCTCAGCTCCTGCACGATTGCGACGGCCTTCTACGACGGCGGGTACTGGACAACGGTTTCGACGACGCCGCAGGTGCTGATGGGCAACCTGGACACGGTGCCGTACAGCGCGACGCCGATTTTTCCGGCCACAAGCTACTCGAATTTCGCGATCGTGCTGACGGGCAACGTGACCTCGAGCACGATCCCCGGCGGCGTGGTGGGCCAGGTGTCGATCCTGGACGTCTGCCAGAACGGGACGGGCGGCAACACCTTTGTGTGGCCGACGAACCTGCTGCACGCGCCTCCCGTCTCCGCCGGTGCGAGCTCCTGCACGGGCGTGACGGCGGTGTTTGACGGAACGAACTGGAACACGGTCTCCAACTCCTCGGCGACGTCGACCACGCCGCTGACGGGCAATCTGGACACGATTCCGTTTACCGCGACGCCAATTTTCTCGACGGAGAGCTTCAGCTCGTTCGAGATGGTGCTTTCAGGCGACGTCACCTCGAGCTCGATCTCCGGCGGCGTGAGCGGTCAGATGATCTCGATCGTGCTGAAGCAGGGTTCTTCGACAACGACCGCGCCGGCGTCGGCGCCGACCTATTCCACGCTGACCTCGGGCGGCTCGTTGCCGGGGACGACGACCTACTACGCGAAGTGCAGCTACGTTTTCGGGACGACCGAGTCGCTGCCCAGCGCGGAGGCGAGCGAGACGACGGGCTCCGGGGCGACGAACACGATCACCTGGAACTGCCCGGTCACCGCGGGCGTGACGGCTTACAAGTTCTATATCGGCACCGGGACGGGTGGCGAGAATTACTGGTTCACCACCTCGAGCGCGTCTTACATTCAGATCGGCGTCCCGAGCACGGGCACCCCGGGGCTGCCGCTGACCGGCGCCACCTACACGGTGAGCTGGCCCACCAACATGATCAACACGCCCACGATTTCTACCGGCATTGGGGCGACGACGGGCCTTGTCGCGCTCTACGACGGGACGAACTGGATTGTGGTGGGAACCAGCGGCGCGGGAACCTCGAGCACGCTGAGCGACCAGTACTTTGCTTTTACGGGCTGCGCGCCCGGCGCGAGCACGGACGCGGGTTGCAGCGGGACGGTGACGCTGCCGACTGCGATGACGGACGCGAGCTATTTTCCGATGCTGTCGATCAACAGCGTCAACGGCGCGTTTCTGGCGGTCTCGGTAAGCGGGTCCCTGACCGCGACGACTTTCCCGTACACGGTGACCTGCACGTATAACTGCGCGACGATTGTGGCGCCGACGATCTATGTCCATGCCCACCACGACTGAGAAAGCGGGGAAAGCCATGGTGCGCCGCATAACCTTCGCGGAGATCCTCGACGCGCCGAATGCGCCGGATCTGATGGAGGAGTACTCGGCCGAGTGCGCCCTGCCGGAGCTGGCTCCGATCGATCCGCAGCGCGACGCCTACGCGGCCATGGAGGCGACGGGAGCCTTCCAGTGCTTTGGGGCGTTTGAGGGCCGCGCGCTCGCGGGCTTTGCCGCGGCGCTGGTCTACGCGGTGCCGCACTACGGGAAGCGCATCGCGACGGTCGAGAGCCTGTTTCTGGCCGCGGGGCATCGCAGAGGACGCGCCGGGAACCAGTTGATGAACGCTGTCGAAGACTACGCGCGGGAGCAGGGCTGCCTGGTGATCCTTTATAGCGCGCCGGCGGCGAGCCAGTTTGAGCGGCTGCTGCGGGTGTTGAGGCCTTACCGGCACTCGAACACGGTGTTTCTGAGGAGCCTATGAGCAGCTTGGGCATTCCGGGGAATGTGCTGCCGCCGGCGCCTGCGGAAGTGATTGAGCAGATCGCGGCGATCGAGCGCCGGATGCGGGAGATGCCGCAGATTCATCCGCAGATGGAGCATGTGCTGCATGCGGGCATGTACGCGCGGAGCTGCAGGCTTCCGGCCGGCGTGGCGATTGTGAGCGTGCTGATCAAGATTCCCACGATGCTGATAGTGCACGGCGGCGCGCATGTGTTTGCGGGAGACCGCTGGTACCGGATCGAGGGGTATCAGTCGATGCCGGCGAGCGCCGGGCGCAAGCAGATTTACGTGACCTTTGAGCCGACAGAGATGACGATGGTTTTCCCTTCGACGGCTGAGACCGTGGAAGAGGCGGAGGCGGAGTTTACGGACGAGGCCGCGGGGTTGCTTTCCCGCCGGCAGGACAACGGCGACATCGTGATCGTGACAGGGGTGAAGGCATGACTGGAATAGCGACCGGGACGGCGCTGATGATCGGAGGCGGCCTGGCGGCAGGCGGTTCGCTGGCCGGCAGCGCGTTGCAGGCGAACGCGGCAGGCAACGCAGCTTCGACGCAGGCGAATGCGGCGGACTACGCGGCGAATATCCAGGGGCAGCTGGGGCAGGAGTCGCTGGCCAACGAAATCGCGATGCAGCAGCAGAACCAGGCGAATCAGGAGCCCTGGCTGCAGACGGGCGCGAACAGCCTGTCGACGCTGAGCTACCTGCTGGGACTGCCGCAGGTGAGCTCGCGAAGCACCGCGCAGCCCGGGCAGACGCTGACCATTCCGGGGGTCAAGGGTTCGGTGACCATGCCGGGCGTGACGCCGCTGACCGGGACGCCGAACACCAATCTGGGCGCGATGGGCTCGCTGACGGCGCCTTACTCGGGCGGCGCGTTTACGGCTCCGACGGCGGAGCAGGCCGCGCAGACGCCGGGCTACAAGTTCGCGCTGAACCAGGGCGAGAATGCGGTGCAGGCCGGAGCCTCGGCCAACGGGTCGCTGTTGACCGGCGGCACGCTGAACGCGGAGAACCAGTACGCGCAGGGGCTCGCCAACACGAACTACAACAATGTCTATAACCGGGCGCTCCAGACCTACAACACGAACTACAACACCTGGGCGAACAATCAGGCGAACCAGTTCAACAGGCTCGCCGCGGTGAGCGGCATGGGCCAGACCAGCGCGCAGACGCTGGGCAGCCAGGGGCTGCAATCCGCCGGCCAGGTCGCGAATACGCTCGACAGCACCGGGCGCCAGATCGGCACGGATTTCCAGAACGCGGGCGCGGCGACGGCCTCCGGCTATGTGGGCGCGGCGAATGCCTGGGGGAACGGTATCACGGGGGCGACCGGCAACATCTCGCAACTGATGATGATGCAGCAGCTGATGAACAACCAGAATGGTCCGTACGGCCCGAATGGCCAGAACCAACTCAACCAGAACGTGCAGAACATGAACCCGAACGATCCGCTTTACGGCGGCCTGTTTCCACCCGCTTCATCCACGGGGCCCTCAGCCGGCTACGTGGGAGGATAAGCAATGTCGACGATCCCTCTTCCAGCTCTTGACATAAAGCCGGCCGCGCAGGGGCCCGGCCCCCTCCAGATGTATGGCCAGATGATGGGCATCCAGAACATGCAGCAGGAGCAGCAGGCACGGCAGCAGGCGATGCAGACGGGCCAGATTGAGCAGCAGGGTGCGCAGCTGCAGTTGCAGCAGCAGCAGCAGGCGCTCAAGGATCAGCAGTCGTTTCGCACCGCGATGCAGGCTCCGGACAACCAGGGCAAGACGATCGGCGATATTGCCGACACGCTGGCGCATCAGGGAGTGATCTCGCCGCAAGGCTGGCAGCAGATGAAGAAGGCCGACATTGACCAGCGGACGGCGCTCGCCACGCTGGACAAGACGGGCCTCGATAACGCGGCCGCTGCGCACAAGCAGACGCAGGAGCTCTACAACAATGTGATGAACATGCCTGACGACCAGCTTGCCCAGGCGTGGCCGTCGATCGCGCAGCAGTACGACTCGATTCCGGGCAACCTGAAGGCGCCCTTGAACCCGCAGCAGCCGATGACCAAAGAGCAGCTGCAGCAGTTTGGGCCGATGCTGTCGATGCACGGCGCGTACATTGACGAGGCGCTGCAGCGGCAGAAAGCCGGAGTGGATTTCCAGACGGCGGAGGCGAACCTTGGCCAGAAGCAGGCCGAGAGCAAGTTCTACCAGCAGAACGGCGGCGCGCCCGGCGTGACGCCGGAGCTGATGCAGCAGGCCGACTGGCTGAAGAACAATCCCGGCAAAGGGCCGAGCGACTACAAGCTCTGGACCCTCCAGCATGCGCCCATGGCGATGGTGATGGGCAACATGTTCGGGCCGAATGATCCCGGCCTCGACATGGCGGCCAACAACTACCGCCAGACGGGGCAGCTGCCCGCGGGCCTGGCGCGCAGTCCCGGCAGCACGAAGGCGATCATCGACCGCGCGGCGGCTCTCGACCAGGCCGCCGGCGGCGCGGGGATCGCAGCCAACAAGGCGGTGCTGGGCTCCTATATGGACGCGCTCAAGAAACTGCAAACGAACTTCAGCCAGGTGCAGGCCTTTGAGCAGACGGCGGAAAAGAATATGGATCTGCTGCAGCAGACCGCCGCCAAGATTCCGGACCTGGGGTCCCGCTTCGCCAACATCCCCGTGCGGCAGCTGAATGCGGCGATGCTTGGCACAGAGAACATGGCGGCCTTCAAGACGGCGCTCTCGACCGCGCAGACCGAGGCGGCGAAGGTGCTGAACTCGTCGAACGCTTCCGGCGTGCTGTCGGACAGCGCGCGGCATGAGCTGCAGGATGTGATTGACGGGCACATGCCCTACAAATCGCTTGTCGCGTCCTTGAACACGCTGAAGCAGGATATGGGCAACCGGACGGAGTCTTACCAGCAACAGATCGGGGACCTGCAGAGACGGATCAAGAATGCGGGGCAGACGGCTGGGCCGGCGAACGGCGCGCAAAGCTTCAGTGTGACCGCGCCGAACGGGAAGGTTTATTCCTTCCAGGATCAGCAGACGGCGGACGTCTTTAAGCAAAAGGTGGGAGTGCAATGAGCAGCCCGGCGATTGATTACGATGCGCTGGCCGCGCAGTATGGTGGAACGGCGGTGGCTTCCGCAAGCGCTCCTGCGGTGGACTACGATGCGCTGGCCGCGGGGCTGGGCGGGAAACCTGTGGGG
>VFSW01011708.1_pt1 | contig 12291 bp, 8 predicted proteins | sample 5358111 | NCBI WGS metagenome assembly VFSW01 (sample SAMN11554181, study PRJNA540505) | mine drainage metagenome | isolation source: sediment from site ElyBrook_90M | place: USA: Ely Copper Mine, Vershire, VT | collected 2017
TCGACCACCTCGTCGGCCCGGGTGTATATCGAGCTCAGCCGCCCCTCGCTATCGAGTATGTTCGCCAACACCGTGGTGAACCTGCACGCGCAGTTGCCCGTGCCGCAATCCCGCGGCATATCGCTGACCGAGCTCCATAGCGCCTGGATCGCTCGAAACGCCGGCCGCGCCCCGCTCTGGATTGCGTTCCACTCGATTCGCATCGGCGACCCCAGCGTAATCGCGTGCCGCACATATCCCGGAAGCGCGGTCGCCAGTGAACGCGCCAGCACTCCGCCCAGGCTGTGCCCGATCAGCACCACCGGGGCCCCGCATTCCGCGCTGATTTGCTCGAGCCGCCATTCCAGCCGCTCGAACTTGACGTTGGGGCATCCCACGTTCAGATCGATCCCCGACAGGTATGGCCGATACCCAATCCGCGCCAGCCAGCGGTTCAAGGTCGAAACCGCCCAGTCGCCGGTCGAGAATCCCGGTATCAGCATCACCGGCTCGCCGTGCCCGCGAGGTATTTTGGACCCCAGATAAACCTGATCAGTTAGCAACCGCGAAAGGTGCTGTAGATAGTCCAGGTAGGAGTCGCCTATGAGGTTCGATGTCAGGGTGGTCGACCTTTCGTATGATGCTAATTCTAACTCAATCGCTCGGCTTTGTGATATCCCGCCACCAAAATCCCTGACCTTTTAGCCTATTTGCCCCCGGTTCGCCAAACCCGGATGGTCGCTTAGAATTTTATCGGCGATCTGAATCGTTCGCGAGCCTTTCACGTCTCCCAGCGGTCGGAAACCCGACAATCCCATTGCTCCGCCCGCCAATCTCGACCTACACCCCTTCCGCCTCGTTCGAATTGCAGGACCTCCCGCCGCGCGACCCGTCCGGGTGTTTTCGCGCGACATCGCACTTCTCCTATGCCTAAACGCTGTTAAATCTTTGAAAAGTATCTCGCTTTGTTGTTTTCTCCTAAAAATAGCTTGATCTCGATGCCTGTTTACGCTATTTTTCGTGGCCCGCGCGAGGGCTTACCATATGAAATTAGGCGGAGAAGCTCCCGAACTCGACGACATCGACCTCCAAATCCTGGCCATTCTCCAGGACCATGGCAGGATCGCGCACGTCAAGCTCGGGGAGCAGGTGGGGTTGTCGGCGCCCTCCGTTATCGAGCGCGTCAAAAAGCTCGAAGACGGCGGTTTGATTACGGGATATCACGCCTCGGTTGACGCCCGGCGGCTCGGCAAGGATGTCACCGCATTTATCGGGGTCTCGATCGGCCATCCCAAATCTACCGGACTCCTCGAGCAGACCATCGACCTGCTCGACGATGTGCTCGAATGTCATCACGTGACCGGTGAATACACGCTGCTGCTGAAGATCAAAACCCACAACACGGCCACGCTCGAGCAGCTGATCGAGCGTATCCGGCTGATCGACGGCGTAACACGCACCGAAACGATGGTCGTCCTGTCGACCCATACCGAACGGTCACACATCGTGGTCGAGTACGAAGGATCGCCCGAGAGCCCCAATGGCCGGCGCAATCGCCATAACGCCGGTCCACCGCGCATCGGGCTTGCCGAAACCAAAAGGATGTAAGCCGATGCACGAATTCCGCAGCATTCCACCCCGCCAGGGTTTCTACGATCCGGCACATGAGCATGACGCTTGCGGCGTAGGTTTCGTCGTCGACATCAAAGGCCGCCGTTCTCACGACATCCTCGAAAAGGGCATCGAGGTTCTCGACAACCTTACCCATCGCGGCGCTTGCGGATGCGATCCATTGACTGGCGACGGCGCCGGCGTCCTGATGCAGATTCCGCACGAGTTCTTCGTCAAACAGGCAGCCATGCTCGGCTTCGTGCTGCCCGTACCCGGCGAATACGGTGCCGGGCAGGTCTTCCTGCCCATGGATTCCGCCCGCAGAGTTGCCGCCCAGGCGATGTTCGAGCGGGTCGTGGCCGAGGAAGGCCAGAAATTCCTCGGATGGCGCGACGTTCCTATCGACGACACCCAATGCGGCTCGATCGCCCGCCGCGGAATGCCCGCGATTCGACAGGTCTTTATCGGCCGCGGCGACGGAATCGAAGACGCCGAGGCCCTCGAGCGCAAGCTCTACGTCATCCGCAAACGCGTCACCTCGGAAGCCGCCCTGAGCGGACTTGACGAGGGCGAACTCTTCTATGTTTGCAGTCTCTCGACCTCGACCATCGTCTACAAAGGCCAACTGATCTCGCATCAGCTCCCGCGCTTTTTCCTCGACCTCGCCGATCCCGATATCAAAACCGCGCTCGCGATGGTGCATCAGCGCTTCTCGACCAACACTTTTCCCAACTGGAGCCGCGCCCATCCGTACCGCTTCCTCGCGCACAACGGCGAAATCAACACCCTGCGCGGCAATATCAACTGGATGCAGGCGCGTCAGAAGCAGTTCGCCTCGCCGCTCTTTGGCGCCGACCTGCAAAAGCTCCTCCCCATCGTCGAGCCCAACGGCAGCGACTCGGCCGTCTTCGACAACTGCCTCGAACTCCTCGTGCGCACCGGACGCTCGCTGCCGCACGCGGTCATGATGATGGTGCCCGAGGCGTGGCAGAACGACGCCATGATGAGCCCGGCCAAACGAGCCTTCTACGAGTACCATTCCTCGCTGATGGAGCCGTGGGACGGACCGGCTTCGATCGCCTTTACCGACGGCCGCCGCATCGGCGCCGTGCTCGATCGCAACGGGCTCCGCCCCTCCCGCTACACCGTCACCAAGGACGGCCGCGTCGTGATGGCGTCCGAGACCGGCGTGCTCCAGATTCCGCCCGACCAGATCGAATACAAGGGACGCCTGCAGCCCGGCCGCATGTTCTTCGTCGATACGGTCGAAGGCCGCATCGTCCAGGACGAGGAAATCAAGGAGACCGCCGCGTCGCAAAAACCTTACAGCCAGTGGCTCAAGGCGAATCTCGTCGACCTCGGCGATCTGCCCGCCGCCGCCGGCGCTCCCTCGGCCAATGGCTTCGAGCGCTTCGATCTGCTCAAGCAGCAGCAGGCCTTCGGCTACACGCTCGAAGAGCTCAAGATGATCCTCGCCCCGATGGCCGTCAACGGGCAGGAGCCGGTCGGCTCGATGGGCACCGATACGCCCCTCGCCGTCCTTTCCGACAAGGCGCCGCTGCTCTTCAACTATTTCAAGCAGCTCTTCGCGCAGGTCACCAACCCGCCGATCGATCCCATCCGCGAGGAATTGGTCACCTCGGCGATCACCACGATCGGCTCCGAACAAAACCTCTTCGAAGAGACCGCCGCGCATTGCCGCCAACTCAGGCTCAAGCGCCCGATCCTCACCAACGCGGAACTGGCGCAGATTAAGAATCTCGCGCTTCCCGGCCTCAAAAGCGTCACGCTCCCGACCCTCTTTCCGGTCGCCGAAGGTGAAGCCGGCCTGCGCCGCGCACTGGAAACCCTATGCGAGCTTGCCTCCGAGGCGATCGCCGACGGCTACACCATAATCGTGCTCTCCGATCGCGGCGTGAACGCCGCTTACGCCCCCATTCCGAGCCTGCTCGCCACCAGCGCCGTCCATCATCACCTGATTCGCGAGGGCACGCGCACACGAGTCGGCCTCGTAGTCGAATCGGGCGAGCCGCGCGAGGCGCAGCACTTCTGCCTTCTGATGGGCTATGGCGCGGGCGCGATCAATCCTTACCTCGCCTACGCCACGATGGCCGGGATGATCCACGAGGGCATCCTCAAGGATGTCAGCGAAGAGACCGCGGTCGAACACTTCAACAAGTCGGTCACCAAGAGCCTCATCAAAGTCGCCTCCAAGATGGGCATCTCGACCATCCAGAGCTATCGCGGCGCGCAAATCTTCGAGGCTATCGGCCTAAATCGCGATCTGATCGACAACTATTTCACCTGGACCGCCTCGCGGGTCGGCGGCGTCGCCCTCGGCGCCATCGCGCGCGAGACCCTCACGCGCCATCGCCACGCCTTCGAAGCCATGCTCAACCTCGACGGCGAACTCGACGTTGGCGGCGTCTACCAGTGGCGCCGGCGCGGCGAATTCCACATGTACAACCCGAACACCATCGCGCGCCTTCAGCACTCGGTGCGCTCGGGCAACTACCGGATGTTCAAGGAGTACTCGCGCCTGGTTGACGATGCGAGCCGCAATGCCGCGACCTTGCGCAGCCTCATGAAGTTCAAGCCCGCCCACCCGCCGGTGCCGCTCGAAGAGGTCGAGCCCGCCAGCTCAATCGTCAAGCGCTTCAAGACCGGCGCGATGTCCTTCGGCTCGATCAGCAAGGAAGCCCACGAGAACCTCGCGATTGCGATGAACCGGCTCGGTGGCAAAAGCAACACCGGCGAAGGCGGCGAGGACCCCGCACGCTTCCAGCGCGATCCCAACGGCGACTGGCGCCGCAGCGCGATCAAGCAGGTCGCCTCGGCCCGCTTCGGCGTCACCAGCCACTACCTCGTCAATGCCGACGAGCTCCAGATCAAGATGGCGCAGGGCGCCAAGCCCGGCGAGGGCGGACAGCTTCCCGGCCATAAGGTCGATGACTTCATCGCCAAAATCCGCTACTCGACTCCCGGCGTCGGCCTCATCTCGCCACCGCCCCATCACGACATCTATTCCATCGAGGACCTCGCCCAACTTATCCACGACCTCAAGAACTCGAACGACCGCGCCCGCATCAGCGTCAAGCTGGTCGCCGAAGTCGGCGTCGGTACAATCGCCGCCGGCGTCGCCAAGGGCAAGGCCGACGTGGTGCTCATCAGCGGCCACGACGGCGGCACCGGCGCCTCGCCGCTCACCTCGATCAAACCCGCCGGCGTGCCGTGGGAACTCGGCCTCGCCGAGACCCAGCAAATCCTGGTGATGAACGGCCTGCGCGGACGCATCAACGTCGAAACCGACGGCCAGCTCAAGACCGGCCGCGACGTCACGATCGCGGCCCTGCTGGGCGCCGAGGAATTCGGCTTCGCCAGCGCCGCGCTGGTCGCCTCCGGATGCATCATGATGCGCGTCTGCCATCTCAACACCTGCCCGGTCGGCGTCGCGACGCAGGACCCGGAGTTGCGCAAGAAGTTCGAGGGCAAGCCCGAGCACGTCGTGAACCTCATGATGTTCATTGCCGAAGAAGTGCGCGAATACATGGCGCAACTCGGCTTTCGCACCGTTGCCGAAATGGTCGGCCATTCCGAACACCTCGACTTCAACGACGCGATCGAGCATTGGAAAGCGCGCAACGTCGATCTCAGCCAGATCTTCTATCGTCCCGAAGTCGGCCCCGACGAGCCGCTCCATTGCGTCGAAAAGCAGGACCACGGCCTCGACCACGCGCTCGACCGCCAGCTCGTCGAGCTCAGCAAAGACGCGCTCGAAAATCGCAAGCCGGTCGAGATCAATCTGCCCATCCGCAATATCAACCGCACCCTCGGCACCATTCTCTCCTCCGAAGTATCGCGCCGATGGGGCGCGGAGGCGCTGCCGCCGCATACCATCCGCATCAACCTCAAAGGATCGGCGGGGCAGAGTTTCGGTGCCTGGCTTGCGGCGGGCGTGTCGCTCCAGCTTGACGGCGACGCCAACGATTACTGCGGCAAAGGGCTTTCCGGCGGATTCATCGCCGTCCGCCCGCCGCGCGAGGCGACCTTCAAGGCCGCCGAGAACATCATCATCGGTAACGTCGCCCTTTACGGCGCGACCTCCGGCGAAGCCTTCTTCTCCGGTATCGCGGGCGAGCGCTTCGCCGTGCGCAACAGCGGCGCGACCGCCGTCGTCGAAGGCGTGGGCGACCACGGATGCGAATACATGACGCGCGGCCTCGTCGTGGTGCTGGGCCGCACCGGACGCAACTTCGCGGCCGGCATGAGCGGCGGCATCGCCTACGTCCTCGACGAGGACGCGACCTTCGAACGGCGATGCAACACTGGAATGGTCGAGCTCGGTCCGATCGCTGATTCCGAGGAGCTTAAGCGGCTCCACGCGCTGATCGTGCGCCATCATCAGTACACTGCGAGCGAGCAGGCCCGCATGATCCTCGACGACTGGGACAACTTCGCGGGCAAGTTCGTCAAAGTGCTGCCAACCGAATACCGGATGGTGCTCGAACGCCAGCATCTGAACATGAGTTCCGATCTGGCGCGGCTCGCCGCGGTCTGATTTTCACGGCCGGCGATTCGAGGCTCGAACAGCCGGAATGCAGGCTGCCTGAACGCAGCGTATCCGCCCGCCTTGGGCGGACTTGAAGATTACTTTTCACGGCGCGCCGCTCGCGGCGCCGCCGATGACTCCGGGGAGAACCAGTTTCGATGGGCAAGATAACCGGGTTTATGGAGATCAAACGCGAGACGCCGCCCAGGCGCCCGGTCGCCGAGCGCGTCCACGACTGGCGCGAGTACGATCTCAAGATGCCCGAAGAGAAGCTGCGGGCCCAGGGCGCCCGATGCATGGATTGCGGAATCCCCTTCTGCCACAAAGGCTGCCCGCTCGGCAACATTATTCCCGACTGGAATGACCTGATCTATCGCGGCCGCTGGCGCGAGGCGATCGACCGCCTTCACTCGACCAACAATTTTCCCGAATTCACCGGCCGCATCTGCCCCGCGCCCTGCGAGGAGGCCTGCGTTCTCAATATCAATAACGATCCAGTCACGATCAAAGTCATCGAGAAAAATATCATCGATCACGCCTTCGCCGAGGGTTGGGTCGCGCCGCAGCCGGCGCCGAGCCGCACCGGCAAACGCGTCGCCGTGGTCGGCTCGGGACCCGCCGGCCTGGCGTGTGCGCAACAGCTCGCGCGCGCCGGCCACGATGTCACCCTCTACGAGCGCGCCGATCGGATCGGCGGCCTGGTCCGCTACGGCATCCCCGACTTCAAACTCGAAAAGTGGCAGATCGACCGGCGCATGGAACAGATGCGCGCCGAGGGCGTCAACTTCGTCACTAACTGCCGCGTCGGCTTCGATATCGACGCCGATGAGATGCGCTCGAAGTACGACGCGATCGCGCTCACCATGGGTGCGACCAAGCCGCGCGATCTTCCTATTCCGGGCCGCGATCTCAAGGGCGTCCACTTTGCGATGGAGTTTCTGCCGCAGCAGAACAAGCGCAACGCCGGTGATACGGTACCGCCCGAAATCTCATTCACCGCCAAAGACAAGCGCGTCGTTATCCTGGGCGGCGGCGATACCGGCTCCGACTGCCTCGGCACCTCGAACCGCCAGGGCGCCAGTGTCGTCTACCAGTTCGAGCTGCTGCCGATGCCGCCCGAGCGGCGCACCGCCGAGATGCCCTGGCCGGACTGGCCGATGATCCTGCGCACCTCGACCTCACACGAAGAGGGCGTCGTCCGCGACTGGAGCATCAACACCAAGCGCTTCATCGGCGACAACGGCGTCCTCAAGGCGCTCGAATGCGTCAGGCTCGAATGGAAACGCGACAACGGCCGCATGGTGATGGAGGAGATGGCGGGCAGCAACTTCATCCTCGAATGCGACCTGGCGCTGCTCGCGTTGGGATTCCTCGGTCCCGAGTCCGACGGTATCATCGGCCAGCTTGGACTGAAGCTCGACCCGCGCAGCAACGTGCTCTGCGACAACTACGCCTCGAGCGTGCCGGGCGTGTTCGCCGCCGGCGATACGCGCCGCGGCCAGTCGCTGGTCGTATGGGCAATCTGGGAAGGACGCGAATGCGCCCGCGCGGTCGACGCTTATCTGATGGGCGAGACGTTCCTGCCCGCGAGCCCCGAACTATGATCCCATAGCCCTCGGGCACTTGGCGCGCACACACGCTCTCACCGCCCGGCCGTGGCACCAAAGACTGGCGGATGGTTCACGCGCGCGAGCGTGGCTACACCCTCGCGCGCGGCAAAGTATGAACTTTTCAGCTACCCGCTATTTCGGCGCTTGAGCAAGAGCGGAAAACCGCCCTCGGGCATCTCCGGAGTTGGCTGTTTCGTGATTATCACCGCGTCGCCGCCCGGCTGGAGCTGGGCCATAATCCGGTGGCCGTTCGTTTCGAAGATCACGACGTTCGCCTGTTCGCTAACGAGCTTCAAATCCTGCGAAAAGCTCTGCCCCAGGTTCGCGCCGACGTAAGTTCCCTTATCGAAATCGATCGTCACGGTCATGAGACTACCGACCCACGTCCCGTTAAGCTGTTCGTGCGCGGAAGGCCGATGCGCGCATGCTGCGCTGGCGACTAGCGCGACCGCGAACGCCGCCGTCAGAAGCCTCATTTCCGGCTGGCCATCGCGCTTTGCATCAATGGCACGCAAGAGTTCAGCATCGTATTCGCCCGCGCCAGTTCGTCATGCGCTTGGTCAATCCGCTGCGCGTCCATGTTATCGAGCCCGAACTGGGCGTCGCTGGCCGACGAGTCCGCTTCGCCAAGCGCGGCTACCCAACAATTCTGAGCCGCGTCGAACGCGGGCGGAGCCTTCAGGCCCTGCGCTTCTTTGTATATCTCGTGCCAAATCGCGAGTTGCTCGGACACCTGCTGACGCCAATCGTCGCTGGTCAACTCAGGAGCGGCCGAGAGCGTCGAATATTTAACCAGACTCGCGCCCATCCGCTTAGCTTCGTCCTGAATCGTCACGATGTAAAGTGCGGTCGCGGTATCCTCGTCCGAGATCGACGGCGCGGCGCTCGGAGCTTGCGATATCGACGGCGTTACGGCGCCCTTCCGTTGATCGTCCGTCGGCGTCAGCGCACCAATTATCGTGATGACGGCGGAGACGCCGATCACAACCAGCGCAAACGCCTTCAATTTTCGATGGCGTTTGGGTGTAGCGGGCGTTTCGGATCCCGACTTGTCTGGCGCCGCAGCAGCGGAAGGGCGGGCGACGCCGCACTTACCACAAAACGCACTGTCGGACGGCACTTCGGTTCCACACTTCGTGCAGAATGCCATCGATTTCACTCCACCGCCGCGAAAATCGTATCACCTATTTGCATTGTCGCTTCGGCCCGACGCCCGTTCGCGGCCCTTCGTTGTTCGCAGGCCATTCGGTGCCCGCCTAGTCAAGTAGAGTCCACCTTCGCTGACGGTCGGCGACTGGGGCGCTATTCACGCGAACATATTGCCGCACGCTCTTCGAGCAGTCGAATGATTTCTCCAACGGACACGCCAAGACACGTCAGGCGATAAACCTTCTCGACAAGAGCAGCCTTGCGCAGCATTGACTCGTTAGGAAACAACGGGTTGATCAGGGACGTCGTGATTGTCCGAATCGCTTCAGGACTGAAATATTCTGCCGCATCGGCAGCGAGCAACCGTTGGACTGGCTTCCCGCCGGCCTCAGCCATTTTTCTCGCAGTTAGACCGGCGCCGCGCTTAGCGCCGGAGATTCATCGCGTCGAGCTTCTTGACCAGCCAATCGACGCGGTCGTAGCCCCAGAACAACTCGCCGTCGACGACGAAGGTCGGCACCCCGAATACCTTGTCGGCCGCCGCCTCCGCGAAGCATCGCTTGAGCCGCGGCTTCGCCTCGCGCTCCTCGTCCCGAACCCAATCGCGGAAGGTCGCGGCGTCGGCGCCCACTTCCTCGAGAATCGCGGCCAGCGCGCCCGCGTCCTCGATATCCAGCTCGTGCTTCCAGAACCGCTCGAAGACGCGATCGGCGTAGGGACGGAAGAGGCCCTGATCTTCGGCGCAGAAGCCGCCGTAAAACGCGATCCGCGCGCTGAAAATCTTGCGCGGCGGATAGATCGTTACTCCGCGCTCGCGCGCCATCCGCCGCACGTCAAGATAGAAATACTTTATCTTGTTCTGATTGCGTTGCGACCGCACCGGAACGTCGCCCCATAGTCCGCGGATATCGACGCCATGCGCGATCGGGCGCAGCCGCACATTGTGCGTCCGCTCGAGATCATAGGCCGGATCTTTCGCCAGATAGGTGAAGGGACTCGAATAGGCGAAGTAGAATTTTATTTCGCGCGGCTCGCTCATCAGTCAGAAGTCGCTATCTCGGTGGCGCGCGCGAAAGGACGACGGCCGCGTCACCTGGCGCTCATCCGGCGCGCTCTTATTGGCTTGCGTTTGGCGTCTTCGAATCGGCCGGCGGGCGAATCGCCAGAAGCTGAAGCGCAGTGCCCAAATCCAGCTCCGAGTATTTCTCATTTGCGTAGAGCGAGTCGAGCCGCTGCACGCCGTCCTCGGGCTTCAACTCGGACATCGCGAGTTCGCCCGACAACTGATTGATAATCTTGTCCGCGCCGTTCCAATGAAACAGGCTGGCCGCCGTGGTCAGGATATTAAGCTTGCTGACGCTGACCTGCATCGCGTCGCTGTAGCCGTTGACGTAACCGGACTTCGCCGATGAATTCAACTTGTTCCAGAACAGGCCATTGTGATCAAAACTGGGCGTGGCAAACGCACTCACACAACTCAGAACGAATCCCACTACGACGCCCGCGACGAACTTGTTCATCTAACTCCTTGCCTCCCCCGCCTCCGCAACTCACCACCACGCAGTTATCTCTAGCAAATCCGGGCGCGGGATTGAACAGGGCCGCTTGGCGATGCGATCATGCGTCAATGGCGGCAACCGGCGAAGATTCCATTTACGAGGCTGTGCTCCGGTTCATCGAGGCGCCTGCCGAGGCGCGTTTCGAGGAGCTGGCTTTGCGCGTCTTTCGTCATCAATTCTCGGCGGTGCCACCCTATCGTGACTATTGCGTCTCGCGCGGCGTCGCCCCCGGCCATCTCGACCGGATTCGGTCGCTCGACCAAGTTCCGCCAATCAGCACCGTCGCCTTCAAGTACGCCGACCTGTGCGATCGCGCCGCGGTCGACGACGCGAAGGATTCACGAAACTTTCTGACCAGCGGAACGACAATCGGCACCGGCGAACGCGGCCGCCATCTCGTCCCACGCCCGGAAATCTACCGGTCTTCGGCGATACGGCATCTTGCGCGAATGCTCTTTCCAGACCGTCTGAAGATGCCCATCCTGAGCCTTCATCCGACCGCCGACCGGATGCCCGAGTCGTCGCTCGGACAGATGATAAGCTGGTGTATCGAGGAGTTTGGCACGCCCGAGTCGATATGCGTCGCCGATAGGCGTTCAGTCGATATAAACGCCGCTATCGAGTTTCTACGTCTTTCACAACTCGACAACCAGGCGATCTGCCTCCTCGGAACCACCGCTTCCTTCGCCGCCCTTTACGACGCCTTGAAGACCGCACCTACCCCCATTCGTCTGCCCGCCCGCTCCCGCCTGATGGACACCGGCGGCGCGAAGGGACAGGCCGTTCCGCTGAGCGTCGATGAGATGTTGCGCGCGGCCGAGACGCTGCTCGGGATTCCGGCTTCGATGGTGATCAACGAATACGGCATGACCGAGATGTGCTCGCAGCTCTACGACGCCACTCCCTTCAACTCGGACTATCCGGAATCGCCGGGCGTGCGCCGCAAAATCCCGCCGCCGTGGCTTCGCGTTGATGCGGTCGATCCGTCGAGCCTCGAACGCCTGCCCGCGGGCGCCACCGGTCTGATCCGTGTCTTCGACCTGGCCAATGTGGGCTCGGTCTCGGCGCTGCTGACCGGCGACCTCGGCGTCGTCGAGGCGGGTGCGATCGAAGTGCTGGGCCGCGCCGAGGCGGGGGATCTTCGCGGATGCGCGCTCGGAATCGAAGAGTTCGCGGTCCGCAGCCGATGACGCCGACGGACGCGGAGCTGGCGATGAAATCGCTCGCGCACGACGCTCGCACATCCGCTGATGTGTCGCGACCTGCGCCGTTGACCGCGGCCGAACCGATCGCGGATGGATCGCGCGTGCTCACGATCGCGCGGCGGCTCGGCGAGCTTCCGGCGATACCCGCGCCGCGTATCGCCGCCGCGGTCGCAACCGCGCTCGCGGCGTGGCGCGATCGCAAAGGCGAGCGGCGCCGCGCGACGGTCGAGGCGCTCGCGGCGGAATCGGGCCTTGCGGGCGCGACACTCGACGCGTCACTCGACGCATTGATGCGTCCGTTCAGCCCAAGCGAGATCGAACGGCTCGCGCGATCGCTTCCGCGTATCGATGGAGTTATCGGCTTCGTGATGGCGGGGAATATTCCCGGTGCGGGTATCCACGAGTTCGTCGCGGCGATCCTCAGCGGCGCGGCGATCATAATAAAGGCCGCGACGATCGAGCCGCTGCTCTTCGCCAATATCGCGGCGACGCTGGGCGAGGTTGATTGCGCGGTCGGCGCGCGCGTCGCGGTCGTGACGTGGGATCGCGCGCGCGAGGATTTGATGAGCGCGCTGGCGGCGGCGGCGCGGGGGGGGGGGGGGGGGGGGGGGGGGGGGGGGGGGGGGGGG
>VFSW01011709.1_pt1 | contig 12291 bp, 14 predicted proteins | sample 5358111 | NCBI WGS metagenome assembly VFSW01 (sample SAMN11554181, study PRJNA540505) | mine drainage metagenome | isolation source: sediment from site ElyBrook_90M | place: USA: Ely Copper Mine, Vershire, VT | collected 2017
TTGACCAGTGAAGACGGATCGGGGCTACGCGATAACTCGGAAACTCCCGCTAGTTGGTGCTCGAGATCGGGGCGAAGCGAGCGGTGAAGTGGCGCAGAGCCCTGGGCGACTCGGTGATCCGATAGCCGGGCAGGCTCTGGGCTCGTGACGCCACGTCCTGGCAGACCTCGATCACGTAGTCAATGTGGCTCTGGGTGTAGGTACGCCGAGGTATGGCCAGACGCACCAACTCCAACGCCGCCGGAACCTCGGTACCATCGGGCTGCAGGCCGAACATGACCGAACCGATCTCACACGAGCGGATACCGCCCGCTTCGTAGAGGGCGACGGCGAGGGACTGGCCCGGGTACGCCAGGGGATCGATGTGGGTAAGGAGTGCGCGCGCATCGATGTAGACCGCGTGTCCGCCGATCGGTCGCACCACCGGGATGCCCGACGCGACGAGCGCCTCGCCGAGGTAGGCGGTTGATTCAATGCGGTATCGCAGGTAGTCGTGGTCGACCACTTCGCTCAGCCCCTGGGCAATCGCCTCCAAGTCACGCCCGGCCAGACCGCCGTAGGTGGGGAAGCCTTCGGTGAGGATCAACACCTCTCGACAACGTTGGGCGAGCTCGGCGTCGCCCATGGCCAGCCAACCGCCGATGTTGGCGAGGCCGTCCTTCTTCGCGCTCATGGTCATCCCGTCGGCGAGTGAAGCCATCTCGCGCACGATGTCGCGCACCTGGCGATCGGCGTTGCCGACTTCACGTTCCTTGATGAACCACGCGTTCTCGGCAAAGCGACATCCGTCGAGGAAGAGAGGTTTGTCGTAACGGTCGCAAACCGCTCGGATGCCACGCAGGTTCTCGAGCGAGACCGGCTGGCCCCCGCCGGAGTTGTTGGTGACCGTGACAAAGACGACCGGGACCTGCTCATGGTGCTCGAAGAGGAGCGCTTCGAGTCTTTCGAGGTCCATGTTGCCCTTGAACGGGTAGAGACTGGTTGGGTCGTGACCCTCCTCGATCACGAGGTCCAGTGCGGTGGCGCCGGTCGCCTCGACGTTGGCGCGCGTCGTGTCGAAGTGCGTGTTGTTGGGGATGATCTTGCCCGTGCCGCCGATCACGCTGAAGAGGATCTTCTCGGCCGCGCGACCCTGGTGGGTCGGGATGACGTGATCGAAGGGGAAGAGGTCCTGGACTGCGGCGAGGAACCGGAACCACGATGGCGAGCCCGCGTAACTCTCGTCGCCGTGCTGGATAGCCGCCCACTGGTCGCGAGACATCGCTCCAGTACCTGAGTCGGTCAGCAGGTCGATCAGGACGTCGTCGGCCCGCAAGGCGAAGAGGTTGAATCCGGCGACCTCCAACGCCGCTCGCCGTTCGGCTTCGCTGTTCATCCTCATGGGCTCGACGGAGTGGATTCGAAAGGGTTCGATGATGGTCTTGTAGGTCACCGGACCATCCTTGTTCAGGGCGTTCGAGGGCGCCTCGGGACGTTGGTCACTTTGTTGGGACCGCGCCGTCATTGAAGAAGGGATGGCCTGATGTGGCGCACGCCAGAAGGATCACGGCGCCGATCGGGACTTTCAGAAGGGCAGGGTGTAAGTGTTCTCGAACTCGTCTTGGAGCACCGTGGCGAGTGAGGCGGAGGTATCGATCACCAACTCTTCGTCGAGCAGTCTCGTTCGGTACGACCAACCTGGGGGGAGTGCGAGTCGACTCCCCAATGAGTCGAGATGCTCGATGCGCAGACTCTCGTCGACCCCGGTGCAGTACGCCTGCATGACGTAGGCCAGCCCTGACGGGTCCACCAACTCGTACACCGGCTTTGCGGCATCGAAGAAGAAGACCGCGCCTCGAGTGCCGCGCAGGGAGTTGTAGGGCGAGTTTAACGGCTGGCTGCCCAAAGAGACGACCGCGATGCGCCGAGTGAGCAGCCCGCTGAACTCGCGCAGCACCGGCTCCACGATGGCGACCTTCTGGCCGAGACCATCGATCATCCAATGGCGCGGACCGTTCAACTTGACCGCCAGGGCTCGGAGTTCCTTGGCGATCTCTTCGGGTTCGAGGCGCTCCCAGAGCTCGGTCGGACAGTCATTGAGCATCTGGGTGCCGTAGACTTCGGCGCGGTAGGAACCATCGTGGCAGAACACCGCGAGCACCTCGCCGTAGCGCGCTCCTCGCAGATCAGAGAAGAGTCGGGCAGTGGACATGGGCTCCTCGCATCGTTGTCTCGTCGATGCTAGAACCAACCATGACACCTTGCCTTGGGCGACGCTGCAGGTGGCGACACGGTGGGGTGCCACGAGGGGAGGACGCTGACGTGATCACGTTGGTGGAGAAGAAATCAGAAGACCGGGCGAAGTGGTTCGAGCACATGTGGGCCGACTACCGAGAGTCGATGGTGGGGGCCGGAGCGCGGGCCGAGTCGGCCGACCAGAACATCCGCGGGCACCAGGAGCGACTGTTCGTGGGTGGCGAGTTGGTCGCCGGGCAGTACCTCTACGACATCGTCGAGGCTGGCCGTGCGGTGGGGACGATGTGGATCGCCCAGGGTCCGGAGTCTGACCCGGGGACGTGGTTCATCTACGACATCGTCATCGACGAGGACCAGCGCGGTCGCGGCCTTGGTCGTGGGGCGATGGAGGCTGCCGAGCGGCTCGCAGGGGATGCGGGAGCGACGAGGTTATCGCTCAACGTCTTTGGGCCCAACACCGTCGCCCGGGCGCTTTACGAGTCACTGGGCTACTCGGTGATGGCGACCTCGATGTTCAAAGCGATCGGCGACTGATCGACAAGGTGGCGCCCGTGGGACAACGTCTCGGCGACGGTGTCGCTCTCAAGAATCCCCGGGTCGCTCGAACGATGCGTTCCTTGGGGGTACCGCGAGGCGCTGGGCGAAGAATTCGAGCACGTCCTCGAGTGCACGACGGGTCGGCGATCCTTCGACGTCGCAGTACTCCTCGGTGAGCACCGAGTGTGAGGCGGAATCGTAGTTCCAGGGATTTCCCGCAGATGAGTCGATCTCCACACCGATGAAGTTCTCACCGAGGGTCGAGCGCAGCGTGGCGAATCGCTCGCGCGGTGAGGTCTTGTCGGCACTGAAGCGAAGTCCCATGACGCACAGTCCATCGTCGACACGGCCCTTCACGATGTCCAGGTCTTGTTCGGAGAGTCCCAACGCCGCACGCCGGCGAGCGCCGATGGGAAAAGGGAGTGAGGGCTGGCTGAGCACCGGGGCCACGATCAGGGGTTCGACGCTCATGGCCAGGGCGAATCCGCCCGTGAGGCACATGCCGATCGCCCCCACGCCTGGTCCCCCACAGCGTTCGTGCTCGCGCACCGCGAGTTCTCGCAGGTACCCAATGATCGGACTGGTCTCGTTACTCGCGAGCACCTTGAACTCGCGACTGATGCAGGCCCGCGCGATCGACGACACGCCGTAGGCGGTGGAGACCGCTCGGCCCGGCGTGCCAAAGAGATCGGGCAGGACCGCCGTCATGCCCCGACCGGCCACCTTGCGCGCGAAGGCCGCGACGAGTGGCGTGATTCCGGGAACTTCGTGGATGACGACCACGGCCGGTCCTGAGCCGATGCGATAGACGTCGTGGCGCCGCTTCGCGCTCGAGATGAAGGACTCTCTCGCGAAGCCGTCGAGGGGATCTGGTTCACTTGACATGATGGCCCCTTTTGAGCGGTGCCGACATTCTGTCAGTGAACGTGGATACTGATCGTCCAGGCGCTTTGGGCGGCGCTACACCTGAGCGCTTCGCCGCACGAGGTCCGTGTGGCGCGCAGGTGCACCGTCCCCGGGTGGGCAGCAACGAAGTTGGCGCTCAACGTCCCACAACCCTGGCCGGGAACGCAGTGGCCAGCACCGTTGGGAGCGACTCCTACGACGCGAGTCCTGCCGACCTGGACCAGTACCGGTGTCAGCTTCGTAGCGACGAGCGACCAGTAGGTGCTGTGCAGCGTCACGTGCAGGCGCGTCCCCACGGCGACGTTGATGACGTGGTGATTGTTGTGTTCATCGAGTGAGATCGTGGGTCCGGCCTTGGCCGCTCCCGCGACCAGGGGCGCGGCTACGCCCGCGAACGTCGTCACTGACATCAAGAGCGCCATCAACACCACCACCGGGCGAACACGCGCGGACCAGGTTGTAGTGATTGGCTTGGTGGATGGATTTGACATGCGCTTGCGCCTTCTTTCCAGGTGGCCCGGACTCAACGGTGACGCTGAAGGGCCCTCTCACCCTTCATATGTCAGCTCGTCGGTGTTTCTTACTACCTTCGTCGATCCCCGCCAGGGAACGATTGGCGAGGTCGTCGCTTGGTACGAGGAATACTCGGGGTACTTCGAGAGCGAGATCTCCTCGGTGAACCGGGTCGATCCGATGAACAGGACCGTCAGCAGGATCGCTCCGATGGCGCTCAACTGGAAGGGCGAACGTGATGCGCAGATCGCGAAGGCGAAGAATAGCCACCACTGGGCGATCTCGAAGAAGTAGTTCGGGTGGCGCGAATATCGGAAGAGACCGGTCTGGAGGAATCTCGGATTCGCTCGACGTCCCGCCTGGCTTTCGGCCCTCTTCCAGGCGTGGAATGACCACTGTTGCTGGTCCGCGATGGTCTCACCGGCGAGACACGCCAGGAAGGCCAGTGCGACGACGACGTCAGCGGGCCCAGCCGGGTTCGTTCGGTGTTGGAAGGCGCTGAGTGCGGGCAGGGCGATGAGCACCAACAGGGCGTTCTGGTAGAGCACGACGAAGAACAGGTTGAAGATTTGGAACTTCAACGGACTCATTCGGCCTCGCAGGACCGCCCAACGGTAGTCTTCGACACCCCGGTAGCCGCCCTTACGCGCGAAGTTGAAGGTGAGGCGCGCTCCCCATAGGGTCGCGAGGATCGCCATCACGTCGAGTCGCACGTTGGACAGTCCGCCGTACCCTGCGAATACCCATGCGTAGGTCTCGGGTAGCACTGACCAGAGACGGTCAACCCACGAGGTGTCGCCACTCAGCAGTGAAGCGGTCCAGGCGAAGACGCAGGCCGCACCGGCAATCCAGAGTACGACGATGAGGGGTGACACGGGTTCAGCGTATCGTCCGTGCTCGACGCGCCACTACTCGCACTGCAGCCCTATAGTGACGCACCGGTCAGTTAGCGGCCCCAGGTCGCGAGGATCTCTCGACCTTCGGTGGCGACCCTTTCGAACAGCGAGCGATCCGAATCGAATGACGAATCCGCTATGGGCCAGTGCACCACCACCTCGTCGAGCCCGAGCTCGTGGTACCGGCCGGCCCAGTCGAGGAAGCTCTCGAACGACTGGAGGGGTCGTTCATCGCCCTCGAAGTTCAAGAGGATTCGATCGATCGACTCGCGCGCTCTTCCGCGCGTGGCGAGTTGTTCGTCGAGGCGCACGATCTGGTCCGACACTGATTCGTACGTCGACCGGCCACCCGTGGCGCTGCCTATGCTCACCCATCCATCGGCGATCTCGGCGGCGAGGGCCAAGGACTGGGGTCCTAGAGCGCTGAGGTAGATGGGAGGGCGCGGCAGCTGCACGGTACCGGGAATCTGACGAGAGTCGACGACGCGGTACCAGGGACCATCGAGGTTCCCCACCGGCACGCGCAACAGATGATCGAGCGCACGGGCGAACTCGGCGAATCGCCGATGACGCGCGGCGCGACTCATAGGTTCCTCGCCCAAGACGGTGGCGTCGTAGCCCGTCCCACCGGAACCTAATCCGATCAGGACGCGTCCTTGTGAGATATCGTCGAGTGCCGCGAGATCCTTGGCTAGCAGCAGCGGATGTCGGAAATTTGGCGTGCTCACCAAGGGGCCAAGTCGGATCGAATTGGTCAGCGTCGCGGCGGCGGCGAGGGTGGGGACCATGGTGAACCAGTCACGCTCGCGAAAGCTCCGCCACGACAGGTGGTCGTACGTATAGGCGGCGTGTAGTCCGTATTCGTCGGCCTGTCGCCACATGGCACTCGCCTGGGTCCATCGATTCACGGGAAGGATGACGGTACTCAGTCTCACCGGGCGATCCTAATTCTGAAGTCACCATCGAAGTCGCTGACGAGGCCGACGAAGGGATTGACGAGCGACGCCGCGCCCAGCACCCTTCGGCGCATCGGGCGCCAGGCGGGTGGGCGCGTCCGCTTCATCTTGCGCGTCGAGGACTTTCATGCCTCGTTCGATCGGATGCGCTCGGCGGGCGTGACGTTTCTGACCCCGGTACGTCGAGAGCCCTACGCGGCGGTCGCCGTCTTCTTGGATGTCGCGGGCAACAGGTGGGACCTGTTGAGACCGCCGCAGGTCGACGCGGTGACCTGCTAGATCAGCGTGAGGTTCTCGCGCACGTCAGCGAGATGGTGCTCGCCTTCGTGGACCGCTTGTGCCGCGGCCCAGAGGATGCTCACCGCTACGGGGGTCACGGGGCTGAAGACCAACTTCCTGGCGTGCTGCTCGGGTGTGAGGGCGTCGAAGACCTTGATCAACATCTGCGAGGTGGCGCTCAGCTCGTCGCCGAGTTCCGGCGCGCTGTCTCGGGTGTAGAAACCGAGGTTGACTCTCTCCTCGCGAAACATCGCCGTGCCGGTAGGTTCATCGACGACGCAGGCCATGACCATTCGTTCACGTATCGAGATGAAGACATCTCGAAGGTGACCGGCGTATTCGAGAATCGACCAGCGCAGTGGCGAGGGTCTTACCCGCCCTCCTTCGCCGGCGTCGAACATCACTGAACGCAACGAGTCGACCACGTCTACGAGACGCGGGGCGATCTCCTCGGGAGTGATCTCGTCCCAACGAAATCCGCAGACCTCACAGTTGACTGGCAGTGCCACGAAGCGACTCTAGACGCGCCAGCGCGCCACGCGCGCGAAGTGTCGAGGGGATGCGGTAGCAGACGTCTCGTTGAGCGTCACGCGCGCGTCGTGATGGTTGGCGTCTACCTGTTTCTCGACTCGGCTCGGAACTCTCGAGTCGATTCTCCATCGAGCGATCCAACACGCCGGTGTCCTCGTCGAACGAACGCTACGCTTCGACTCGAAGGAAGGGTCGAAGACGATGTTCAGAGATTTCGTAGACCGCTACCGCGGAGACCTGCGACTCACCGCCGACGCGTCACTGATCTGCGTGGACACGCTCGTTGGATGGCTGAGCACCGAGGCGTACTGGTCGCTGGGTAGAAGTCGCGAGACCATTGAGACGTCGATCGAGAACTCCTTCGTCTACGGCGTGCTCGACGAGGGTGGCGAGATGGTCGCCTTCACCAGGGTCGTCACTGATCAAGCCACGATCGCGTGGGTCAGTGACGTGTTCGTCGAGGAGCATCATCGTGGGCAGGGCATCGGTACCTGGATGGTGGGCGAGTTGACGCAGTTCTGGACGCTGGTCGGCGTCCCGAGATTCTTACTCGTGACCAGGGACGCCCATGGTGTCTACGAGAAGGTCGGATTCACGCCCCTCGCCGATCCGAGCCGGTTCATGGAGATCGATCGGCGGCCCAAGTCCATCGAGGAGATTTAGTGGGCCAGTTTTTGGGCGACCGGCGTGCTGGCTCCCGCAACGGGTGCGGCCAGCAAGGAGCCTCGCTTCGTGGCACCGATGGTGCGAACCGCGACCAGGATCCAGGCCGCGAGCAGGCACGCGTATCCGATGGCGCTGGCCCAGCGAAAAGCCGGTAGGCCGGTCTGTAGCGCGAGGCGAATCGTGCCCGTGACCGTCACCCCGATGGGGAACGTGAAGCTCCACCACGTGAGTGAGAAGGGCAACTTGTCCCTTGCGGTTCGAATCGTGAGGGCCAGCGCGAGGGCCGCCCACAACATGGCGAACCCCCAGACGGGCACGCCGTAGAGGACCGCGAAGACCGACATCGCACTAGCGAGTACCGGGGGAACCGCGAGGTGCGCCTGTGCGCCGAGTAGTCCAGCGGCGGTGATGGACTGGCCCAGGGGTCCAAGGACTATCCACAAGGTCGGTACGCGGCCCCCGTTTGAGGAACCGAAGTGGGCGAGTCGTGACCAGATCATCGAGATGATGATGAGCGCCGCGATCAGGCTCATCCCGAAGAACGCGTAGCAGGCGTAGAGCAGGGTGGCTCGACCGGACTGGGAGGCGATGTGGGGGATCAACAGTGCGCCGGTCGCGGCCGAGACCATCGGGGGCACTATGGGCATCAACCAACCACCGAAGGCTGCGTCGTGGCGGACTTCGATCCGCGTGAAGAGGCGAAACGGGATCACGGTGACGGTGACGAGCCCGCTCAGCGTGCCAATCATCCAGAGCACCCAGTCGAGGTCGACGGCCACGCGCATTCCGAGCATGTTCGAGGCGGCCAGCAGTGCGCCCGAACCGACCGTCAAGAAGGCCATCGGCGGAGCGCCGTAGAAGTGGGCCATCTGAGGATCGTGTCCGTAGGCGTGCGCGCTCTGTGGCGAAGAGAGCCAGTGCGCGATGGTGGCGATCACGAGTCCAACGAGCAGGAGTGCAGCGCCGATCCACACCACCAGACTGAAAGTCTTGAGCCCAGTGATGTCGAAGGGGAGAATCGCTCCGGCATTGGCGACGATGCCAGTGCCCATCACCGCCGCGTACCAGTTGGGTCCGAAGTGGCGTGGATTGGTCTTGGTGCGGTTCATTGGTCCCTCGTTCAACTGAGCTTGCCAATCAATCGTGGCGGCGAACGAGGCGTGACGCCAGCTGCGGTGGGCCCGATATGTTGATGGTGCTATAACCTTTTCTTATGCCGCTACTCGAGCCCGTGATCGACATTCGCTCGCTGGACCTGCTCAACAGTGTCGACGAATGCGGTTCGATCGCCCAAGCAGCGAAGCGCCACCGGATGAGCCAGCCAGCCGCCAGCATGCGTCTTCGCGGACTGGAAGATGCGTTGGGTCTACGACTACTCGATCGTTCGCACGGTCGAGCGATGCTCTCGGCCGAAGGGGTTGCGGTCGTCAAGTGGGGTGCCGGTGTCCTCGAGTCCGCTCGGCTCTTGCACCTCAGTGCCCAGGCACTGCGCACCAAGGGCAAGAACCAGCTTCGCGTCGTGGCGAGCATGACGGTTGCGGAATACCTGGTGCCCGGTTGGCTTAGTCGAATGCAGACCCTGGAGCCATCGGTCGTCGTATCGCTCGAGATGGGCAACTCCCAACACGTTTTGGAAGTGATGCTCGATGGCGGCGCCGAGATCGGCTTCGTCGAGGGCCAGAACGCGCCGCGAGAGCTTTCGTCGCGAATCGTCCAGTCCGATGAGCTGGTGATTGTGGTGGCACCGACGCACCCGTGGGTGAAGCGCCGTAAGCCGGTCTCGCCACTTGAAGTCGCCAAGACTCCACTCGTGGTGCGCGAATCCGGATCGGGGACCCGCGAGGTCCTTGAGGCTGCGATGCGCGTTCTCGGGCTCGAGGTACGACCCTTCATCGAACTCGGATCCACCACGGCTATCAAGGCGGCGGTGTCGTCGGGCTCGGCCCCGGGTGTGTTGAGCTGGCTAGCGGTCGCTGATGATGTGCGTGATGGTCGACTGATCGTGGTCAAGACTGGCGTCTCGTCGCTCGAACGTTCCATTCGTGCGGTGTGGTCCAAGCAACGACCTCTGGCCCCATCGGCCAAACGGCTGCTTCGTCAACTTGGTTGAGCGCAATCCAAGACCGTGCTTGCGTCGTGGGCTTCGCGACAGGTTCGCTCGTTGAACCGGCGTGGCGGGTCGAGCGACGACAACGGCGAACCACTCGTTAGGAGCGGACCAACTCGACCACCGGGATGACGCGAGTCGTCTTCTCCTGGTACTCGGCGAATCCGGGAAATCGTTCGGCCTGTTTCGCATAGACACGGCTGCGCTCTGGACCCACGACGTTGTTGGCCACGCCAGTGAAGTGCTCTGCTCCGAGCTCGACCGATACCTGGGGGTTGGCCAGGAGGTTGTGATACCAGTCTGGATGGGTGTCGGCGCCGGCCTTAGAGGCGAAGACGTAGATACGTCCGTCCTCGTCGAGGTACATCATGGGATTGACCCGCTCGATCCCGGACTTGGCGCCGGTGGTGTGCAAGAGCAGAACCGGAGCACCTTCGAAGTTCCCACCAACGCGTCCCTCGTTAGCGCGGAACTCCTCGATGATCGTCGCGTTCCAGTCCTGTACCGCCCGTACGGCGTCATTGTTGGCGGCGTCGTTGTTGCTCATGTCCCCCCATTTGCTGGTCTCGTCTTTAGACTAGTGAGGCGTCGCTGTGGGTGAAACGTGAAGGTATCGAGTCGCCAAGCGCTCGTCAGGAACCGAATACGGCGCCCGTTGCGCCACCTCGAGCGCGGTATCCTCACCTGCGAGGTCCGTTCTAGAGTCGCTTTTACGAGGATCGAGGGGGAGATGGACGAGAATCAGGAATCGTTGGACTTCGACGTGATCATCGTCGGGGCCGGAGTGTCGGGAATCGATGCCGCCTACCACCTCCAGCAAGACCTGCCCGAACGAAGCTACGTGGTCCTCGATTCACTCGAGAGCTTCGGGGGCACGTGGCTCACCCACCGATACCCTGGTGTGCGCTCGGACACCGACCTCTATACCTTCGGGTACTCCTTCAAGCCCTGGACCGGCGATCCCATCGCCAGCGCCGAGCGTATTCGCGACTATCTGTCCGAGGTGATCGTTGAGAACGGTATCGACGCGCACATGCGCTATCGCCATCGCGTGCTCGACGCCTCATGGTCAAGCGCGAAGAACCGATGGACCCTTCGAGTGAGAGACCTCGAAACCGAGACGGACCAAACCTTCACCGGTGAGTTCCTCTGGATGTGTCAGGGCTACTACAAACACGCCGAGGGGTATACGCCCGAATGGCCCGGATTCGAATCCTTCGAGGGGAGGGTCGTCCATCCCCAGACCTGGCCCGACGATCTCGAATTGGACGACCGAGAGGTCGTGGTCATCGGTTCAGGGGCGACGGCGGCCACGCTGGTGCCGGCAATCGCGCAGCGCTGTCGGCACGTGACCATGCTCCAACGTTCGCCGACGTACTTCTTCTCCGGACCCAATCGCGACGAGTTGGCCGACCAGCTGAGGGCCCTCGAGATCGACGAGGAGTGGATTCACGAGATCGTGCGACGTAATCGTCTCGCCCAGCTCAAGATGCTCACCGACGTCGCGCTCAGTGAACCGGAGTTTGCGGCGACTGAGTTGATCAACTTGGTACGTGCGGAGCTACCCGGGGGCTACGACGTCGAAACTCATTTCACGCCGCGATATCGACCCTGGCAGCAGCGGATCGCCTTCGTGCCCGACGGCGATCTCTTCAAGGGCATTTCCTCGGGCCGAGCTTCGGTCGTCACCGACGAGATCGAACGCTTCACTCCAGGGGGCATCAAGCTCAAGTCTGGACAGGAACTTGGCTGTGACGTCATTATCACCGCCACCGGATTCGACCTCAGCGTTCTCGGCGACATCAATTTCACGATCGACGGCGTGGACCTGGAGTTCTCCGAACAGGTGACGTACCGCGGCATGATGTTCACCGGGGTACCCAACCTCTGTTGGATCTTCGGATATTTTCGCGCCGCGTGGACGTTGCGTGCTGATCTGGTATGCGCGTTCGTGTGCCGGATCTTGAAGCACATGCGTGATGAGGACCTGCACCGGGTGGTGCCCACTCTTCGCGACGCGGATCTCGCTGAAGCACGACTCGACTGGATCAGCGAAGAGCAGTTCAACCCCGGTTACCTGCAACGTTCCATGCACCTCATGCCCAAGCGGCTCGCCAAGCCCGAGTGGGGCCACAACCAGGACTACTGGTACGAGCGAGACGTGTTGCCCGGCGTCCCAGCGACCGATGACTGCCTCGTCTACGACTAGTTCACGTGGTCAGTCTCGATCTCGCAGACTGCGCGGCCCGGCGCACCCGCTCAATCGGGTCCTCGGCGAGCTGGGTGACGACTGGCAAACCCTCGTGAATCCTTCGCCGACCAATGACCTTGAGGGACATCTCGCGTACCCTCCACGACCGATCCGAGGTCGCCGCGAGCACACTGATCGAGGCGCCGTCGTCCCAGGCGTAGAGCAGCGCTCTCAGCGCCCAGACTCGTGGCCAGTACCCTTCCACGCCGCCTTCGCGGCCAGTGAGGATCGCCTCGGCGTGACGACCAGCCAACCCGATGAGAAACGCTGCATCGACGTCTCCCGATTCCAAGATCTCGGTGCATCGTCGGACCACGGCACCGACTCCGAAAACGCGGGTCAATGCTGCAACTGACTCGCGAGGCGACTGCCCGCTCAGGTTGGCCATTGGCGAATTCTGGCACACGCCTTCAG
>VFSW01011710.1_pt1 | contig 12290 bp, 12 predicted proteins | sample 5358111 | NCBI WGS metagenome assembly VFSW01 (sample SAMN11554181, study PRJNA540505) | mine drainage metagenome | isolation source: sediment from site ElyBrook_90M | place: USA: Ely Copper Mine, Vershire, VT | collected 2017
TTTGATCCGAAGGCGGTCTACCGAAAGTGATTCGTCAATTCGTGTCGCCCGCTGTGCCTGTGCCTCCGGAATGACGGCGGCCGCCGGAACTCTTAACCCCGCATTAACCATAGTCACCCCAGTGTGACCGTGGCCTGGACGCTGGTGGGAGCTCTCGAACAGGCCAGGTGGGGGTCGTTTCGCGGGGAGCGGAGACGAAACATGTCGGTCGACACATCGAACGCCACGGCAACGCCAGGTGTCGACACCTCGCGCGTCCGGGTCGCCGGCGCGATCAAGCAGGCCGCGAACACCAGCGGCACCAGCTTCGAATATCTGCTCACGACCGCGAAGATGGAATCGGATTTCAACCCGACGGCGGGCGCCTCAACTTCGTCGGCGCACGGGCTCTTTCAATTCATCGACCAGACCTGGCTCGGCACCGTGAAGGAAGCCGGTGCCCAGCTCGGCTATGGCAATTATGCCGACGCCATCACCAAATCATCCGACGGCAGTTATTCGGTCAGCGACCCCGCCGCGCATCGCGCGATCATGAAGCTGCGCGACGATCCCGCCGCCGCCTCGGCGATGGCGGCCGTTCTCACCCAGTCCAACAGTTTCAAGCTGACCGGCATGATCGGCCGCCGCCCGACCGACAGCGAATTGTACATGGCCCACTTCATGGGCGTTGGCGGCGCGGCCAGGCTGATCTCGAACGCGGAGGACAATCCGCAGGCCTCAGGCGCGCGGCTGTTTCCCAACGCCGCGGCGGCGAACCGCTCGATCTTCTATGACCGCACCGGGGGCGCGCGCAGCGTCTCGGAAGTCTATTCGGTGCTGTCGCAACGCTACGCCAGCGCTGCGGTCTCGCCGGCAACGCAGACCGCGCTGGCGATGTACGGGAGTTCTCCGCCAAACACTGCGGTCGCCAGCGCCGGCGCTGCGCCGGCAACGATGGCGATCGACAATGCCGCCTATCTCTCGACTTTCCCGAATGGCGGCGCGGCCGCGCCGGTCACGATGGCCTCCGCATCGACGCCGGACGGCGATTCGTCGTCGCGCATGCCGGTATTCCGCTCGCTTTTTCAGGTCGGCGATGCGTCTCAGCCCGTCTCTCCCACGGTTCGCGCCTTGTGGGGCAATTCCTCGTCGCTGACCTCGGTCGCAGGCGCTGACGGGTCCGGGCAAGCGCCGAATGGCGGCGCGGCGCAGCCGCTTGATCTGTTCAGCGACCGCAGCGGTGCGTTCAGCAGCTAGCGGCTCGACTGCGATCAGGCAGCCGGCTCGGCGGCCCTGCCGCAGCCCTTAACAAAACGTCAATAAAACCAGTCCCTTATGGTGAACGCTTTGTTAAGCGTCGTGGTTTATTTTGTCTTGCAGTGGCACCGCGTCATGGTGTCTTCGGGTTGCGTAAGCCGGCAGGACCATGATCGTTCGGCAGTTAATCAGTTGGATCAAGACCGCTTCGGCAGGCGAGCGGGCCGAGGCGACGCGATCTTTGGCGCGGGCCTGGCTGATTTCCGATCTCAGCGAAGACGACCGCGCCGCCGCCGAAGGCGCGCTGCTGATGCTGCTCGACGACGCCTCGCCGCTGGTTCGCCAGGCCATGGCGGAGGTTTTTGCGCGCAGCACGGAGGCGCCCGCCGCCATCGTTCAGGCACTGTCGCTCGACCAGCCGTCGGTCGCCCTTCCGGTTCTGGAGCATTCGCCGCTCCTGATCGATGCCGATCTTGTCGACATTGTTGCGACCGGCAACAGCGAAACCCAATGCGCCGTCGCCCGCCGCATCAATCTTCCGGCTTCCGTCTGTGCCGCGATCGCCGAGGTCGGGACGCCCGAGGCGGCGCTGGAACTGATCGAAAATGCCTACGCCGAGCTCGCGCCCTTTTCATGGGATCGCATTGTCGAGCGTCATGGCCATCTGGCCGCGATCCGGGAATCGATGCTGGTGCTGGAAGATTTGCCCGCCGCGACACGGGCCGCGCTGGTCGCAAAATTATCCGATACGCTGGCGCAGTTTGTCGTCGCCAGGAACTGGCTCAGCGCCGACCGCGCCGTGCGGGTCGCGAGCGAAGCGCGCGATCGATCGACGGTGAATATCGCGGCCGCCTCGTGCGGCGATGACATGCGCGGCTTGGTGCGGCACCTGCGCGTCAGCGGTCAGTTGACCGCGGGATTGATCCTGCGCGCGCTGTTGTCGGGCAATCTCGAACTGTTTGAGGCCGCGCTGGCGGAACTGTCCGGCTTGCCGCCGGCCCGCGTCTCCGCGCTGCTCAATGACCGCGGTGGCGCGAGCTTGCACGCGCTGCTGCGGCGCGCCGGACTGCCGGAATCGACATTCGCGGCATTCCGCGCCGCGCTCGAAGCCAGCCACGAAACCGGATTTGCCGACACGCTCGGCGGCGCGGCAAGATTGCGCCGCCGCATGGTCGAGCGTGTGCTGACGCATTGCGAAACCGGCCAGCAAGCTGCCGAGCCGCTTCTGATCCTGCTACGGCGCTTTGCGACGGAATCGGCGCGGGAAGAAGCCCGCATGTTCTGCGAGGAGTTGATGGCCGAGGAGGCGGTTGCGCCGATCCAGCAAGGCCTGATCGCGGCTTAAGAAATGTTCTTTGGAATGTCATTCCGGGGCGCGCCGCAGCGCGATCCCTCAATCCGCCGGCGCGATGCCGGGCGCCAGGATGGCTTCGAGGTGCTCGGGCCGGTCGCGATTGACGCGGGCGAGGTACTCGTCGGCGACCCCGCGCAACCGCCGGCTCAATTCGCCCGCCACGCTGACGGTATCGAGCTTGGTGCGTTCGCGCGCGATGGCTTGAATGGCGTTGATGTGATGGGCGATCAATTCGGACGGCACTTTTGCAAGATCCGGGGCGTGCTCGATGACCCTGCAAAGGCTCTCGGCGGCAGCGCCGGCGGATGGAAAACCGAAGGTCAAGGCGTCGCCCTTGATGTCATGGGCGGCATGGAAAAGCTCGTCGCGGGTCGCGCTGGTAACGCCGTCCCTGAGCATGGCGGCGTGGGCGGCCGCGAGCCGATCGGCTTCAATCGTCATCCAGTTCTTGAATTCGCCTGAAAGGTCGGCAAGCGCCTTTTCGGCGCGCGCGACCGGATCGTCGAGATCCTCGTCGGTGACGCGCCGCAGCACCTTGCGCAGGGGATTGGGCTGCGTGATGACGTGATGATCGGCGAATTTCTTGATCTCGATGTCTTTCGCCATGGTCTATCCTTCGCCCTTGCGGCGCTAAATGGTGGAGCGGGCCTTGTCGAGCAGCGAGGGCTGCTGAAGGACTTCTACCTCGCCGCCGACGCGGCGCTCGGGGCCGATATAGGCAGTGCTGGTATTGCGGCGGCGGTCCGGGCCGAAATAAGTCTTGGTCTTGATGAACGGACGCGGATTGGCGACCACGTTTAGGATGCGCTGATAAAGCCCCTTGGCCGAGATCGGCTTGGCGAGAAATTCGGTCACGCCGGCGTCGCGGGCCACCGTCACGCGCCGCTTTTCGGAGTGGCCGGTCAGCATGATGATGGGGGCGTAGGGATTGCCCTTCGCTTCCGGCTGCCGGATCATCTGTGCCAATTCGAGCCCGTCGAAAATCGGCATCGCCCAGTCGGTGATGACGATGTCGGGAACGTAATGGGTGTACATCTCGAGCGCGGTCGCGCCATCCTCGGACTCATAGACCTCGCGTGCGCCGAACGAATGCAACAGCGTCCGCAAGATGCGGCGCATATGCGGATTGTCGTCACAGACAAGAAATCGCAGCTTGTTGAAATCGATGCGAAACATGGCCGGGCCCTGGGGGTATCCCAGCGAAGCGGGTATACCCGGCGTTAACCATATCCCGCCCCCGTTAACGAATGGTTGCGACGGCCAGGCGCAGGGGCGCCCGGGATGTCTTCGGCCGCGCTCGTCAAACATGGCGGGTGGGGCGGGCCCGGACTCTCCGGCAAGGCCGCAACTGAGCATCAATACCCGAATTGCTCGCTCAGGATCCGCTCTTCAAGGCTGTGACCGGGGTCGAACAGCATTCGCATCGAGATGGTCTTGTCGGAGAGCACCTCGACGCGGCGGACATCGCGCGCCTCGTCATGGTCGGCCACCGCCGCGACCGGGCGTTTGTCGCCTTCGAGCACTTCGATGACGACAAAGGCGGTGTTGGGGAGCAGCGCGCCGCGCCAGCGTCGCGGCCGGAACGGGCTGATCGGCGTCAGCGCAAGCAGTGCGGCGTTGATCGGAATGATGGGGCCCTGCGCCGAAAGATTGTAGGCGGTCGACCCCGCAGGCGTCGCCACCAGGATGCCGTCGGCGATCAGTTCCGGCATGCGCTCGCGTTCGTCGATCAGAATCCGCAGCCGCGCGGCCTGATGGGTCTGGCGAAACAGCGCGACTTCATTGATCGCATGATGCACGTGCACCACACCCTGCATGTCGGTGGCGCGCATCAAGAGCGGATGAATCAGCGATTCGCGCGCAGCCGCCAGGCGGGTGAGCAGATCGTGCGTCGAGTATTCGTTCATCAGAAAGCCGACGGTGCCGCGATGCATGCCATAGATCGGCTTGCCTGAACGCATGTGCTGGTGCAGCGTTTGCAGCATCAATCCGTCGCCGCCAAGCGCCACCACGACATCGGCATCGGCGGGGTCGTGGTTGCCGTAAAGTGCGACCAGCTGGGCAAGCGCCTCCTGGGCCTCCGCGCCCGCGCTCGCAACGAAGGCGATCCGTTCATGGCGCTTGGGCGTAGTCATGGGATAGCGGGCTCATATTGGCGCGGATGAAAACGGATGCGCCGAGGTCGTCTATACGACCTTGCCGGCGCTTGTCGAGATGATCTTCCGTGCTTGCGTAGGCCGATCCGTCGCAGTTTTGGGTCAAAAATCCCGCCGTTGGCGGGAAAAATCTGCTTTCGAAGGTTCAATTGATTTGGGGGCGCGCGCACGGAGGAAGCAGATATGGCTGTTGATTTCGGCATGGTCGAATCAAGACCGGCGCAAGCTTGAAGAAGCTTGCGCCGGCTGGTCGCGATCGCCGAAATCAGTAAACGAGGCCGGTGCCCGTCGGTTTTTCGAGCGCCAGCGCAAGCGAGCGGTATTCGGCGCAATCGGTGCCGCAAATCTCGCCGATGCGGCTCAGGTGGTATTGCGCCTGATCGCGGTTGCCCTGTTCGAGCTGCCACAATCCGTAATACTGCCAGGTCCGCACGTGGTTGGGGTCGGCCTTCAGCGCGCGTTCGTACCAGATCTGCGAGACCTTGTAGTCGCCGAGCTTGCGATAGGAATAACCGATCAGATTGGCGACATCGGCGCGTTCGTCCTGGCCGAGCGCCTTCAACTGCTCGATGGCGGAAGCGTAGTCGTTGCGATCGTAGATGGTGGCGTAGGCTGCGCGATAGCCTTCGATGAACTTGGGATCGTCGATGCTGGATCTCTTGTCGTGTTTCTTTTTCTTGTCCTTGGTCGAGTCGGTCGCCGGCGATGGGGATTCTCCGCCGGCGGCCTTGGCTGCGTTGACCATAGGCACTGCCACCAGCGCCATCGTGTAGATTGCAAGTGTCAAAAGCCGGATCGCAAGTTTGTTCATGCGTCTCTCCTGGTGTCCGTTAGGGCAATCCTATACCGAAGCCCGCCGATTTGAACACCCGCCGCAACCAATCATTCCCGGGGCATTTTTTTGCAGTTTTGGGAATTTTTTGCGGCCGCATCCGCAGCCGGCTCGTCGAACATGACCAAGATGTCATCCAGATGAACGAAATCCATCGGCGCGCTTCAGGGTGGGTTCAGCGCGCCGCGCTTAGGCTTGCCGCATGATCGACGAGCCCGGCCATCCGACCGGCCACTCCGTGAGATCCCCATGAGGAGGAGAATACCATGTTGAAGACAATTTCCGCAGCGTTGATCGCAGTTTCCGTTCTCGCCGCTCCCGCATTCGCAGTCGATGCCGGCAAGACCGCGCCGGCGCCTGTCACCAAGTCTGCGCCGGCGAAGCAGGGCGCGCAGAATGTCAACGCCAAGATGGGCCGTCATCATGTCAGGCATGCCAGCCATCATCGCTTCCACAAGAAGACGGCCACGCAAAAGGTGCATAAGTCACCGAAGATCGCAGCCAAGCACATGACGCACCCCGCCAAGCGCGGCTGACACGCGATCCGCCGGGAGCGGATACTTTGTCCCACCGCTCCCGTCGGATATCAGGTCCGGCCCACGCCGTGTCACCCCCACGGCGCTGGGCCGGCGCCGCTTCATGGCAGGCATCGGTACCGGGGCCGAAATGCAGATTCCCTTTCATCTGCGGAAGGTCTAGAACTTCTCGAGGCGATGGATTCTTCGAAAGACGGGTTGCAGTTGGGGATATCGGCAAAGCGTGTGGCGATCCTGGTGCTGCCGATCGCGCTCGCGGCTTGTGCGGGCAGTGACGACAGCAGGTCCTTCAGCTTCATGGGCAGCGGTGGTTCCACCAATCAGCCGTTCCCGAACAATTACCGCTCCGAATTGCTCGCATTCATGCGAACCTATCTCAACAATCCGGTCGGCGTGCATGAGGCGGTTATGGCCGAGCCGGTGCAACGCGACGTCAACGGCAAGATGCGTTATGTCAGTTGCCTGCGCTTTGCCGCGCGCGAATCCGATGGCAGCTACCGCGGGGCTCAGGAGCGCGCGATTCTCTACGTTAACGGACGGCTCGACCGAATCATCGAGAAATCCGCCGAAATCTGCGCCGGTGCGGTCTATGCACCGTTTCCCGAACTGGAAAAGATGACGCGATAACGCATTATCGCGCAATCAAATCATTATCGCGCAATCAAATAACGCCTTTGCCGACTACCCTTGTCGACTTGACGAAATCCCGCCGGACTGCTCGGGCGGGCGTCGGGAACTTCGATCACATTTCAGCGAGCGTTGAACCTGAACGCCGCCTCGCCAGACCGAATGGAGAGCGGAGAAATGGCCGTTTTCCGCCATGAAAGCAGGAATCGCGCGGGAACCGGCGGATGTCGTTGGAGTTCCGTCACATTTCGAAATAAGCGCGTTTTGTCAACGCCACGAAGCAACCAAACTGCCGCCACGTTGTTTGATTGATGTCGATCTCGCCAACAATGGGGAACTCTCATGAAGAAATTTCTACTCGGTGCAGTCGCTTGTGCCGTGTTCGCGGCGCCCGCATTCGCAGCCGATCTTCCGGCGCGGACCTACACCAAAGCTCCGGTCTATACGGCGCCCGCAGCGGTCTATAACTGGACCGGCTTCTACATCGGCGGTCATATCGGCGGTGCCTTCCCGGGCGACAACAGCCTTGAGAACAACAACGGCCGGTTCATGGGCGGCGTGCAGGGCGGCTACGACTACCAGTTCGCGACCAACTGGGTGATTGGCGCCGAAGCCCAGTACAGCTGGCTTACGGGCAACAGCGGGAGTGGCGTGCTGTTCCCGGCAGGCACTTTAGTCGCCGCGAACACCGACCAGATCGGTTCGGTCACGGGTCGCTTTGGCTACACCTGGGGTCCGACGCTGCTGTACGCCAAGGGCGGTTATGCGTGGCGCGGCAACGACAACATCGGCGTCAGCGCCGGCGGCGTGCCGGTCGCCTTTTCGACCACCGGCGATCACAAGGATGGTTATACCGTTGGCGCCGGCATCGAATACATGTTCGCGCCGAACTGGTCCGTCAAAGCCGAATACCAGTATTACAATTTCGGCAGCACCACCTTTACCGGTGGGACCCCCGAGATCATCGGCGCCCGGTTCCGGGATGATGAGCATACCGTCAAGCTGGGCATAAACTACCGCTTCGGTTGGGGTGGCCCGGTGGTCGCTAAGTACTGATCGGGAATCGGATCGACACCGAAAGGGCCGGCCTTGCGCCGGCCTTTTTTGTTGGGCTGCCGGCGTCGGCTTCCCCTCACGGAGCCCGGCGCCGGAGCCGGAGGGCTTCTGCAATCCCGAAATCTGGTGCAAAGAGCAATCGAGCGGGCCGTGGGAACGGGCCGCGCGAGGGTCGCGATCGGTGCTGGAAAAAAGTCACGGGGAGGGGAGTCCAATATTGCCGATGGGTCGGCCCCGACACGATATGCCCTATCGTGCCGACATCGACGGCCTGCGCGCGATCTCGATCCTCCTTGTGGTCGGATATCACGCGCAGCTCTGGCCGGTTCAGGGCGGGTTTATCGGGGTCGATATCTTCTTCGTCATTTCCGGCTTCCTGATCACCCGGATCATTCTCACCCAGGCCAGCGCCGGCACCTTCTCGTCGCTGGAATTCTACGCTCGCCGTGTCAGGCGAATATTTCCGGGACTTATCGTCGTGCTGGCCGTCACCTACCTGATCGGCTGGTTTGTGCTGCTGCCGGACGGATTTGCCCTGCTCGGCCGCTCGACCGCAGCCGGCGTGGCGTTTGTTTCGAACCTGTTTCAGCTCGGGCAGACCGGGTATTTTGCGCCGGATGCGGCCGAAAATCCGCTCCTCCACCTTTGGTCGCTGGGGATCGAGGAGCAGTTCTACATCTTCTGGCCGCCGCTTCTGGTGCTGATGTTCGGTTCGAAGCACCGGCGCGTCTGGATGGCGGCAATCGCGGCGGCCTCGTTCGGCGTTAGCCTGCTGATCTTCCTCGGCTACAAGGAGTGGTCGTTTTATTCACCGATATCGCGCGCGTGGGAATTATTGGCCGGCGGCATCGTCGCCAACCGCCTCGTCGAGCGTCCCGAAGGGCAGACGCAACGGGTTCCACATGCGGACAACCTAAAGGCGACGATCGGCGTCGCGGCGATCGCCGTTGCTGCCATTGCGCTCAACAAGGACAGCCTGTTTCCCGGCGCCGAAGCGTTGTTGCCGGTGCTTGGCGCGGTGCTGATCATCATCGCGCCGAATTCGGCCGTGAACAGGGTTTTGCTGTCGAGCCGGCCGATGGTTCTGATCGGATTGATCAGCTATCCGCTTTATCTGTGGCACTGGCCGCTGTTGTCGTATCTCGCGATCATGCGAAACGGCGTTCCGAACGCCGTGGAAATTTGGGCGGTGGTCATTGTCGCGGTCGTCCTGTCCTGGCTGACATTCCGCTTCGTCGAAACCCCGCTGCGCCGAAATCCGAATGCCGTTCCGCGTCTGTCCTTCGCCTTGCTCGCGGTCGGCGTCGCAGGAATCGTCACGGCCGCCGGTGCCGGCTTTGGCTTCCGCTTTCCCGCTGAGATTCGCGACATCGCGATGCTTTCGCCGCAGAATAACGCCGGATTCCGCGACAAATGTTTCCTGGAAGCGACCGGTGCGAGGCTCGATGCGAACTGCATCGAGCCGGGCAACAAGCCGCTTTTGTTTTTGTGGGGGGATTCCACTGCGGCTGCGCTTTTTCCCGGACTGAAGAAGGCGGAGGAGTCAATCCCCTTCCGACTGGCCCATTTTGCAGCCCCGGGCTGCGCGCCGATCCTTGCCGCCAACGTCAATTGCGATGCGGTCAACGATCTGGTGTTCGGTTTCGTCAAGTCATCGCATCCCCAGATCGTTTTGCTGCACGCGATGTGGGACCGGACCCATGATCTCGGCAAGCTCGGCGAAACCGTCAGGCAATTGAAGGCCCTCAAAATCCCGCGCATCGTCATCCTGGGGCCGGTGCCGCTTTGGAAGCGGACGCTTCCGCTCGGATTGGTGAATACCTACCGGCTCCGGCATGTGATCGCCGACAGGATTGCGTCGGGGGTTACGGGGGCGGGAAGCGACGAACAGATGCGCAGCTTCAGCCAGGCGGCCGGCGTCGAATATATCTCGGCGTGGCGCGTGCTCTGCGACGGCGACGGATGCCTGACGAGGGTCGGCCCGACAGCGGATGACGTGGTTACGACCGATATCGTGCATTTGTCGGACGCCGGCTCCAAATTCCTGATCGAAACGATCGAAGGAAGCCTCTTCCACCCCTAGCGTATTTTTGCAGGCGGCGCCGGCTTCAAGACGACGGGCTGGCGCCTGCTTGGTCGGCTTTGGGCCACGACTTTGGCCAACGGCGCGGGGTTGTCGCCGTTGTCGGCGGACTGAAAAAATAATTTTCGTCCGTCGTGAAACTTTGGCGCGCGATCGGTTATTATGGTTGCGTCGGTTGGTGGACAACAAACATGCGCGTTTTGGCGGTAGCGTTGGTTTTTTCAGCGACTGCATTACCGTGCCTGGCGCAGACCGTACTGAAGTCCGAACCTCTGCTGCTTGCGCCCTATGAGGTTGCCTTTGTGCTGGACGCCGCATGTCCGCAGGGGATGGTCCTCAAGGTCACCGGGGCGATCAGGGGGCTTCATCGCCGGAAAGTCTGCGTAACACTCGCTGCCGAGCAGGCATCGCTGGCGGTGGCTACCCCCTAAACCACAGGCCTTTACCTCGGTCCTTGAAACCCCAGTCCTTGAAAGCCCAGTCCTGATCGGCGCGCCGGCACAGCCCGCGGCCCGCGCGGATCAAGAGGACTTTGAAGAGCTTAGCTCCGAAAAACCAACCCGGCTCTGAAGAACCAAATTGCCGGCCACGCTCCGGCTTATCGCTCGGCGTCCGCCCGATTCCCGGTTGGATCTTTCCGCGGGGCTGGCCGGCAAGGGCCTACTCTCATAGAGGCCCGCCCTTGCCGCCGCCGGGGCCTTTTTGGGCCTTTCGGGCGGGAGTCCCTGAGTCGTAAACGAGTCCTGAATCGCCGGAAAAATATCCGGCGAGACTCCCCGGGTAGAATCGCCCGATGTTTTGGGCGTCATGAGGATCGCCGTCAAAACCACCGTCGAGAGCGTGCACCTGGCGCTGACCGTCGCGCTGCTGGCGGCATGCGCGGCCAACATCGTGCTGGTATGCGTCTGGCTCTAACGCCGCTACCCCCCGGCCGCAAAATTGTCGCTGCGCACCGCCCAGCCCGTGACGCGGCCCTCGATCAGCGAGAAGATGACATAGAGCGCAACGCCGAGCGCGGCCAGGATGAACAGGCCGGCGAAGACCAGCGGCACGTCGAAACTCGAGCTCGCGATCATCATCAGATTGCCGATGCCGCGGTTGGAGGCAACGGTCTCGGAGATCACGGTGCCGACGAAGGCAAGCGTCGCTGCGACCTTCAGGGAAGCAAAGAAATACGGCATGGTCCGAGGCTGGCCGACGTTCCAGAGGATCTTGAGCTTGGTCGCGCGCAGCGTTTTCATCACGTCCTGCAGCTCGGGCTCGGTCGCAGCCAAGCCGGTGGCGACATTCACGACGATCGGAAAGATGCACATGATCATGGCCGTCAGCACGGCCGGCACCGTGCCGGCGCCGAACCACAGCACGAAGATCGGCACCACGGCCACTTTCGGGATCGAGGAGAACAGCATCGGATAGGCGACATCGTAGGCAAGGCGCGAGCAGCCGATCAGCATCCCGAGCAGTATGCCGACCAAGCTAACTTTCGTCATGAGCGGTGCATAAATGGCATCGCCGGAGGTGGCATGCGGCATTTGAAGCTTTTGGCCAATGTGGTCGAGGTGGCGCGCTCGGGCTCGATCCGAAAGGCGGCCGAGCGTCTCAATTTGACGCCGTCGGCGATGAACCGCCGCATTCAGGATCTCGAAGCCGAGGTCGGAACGCCGCTGTTCGAGCGCCGTCCGCGCGGCGTGCGACTGACGACCGCGGGCGCAATGTTCGTGCGCTATGCGCGCAGCCAGATCGCCGAAGCCGAGCGGATGCTGTCGCAGGTCGAGGACCTCAGAGGCTTGCGGCGGGGTCCGATACAGATCGCCTGCAGCCAGGCCTTGGCGCTCGATTTCCTCCCGTCGCGTATCGCCGAGTTCCAGAAACAGCATCCGAAGGTTCTGTTCGATCTGAAGGTGATGGACCATGAGCGGGCGCTGGCCTCGCTCGCGGCATACGAAGTCGATCTCGCGCTGGTGTATCGCCCGGCGATGTGGCCCTCGCTCCGCGTGCTGGCGAGCATTCCGCAGCGGCTGGTCGTCATCGTTCGCTCCGATCATCCGCTGGCCGCAAAGAAGACGGTTCGGCTCTCGGAATGTGCCGAGTACCCCGCGGCATTGCCGGACCGCACGCTGAGCGGCCGGCAGGTCCTCGATGAAGTCACCACGCGGCGCGACCTGCGCTTCAACATGCTGGCGGAATCAAACTCGTTCGAGATGCTGCGGGCGCTGGTCCATCGCTGCAACATGATCTCGTTCCAGATCGAGATCGGTGCGCCGTCGCCCGATCTGGGGTTGGGCCTGGCCGGCCGGCCCGTCGATACCCGCGATCTTCCGACCGCCGACCTCGTGCTGTGCCAGTTGCGCGGCCGAAGTCTTCCGGTTGCGGCGGCGACCTTTGCCGAACTGCTGCTCAAGAATATGCA
>VFSW01011711.1_pt1 | contig 12290 bp, 12 predicted proteins | sample 5358111 | NCBI WGS metagenome assembly VFSW01 (sample SAMN11554181, study PRJNA540505) | mine drainage metagenome | isolation source: sediment from site ElyBrook_90M | place: USA: Ely Copper Mine, Vershire, VT | collected 2017
CGTAATTCGGGAAGCAATGCAAACGGTTGAATGCACTGTCACCGTAATTTCGGTGCGTTTATGACCGTCAGGGGATCGGCCACTCCAGATATTACGAGGTCAGCCGACGTTACATTGGACAGTGCCGCATCTCCAGTTATCGTCCCGCCAATTGTTTGTCCGCCGGCGTCTGATCCCATGATGTCGAACGTGACCGCACGAGCGGCACCACTAACGAATGTCAAGCCGCAAAAGGCTATCAACAGACGCGCGATTACCAATGAATTCATTGTCACACCCGTAAATGGCTGCCGCTCTGTAACCAAACCCGCCAGCGATACGAAGGCCAACATGCCCAACATTTCGTTTTCATGCGCCCTCCGGCCCGGCAGTAGCAAGTAGCAAGTAGCCCGGATGAGCGGAGCGATATCCGGGGCCTGTATCTCTACACGTTATCCCGCATATCGCTCCGCTCATGCGGGCTACGCTTGCTAAAGCATCAAACATCGCCGTCATCTGCCGAAACCCTAGCCCTGGAGCTTTCGTCCGTCTTGACCCAAATGGGTTAGCGGCCAATAATTTCTTGCCGGATTGAATCATCGGAGCGCCAAGGTGGCAAAGCGGGAACCAGACGCCAGGCAGTTGGCGGCAATCGGCGCCCGCCTCGGCGACGCGGTGATCGATCCGGCGATATGGCGAAAGATCCTCGATCAAATCAGCGCCAGCGTCGGCGCGGTCGGTGCCGGCCTCCTGCAAGGCGATGTCCGCAGTGCTGATGTACCGCGCAGCAGCGGCGCTGAGGCATTGTTCGAGGCTTACTTCACCGACGCATGGCACACGCGGGACGAACTTGCCGAGCGCGCCGTCCCGCGCGCCATGAAGGGGCAGGCGCTGGTCGCCAGTCAGCAATTGTTCACGCCGGACGAGCTGCATCGCTCTCCCATGGTCAACGAACTGTTGAAGCCGCACGGCGTAATGTGGTGGGCCGGCGTCAGCTTTCGCGCCGGATCGGAAATCTGGGGCGTCTCGATCCACCGCGCGATCAAGGAGGGGCCGTTCAGCAAAGCACATCTGCACGCGCTCGCCGGGTTTTCCGACCGGCTCACCGAAACGGCGACGCTGTCAAAAGCCGTCGGCCGGGCGGTGCTCACCGGCGTCAACAACGCGCTCGACCGGATCAAGCAGCCGGCGCTGGCGCTCGATCGCCTCGGCTTCGTGCTTGATGCCAATGCCGAGGCCGAACAGATTTTTGACGACGTCATCTGCGTGCGCGACCGCCGCCTGGAATTGCGCGACCAAAAGGCCAAGGCAGCATTCGATACGTTCGTCGATCAGCTCCGCGTCACATCCGACTCCGCGGCGCTGCCGACCGCGCCGATCGTGGTGCAGCGCCGCGGCGAGCGGCCGCTCCTGATCCGCATCCTGCCGGTCGACGGTGCGGCAAAGTCGCCCTTTCTCGGCGCGCGTGCGCTGTTACTACTTGCCGATTTGCGCCGCGCCTGGGGCCCGCGCCCTGAGGTGCTGGCGCAGACCTTCGGCCTGTCGCCGGCCGAGGCGCGGCTCGCCGCCATCATCGCCAAAGGCATTTCGCCAGAGCAAGCCGCGGAACGGCTCGGCATCTCACGGGAGACGGCACGCACTGAATTGAAGGCCATCTTTGCCAAGACCGCGACGCACCGCCAGGCCGAACTGGTCGCTTTGCTGTCGCGAATGTGAGGAAGCCGGCCGGCCGCGCCGAAAAGGGCACGTCGGCATCACCGGCTGCGCGGCGCTTCACCTGGAAGGTGAAACATCGCCATCGCGCTTTGCCGTAATCACGATCGAGGCGCGATCAAACGATCAAGCGCAATTGGGAATCTGCGCACCCGGATTCCGGTCGCATGCCAGACCGCATTGACGACCGCGCCACACGCCCTCCGCCTCTTGCGGCGTAAGCGTCCGGTCCTCACCTGAGCTCTGTAGGAAATACGGCAACTTATTGATCGAAAACGGGTCGAGATGGTTACTGGTGCGGTCGAGAGGACTCGAACCTCCACGGGTTGCCCCGCTAGCACCTCAAGCTAGTGCGTCTACCAATTCCGCCACGACCGCATGTGGGGTGAACGCACCGTCAAATCGGTGCGTGGCGCCGATGTAACAGTAAGCTCCGGCGCGGACAAGGCCCCGACGCGCGACCGTTACGGCCGCCACGACCGGGCTATGTGCAGGCGAAGCATAGCGGAAATCGACGGCCGTCGGTCTAGACCGCGTCCGGCGTCCGCGGCAACAGTTCCTTGACCTCCACGGCGATCCGATTGCCGCTGACGATCACGGTCCCCTTAGCCACCGGCATGTTGTTGGCGAGGATGCGGACCTCGTCCTCCTCCGACGAGTCGAGTTCGATAATGGCGCCACGGCCGAGCCGTAGCACCTGATGGATCGGCATCGAGGTTTTCCCCAATACCACCGCAATATCGATTGAGACGTTGTCGAGTGTCGCCAAGATTCCCCGCGCGGCTTTTGTCGATGCCGTTACTGCGCTATTCTTGACCCCGGCATGGTTACGAGGTGGTTAACACGCGCGGCGATCTGAATATTGGCGCTCTGCCAATTGCCGGCTCGCCGCCGGCCGAATGGAGCATGAGCGGCGGCGCGGTCGATTACGAGCGCGCTGTTGAATTCATGACGGCCCGTGCGGCGGCGATCGCGCGGGGCGAGGCGCGAGAACTGGTCTGGCTGGTCGAGCACCCGCCGCTATATACCGCCGGCACGTCGGCGCGGCCGCAGGAGCTGATCGAGGCGCGCTTTCCGGTTTACGCGGCCGGCCGCGGCGGCCAGTTCACCTATCATGGGCCGGGCCAGCGGGTCGGCTACCTCATGCTCGATCTCAAGCGGCGCGCGCCTGACGTCCGTCGCTTCGTCGCGACCATCGAGGAATGGATCATCCGTACGCTGGCAACCTTCGATGTCCGCGGTGAACGCCGCGACGATCGCATCGGCGTGTGGGTACGCCGCCCCGACAAAGGCCGAAGCGCCGAGGACAAAATTGCCGCAATCGGCATTCGCGTGCAGCGCTGGGTAACGTTCCACGGATTTGCCCTTAACGTCGCGCCGGACCTGTCGCATTTCTCCGGCATCGTGCCCTGCGGGGTGTCCGATCCGCGCTACGGCGTCACGTCGCTCGCCGAACTCGGTATGCCCGCGTCATTGAACGAGGTCGATAAGGTACTGCGGACCGAATTCGAAAAACTGTTTGGCGCGACGGCGGAAGCTCAAGAGTTTGCCAGCACCGAAAACAGCTCGCCAGGGCGGCGGAGCGCCAAGTCTGTCGCAGCGGCCTCGCGCTGATCGACCGCCTCCACCCGCGCGCCCGGCGGACCATCCCGGCACAGTTCGATCATTGTCAGGACGACTTCCTCCGGGCCCGCCAGCACCGCCTCGACCGAGCCGTCGCGGCAGTTGCGTACCCAGCCCTCGACGCCGAGTTCGAGCGCGGTCAGTTCCGCCCAGGCCCGAAAGCCGACGCCGTGCACCTTGCCGCGGACGACGACCTGAAAGATCACGTCCATCCGTATTCCTTAAGACTACGCCATGTCACGCCGACCGGACGCTTCGGCAAAAAGCGCCGCAAGTATGCAATGTACGCCGCCGGCAACTGCCACTCCAGCGCCGCCGCGATCAAAAGCTCCATGTAGCCAACCTTTGCCCGTCCGGCCGGCTGTTGCCGCGCAATATAGGTCAGCGCGCTATATCGACGGCTGTCGCGGTGAACCGGCATAATCTTGGCTCGGTAGAGACCGCCGGCGACGTTCTCCCATGCATCGAGCCGCACCCGATCGCGGGGTTCAATCCGCCACAGCACACCGTGGACAGTCCGCGTTGGGTTCGGCTCGACAGATGCATAGCCATTTGCGGTAATTATGAAGCGATGGTTCGATAACGTCCCGACCCCAAGCGGCACCGCGGCCGGCGCGTGCGTCGCCATTACTTCACGGTGCATGTTCGACCCGTAGGCGAAGTACAAGTTCACGCCGCGCGCCCTTCGCCGCGTGGCCTGGTCGCCGCGAACACCGTGACACCGGCCGCGATCATCGCCGGCAGGAAAGCGAGCAAAAGCAGGATCGCCACCACCAACCAGACCAAATCGTAATGCGGGGAGCCGAGCAAAACCGCGACGATGGAAAGCAGAAGAATCAAACCAAGCGCACTCGCCGTATTGGCATCCGTCCCTTGCCCGGCAATCGGGTAATAGAACGACACGGCCAGGATCAATAGCAATATGATCGACAACGCGTAGAGGATGCTTGCGGCTATCGCAGGCGCAACGGAGCGGTCGGCGTCGTGTAGCCGCTTGGCATGCAAGGCGTACCAGATCCAAATCAGCAGCGCCTGCGCCGCCGCAAACAGCCAAGGTCCGCCGCGGGCCATGACGACCGGCATCGTCAGCATGTGCGACGCGGCGCCGGCGAGATAAACGGCAACGGCGGCAAAGACGAAAGTCTGCGGCGAGAGCCGCCCGGAGGGCGAAAGAAGAAGGCGTAGCGCTTCCATGCAGGCGGCACCGTCACTGCGTTTGCGTCTGCGGCGCGCCCGCGCGGTTTCTAGGCGAATTCCATGATTACCGCGTCGACGGCGACGCTGTCGCCTGGCTTGACGGGTATCTTCTTGATAATGCCGTCGCGCTCGGCCCGCAGGATGTTCTCCATCTTCATCGCCTCGACGACGGCCAAGGTTTCACCCGCCTTGACCTCCTGGCCTTCCGCGACCGCGATCGAAACCACCAGGCCTGGCATCGGACAGCGTACGGCCTTTTCGCTGCCGGAGAGTTTCTTTGCCGGCATCAAACCCGCGTAGCGCGCTTCACGCTCGGTATAGACAAACGCTTTCACTTCAATGCCGCGGTAGGCGAGCTCAAAACCGTTCGGGATCGTCCGCACGTGCATGGCGACGGCCGCACCATCGACGGTGCCGTTCCAAACCGGCGTGCCGGGAGTCCAGTTCGAGGCAAGAACGTGCCGATTGCCGTCCTCGAACAGTACGACGATGGTCTCACCGTCGTGGTCGACGTCGGCGTGAATCTCTTCGCCGCTCAGCCAGATGGCGCGGCGGCGCTCGCGGGTTACCGCGCTATTGAGCTGACCGGAAATACGGCGCTTGCGCTCGCCCAGGACATGATCAATCGCCGCCGCGACACCGGCGATGGTACGCGCCACGGCGCCGGTCGGCGCGGTGCGCTCGAAACCGTGGGGAAATTCCTCGGCGATGAAGGCGGTGGAGAGTTTGCCGGCACGCCAGCGCGGATGCTGCATGATCGCCGCGAGAAACGGAATGTTGTGGCGAATACCCTCGATGGTGAAAGCATCAAGCGCGTCGGCCTGGGCGTCGATTGCTTCGACACGGGTGTTTGCGTGCGTGACGAGCTTCGCGATCATCGGATCGTAGTAGAGGGAGATTTCGCCACCCTCCTCCACTCCGGTGTCGTTTCGCACCGTTACGCTATTGCGCTCGCCTTGCGCCGGCGGGCGATAGCGCACCAGGCGCCCGATTGACGGCGCGAAATTCCGGTACGGGTCCTCCGCATAGACGCGGCTCTCAACCGCCCAGCCGGAAAGCTTCACGTCGCTCTGTTTCAGCGCCAGCGGCTCGCCGGCAGCGACCCGGATCATCTGCTCGACGAGATCGATACCGGTGACAAGTTCGGTCACCGGATGCTCGACCTGCAGCCGCGTGTTCATCTCCAAGAAATAAAAGCTGCGATCCTGCCCGGCGACGAATTCCACCGTGCCGGCGCTGTCGTAGCCGACCGCGCTGGCGAGCGCGACGGCCTGCTCGCCCATCTCGGCCCGCGTCTTGACGTCCAGCAGCGGGCTCGGCGATTCCTCGATGACTTTCTGATTGCGGCGCTGGATCGAGCACTCGCGTTCGCCGAGATAGATGACGTTGCCGTGCTTGTCGCCCAAAATCTGGATTTCGACATGGCGCGGATCGGTGATGAATTTCTCGATGAAAACACGATCATCGCCGAAGCTTGATTTCGCCTCCGAACGGGCGCGGGCGAAGTTCTCCGCGACTTCACCCTTGGTAAAGGCGATGCGCATGCCCTTGCCGCCGCCACCGGCCGATGCCTTGATCATCACCGGATAACCAATCTGTTCGGCGATAGCGATCGCCTGGATATCGTCCTCGATCACGCCGAGATGACCCGGCACGGTAGAGACCTTGGCGCGGGCGGCGGCTTTTTTTGACTCGATCTTGTCGCCCATGGCGGCGATCGCCTTGGAGTTTGGCCCGATGAACACGACGCCCGCCCTGGCGAGCGCCTCAGGAAAAGCGGCGCGCTCAGAAAGAAAGCCATAGCCCGGATGTACCGCCTCGGCGCCGCTTTCCTTGCAGGCGGAAACGATGCGGTCGATCAGAAGGTAGCTTTGAGCGGCGGGCGGCGGCCCAATCGGGATTGCCGTATCGGCCATTTCAACGTGGAGCGCGTCGCGGTCGGCCTCGGAATAGACTGCAACTGTTGCAATCCCCATGCGGCGGGCGGTCTTGATGATCCGACAGGCGATCTCGCCGCGGTTGGCAATCAGGATTCGCTTGAACATTTCGGTTTTGAAACCCGCAAGCCGCCTGTTGGCTTTGCGGCGTTGTCGCGAAAATGTCAATGACCGCAGCCTGCTAGCTTAGCTACAGCACCGTTCGGCCGCGACGGCTCCCGGTTTGGCTGCCTAGCCTGTTAGAGGGAAGTCGACCTAGTCTTGGGCACGAGTCTCGGTCACGCCCACGTCACACGTTGTGTTCAAGGAAGTTGGTTCTCCACTTATGGAAATCTTCTCGATGCGCGGGTTGTTTGTCATTGTTTCCGCAATAGTGGCGGCCCTCGCGGCATCGCCGACCGGCGCCCAGGAGCCGGCATCGCGACCTCATAACGTGGTTCTGTTTGTCGCCGACGGCTTGCGTGCCCGAATGGTTGATGATGCAACCGCCCCGACGATGGCGGCGATCGCACGCGATGGGGTGAGCCTGCGCAACAGCCACTCGCTGTTCCCCACTTTCACGACGGCGAACGCGTCCGCCATGGCCACCGGCCACATGCTCGCCGACACTGGCGATTTCTCCAACACCATCTATACCGGCTTCGAAGTGCGGGTGGACGGCGGCGTGAGCCAAACACCATTCCTGGAAAGCGATTCCGTGCTCCGCCAGCTCGACGATAAATGGGGAAACTATCTCAATGAGCCCGCCATCCTGAAACTCACCAGTGCCAAGGGCTACAGTACGGCGGCAATCGGCAAGCTCGGTCCGACGTTGATTTTCGATCATACGGATCGCGACGGCACGCCGACGATCATCATCGACGACTCGACCGGCGACCCGAAGAAAGGCATCCCGCTGTCGGCGGAGATGACCGGACTGCTTAAAGCTGCAAAGTTAGACCCGAATCCTCCGCCGCGGAGCGACGGCACGACCCCAAATGGCTTACAGCAGGATTATTTCGCCGCGGTAACGACGCGGGTAATTCTGCCGCTGTTTAAGAAGCGCGGTGAGCCGTTCGTTCTGGTGTTCTGGTCCCGTGATCCGGACGGAACGCAACATCTTCAACGCGACAGCCTGAATTCGCTCGTACCTGGCATCAACGGGCCGACATCGCTGGCCGCCATCCGCAACGCCGACGATGATTTGGCGAGAATCCGCGCCGCTTTGGTCGAACTCGACCTCCTTGACACGACCGACATCATCACCGTTGCCGATCATGGCTTTTCCACAATCTCGAAGGAGAGCCATACGAGTTCGACAGCAACGATTAAGATCGCCGACACGCCGGAGGGCCAATTGCCGTACGGCTTTCTGGCGCTCGATCTGGCAAAAGCGCTCAACTTGCCGCTGCTCGACCCGGACAACGGTTATAGGGTGATCGCGCCCGGCGAACGCCCGGTAAAAGGCAACGGTTTCATCGGCGGCGACAAAAGCAATCCGAAAGTGGTGGTGGCGGCAAACGGCGGGTCCGACCTCATCTATCTGCCCGACGCCGACACCGCGATCGCAAAACAGATCGTCGATGCCTTGCTCACACAGGATTACGTTAGCGGTATCTTTGCCGGATCCAAGCTCGGCAAGTTTGCCGGCACTCTCAGTCTCGATGACATAGCCATCGAGGACACCGCAGTGACCCCGCATCCGGCCATTGTGGTCAGCTTCCGATCGTTCGACACCGTGTGCGGAGAGCCGGTGCGATGCGCGGCCGAGGTCGCTGATACCGGCCTCCGGCAAGGCCAGGGCATGCACGGTTCGTTCAGCCGCGCCGACACCTGGAATTTCATGGCCATGCAAGGGCCGGATTTCAAATCGCACTTTGTCGATCCGGCGCCGGCCAGCAATGCCGACGTCGGCCGGACGATCGCGCGTTTGATGCAGCTCGACATCGGCGACGAAAAGGACAGGCTCGTGGGCCGCGTGCTTTCGGAAGCGATGTTGAATGGCGCGTTGCCGCAGGTGACCGGCTGCGTGATGACGTCAGAACCCGCGTCTAACGGGCTCGTTACAGTCCTGAACAGGCAGACGGTCGGTGAGACGCACTACTTCGATGCCGCCGGTTTTCCGGGACGTACTGTCGGGCTATCCACCGCGCCGATCCCCTGCCCGGCGCGCTGAAACGCAGAGCTACATCTGAACGAGGCCGCGGCCGACACGCCGTCCCTCGGCAACGATCCAATCGAGAATGGCCAGGTCCGTCGCGTCGAAGCCCGCGGGAAGACGCGTCGACGGGCCGGCTGGATGCTCAACGATGATCTGCGAATGCGCGATCAGCTCGGCCAGCGTTTGGAGAGTTAGAAGATCCTGATCCATCGAGAACTTCATCGTCGCCTCCCGCGCTTTATCTTCGACAGCACTACTCACGCGCGGTTCCATCACACCGGTCTTAACCACCGTTCCGACTCGCGGTTTACCCGCCAAGATTTGCAATGCGAGCCGGGCCGCTACAAGGCAACGGTAAGGCAAGTTCTAGGCACCCGATGTGATCCAGGTCACGTGGCAGTAACGAAATGAGAACTCGACGGCTCCGCCAGTTCATCAGAAATTTCTTCCGTCCTTATTGCCGTAACCAGTCAATTCTTCTTAGTTTTAGGGCGAATTCGAACATACAATCCTCAGTATAAGCCCTAGTATTGCCGCCACCTGAACGCTATGTGATGCGGGCAGTACTCAAAAAACATCTCAAATCAGACCACGCGACGGAGGTTTCCATGGCCCTTGCAATCGGCGACACCGCCCCGGATTTCGAAGCCGAAACGACCGAAGGCAAAATCCATTTTCATGATTGGATCGGCAACAATTGGGTGGTGCTGTTCTCCCACCCGAAGGACTTTACCCCGGTCTGCACGACCGAACTGGGCACCATGGCGCGGCTTAAGCCTGAGTTTGACAAGCGCGGCGTGAAGATCATCGGGCTGTCAGTGGACCCGGTCGATAACCATCAAAAATGGGCTGCCGACATCAAAGACGTGGTCGGCTTTGCCCCGAACTATCCGATGATCGGCGACACCGATCTTAAGGTGTCGAAGCTCTACGGCATGCTGCCGGCGAGCACGAGCGGCACCTCTGACGGCCGTACTCCGGCCGATAATCAAACCGTGCGCAATGTGTTCATCATCGGCCCCGACAAGAAGATCAAGCTCATACTGGTCTATCCGATGACTACGGGCCGCAATTTCGACGAGGTGCTCCGCGTGGTGGATTCGCTGCAGCTCACCGCCAAGCACCGCGTGGCGACCCCGGCGAACTGGAAACAGGGCGAAGACGTCATTCTCACCGGCGCCGTCACCAATGAAGAGGCGGAAAAGCTTTACCCGCAAGGCTGGAAGACGCCGAAGCCCTATATCCGCATCGTGCCCGCGCCGCGGCAGTAAGTGCAGCCCGGCCCGTTACGATGATCCAAGGAAAAGCGCGGCTGCGACGCCGCGCTTTTGCTTTTTCAGCAACCACAAGCTAGCGGACCGGCCTACGGCACCAAAACCACTTTGCCTATATTGCCGCGATCCTGAATGAAGTGATGCGCTTGCGGAGTTTCGCTGAAGCGGAAGCTCCGCGCGATTTTTGGCTTGATTGCGCCTTGCGCCCACAATTCCCATAAGCGATCGGCCCAAGCGCGCTGGCGGTCAATTTCGCCCCACATATGGCCGAGATTGACACCGAAAACTCCCTTGTTCGCATTCATCAACGACAGCGGGTTGAATTGAATCCACGGCATCTGCACGACCGCCGACAGCATTGACAGCACATTGCGGTTCTTGCCGGTCGCCGCAGCGGACAGGCCGAACATGCCGAGGCGTCCCGTTGGCGCCAGCACGCGATAGCCTTTCTTCCAGGACTCGCCGCCGACCGCATCGAGAATGAGTTCGACGCCGCGGCCGTTGGTGAGCTCGCGGGTGCGGGCTTCGAAATCCTCGGTTCGATAGTCGATGAGGTCATCCACGCCGAGTGCGCGCAGCTCGGCGTGTTTGCCGGCCGAAGCCGTGCCAATGACGCGGGCGCCGATGTGCTTGGCAATCTGGCTCGCGGCAATGCCGACGCCGCCGCCGGCGGAATGAACGAGCACGGTTTCACCCGCTTTCAAGCCGCCCATCACCACAATGAGCTGCCACGCCGTGAAATAATTGACGGGGATGGCCGCGCCCTCCAATGCCGACATGTTCGCGGGGCGTGCAAAGATCTGATTGGCTGGAACACAAACAACGTCGGCATACCCACCAAATCGCGTAACCGCCAAAACGTCGCGGCCGGCCCAACTGCCGTCGACGCCAGCACCCACCGCGTCGATGCGGCCGCTGACCTCGTAACCCGGCACCACCGGCATCGGCGGCAGGTCCGGATAGATACCCAGGCGGCCCATGATGTCGGCAAAATTGACGCCGGTCGCTTCGACGCGAATGCGAACTTCGCCGGCTTTGGGCTCGGGGTCGGGCGCCTCCTTGACTTCCAGAACCTCCGGCGGGCCGGCCTTCGTGATCCAAATCTGCCGCATAGCGTTGATCTCCGGATTGGCGCCGCTCTGCTTGATTACGCTTTAGCACTACAGCTGCATGCAACTGTACTGTTAGATTGCGTCCACGCGAATTATCCGGCGACGGTGCCCCTAGGCTTTCGCTCTTTCCGCCGTCACCATCCCTTGCAGGATCTGCTCGGAAATATCACGAACGGCAGCGGGGGAATGTGACAGGAACAGGGTATTGGTCTTATCGCTCTCGCCGATCGACTTGATGGTGTCGAAATACTGCGTGGCCATGACCAGCTGCATGACCTCCGAGGTCGATGCATCTTCGACGACTTTCTTGAACTGGTCGATCGACCCCTGCAGGCCAGCGATAATCGCTTTCCTCTGATTGGCAATGCCCTGACCTTGCAGCGCCTTGCTCTCGGCCTCGGCTTCGGCCTTTTTGACCACTAGAATCTTCTCGGCCTCGCCGCGCGCGTTAGCCGCAACCTGCTCGCGTTGCGCGGCATTGATGTCGTTCATCGCCGATTTCACTTTCGCATCCGGAACGATGTCGGTGACCAGAACATTGACGATTTCAAATCCGAAGGCGGCCATGTCCGCGTCCAGCTCCTGTTTCACGGCGGTGGCGATGCCGGACTGGCTGGCGAAAACTTCATCGAGCGTCATGCCGGGAACGTGGCCGAGGATCACCTGTTCGACATAAGACTGAATTTGCTCCATCGGATTCGCGAGCTTGTAGAACGCGTCATAGATTTTCTCCGGTCGAACCCTGTTCTGCACGGAGATGGGAATCGTGACGAACACGTTGTCCTTGGTCTTGGTCTCCATCGTCAGATCGATTTGATTGACGCGTAAACTGACCTTGCCCGCAACCTTGTCGATAATCGGCCATTTCCAGTTCAGGCCGGGCTCGGCAACGCGGCGAAATTTTCCAAATCTGGTAATAACCGCCACCTCAGCGGTGCTCACGGTGAAAAAGCTTCCGAACACCACGACCAGCACAAAGAAAATCACGAGAGCAAATATGATGACGCCAATTGCATCCATTGCCGTATCTCCTGTTTGCCCGACGAACTGAGCTTGGCTCCTGCCCGTCAAAATTCGATGATAGATGATTGCGGGGCGGCCGCCCGCGCGCAGTGACCGCGAACACTTGTTTGTGTGCCGTCGGTATTGTTAATGGACAATGACAGCATCAATTCATCGTCCGAATTGCAATCACCGCAGAAGAGGCAACCCATGGACGTTCGCGCCGCCGTTGCGTTTAATGCCGGCAAGCCGCTCGAAGTCACAAATGTGAAGCTTGACGGCCCGCGTGCCGGTGAAGTGCTGGTCGAAATCA
>VFSW01011712.1_pt1 | contig 12289 bp, 11 predicted proteins | sample 5358111 | NCBI WGS metagenome assembly VFSW01 (sample SAMN11554181, study PRJNA540505) | mine drainage metagenome | isolation source: sediment from site ElyBrook_90M | place: USA: Ely Copper Mine, Vershire, VT | collected 2017
ACGCGGCGACTGCGCTCTTACACGACCTTGTATCCGGCATCAACCACGGCCACGGAGAATTTTTCCGGGGCGACTTTGGCCTCGTCATAGGTGACTGCGGCCTCGGCCTTCTGCAGGTCGACCTTCGCGTCCTGTACGCCGGGCACGGCCTTGAGCGCCTTTGCCACCCGCATCACGCAATGATTGCACGTCATTCCCTGGATTTTGAGCGTCTTTGTTGTCATGGTATTCCTCCTTAAGCAAAAATGATGTTCATGATGCCCTCTACATAATACACGATTTGTCAAGAGAGGGAAAGGCCCTCCCTGGTCCATCGTGGACCGTGCGCAACGCATCACGTTATTTCAGTCCGAATTTCTCCATCCGGTAGATGAGCGTCGGCCTCGTAATGCCGAGGTACTCGGCCGCCCGCGTCTGGTTGCCTTTATGTTTTTCGAGCGCCTTGACAATGAGGCTTTTCTCCAATTCTTCCAGGGCGATTCCTTCGTCGGGGAGGTTCAAAATAATGTTTTCGACGCCGCTCTTTTCCTTTTTCAGCTTGTCCGGCAGATCAGCAAGCGTAACGGCGCTGCCGCGCTTCAGCACCGATGCCCGCTCCATGACGCTCTCCAGCTCGCGGACATTGCCGGGCCAGCCGTAGGACCGGAGCGCGGCCAGCGCCTCCGGCTCGATGCTCGTTGATGAGTCCTTGTTGAACTTTTTCAGAAAATAATTTACGAGCAGCGGAATATCCTCCCGCCGTTCGCGGAGCGGCGGCATGCGGAGACCGACGACGTTGATACGGTCGTACAGGTCTTCGCGGAACTTTCCTTCCGCGATGGCCTGTTCGATGTCCCGGTTCGTCGATGCGATGACCCGGACATCCACGGGGACGGCTTTTGCGCCGCCGACCCGGTCGACCGTCCGCTCCTGCAGGACCCGGAGTATTTTCGCCTGAAGGTCGATGCGAAGATCGCCGATCTCGTCCAGCAGGATCGTCCCGTTCTCGGCAAGTTCGAACTTTCCTGCTTTATCCTTGGCAGCGCCCGTAAATGCGCCCTTCACGTAGCCGAAGAGTTCGCTTTCGATCAGTGTCTCGGGAATGGCCGCGCAGTTGACGGCCACGAAAGGGCCCTTGGCGCGGGAACTGTTGAAATGGATGCCCTTCGCAAGAAGTTCCTTGCCTGTCCCCCGTTCTCCGGTGATAAGGACCGTGGCGTCGCTTGCAGCAACGCGGCCGGCCATTTCGAGCACTTCCCGCACCGGTTCACTCACACCGACAATGCTGTCGAAACGATAGCGGTCCGTGACCTCGGCCCGGAGCTCGACGTTTTCTTTTTCAAGCCTCCGCATCCTGATCGCGCGCTCCAGCGTCAGCCGGAGCTCATCGCGGTTAAAGGGCTTGGTGATGTAATCGAAGGCCCCCTGTTTCATTGCCTCGACCGCACTCTCGATGGTGCCGTAGGCCGTGATCATGACGACAGGAACAGCGGCGTCACGCTCCCTGACCTTCGCCAATACCTCCATACCGCTCATACCCGGCATGGTGATATCGGAGATGACCGCGTCGAAAGCGCCCTTTTCCAATAGCCGCAGCCCTTCCTCGCCGCTCCCCGCGGCCTCTACGCGATGTCCCGCCTCGGTCAGGCTGAACTCCATGACCCGGCGAAGGCTGTCGTCATCGTCTATGAGCAGGATGGAAGATTTTTTCATGGTCGATAATTTTGCCACAGAGACACAGAGGCTCGGAGAAAAATAAAAACAACTACTGAATACGTAAATGAGTGCTGCTGAAAACCTCCGCATTATAGCATCAGAGTCTCAAACCAATTTCACAGCTCCTGCGTGCTTCTCTCCATTTTTTCTCCGCGTCTCCGCGCCTCCGTGGCTAAACCTATACCGGGATATTCACCGTAAACGTCGTTCCCTTGCCCGGCTCGCTCACGACATCGATCTTGCCGCGATGGTTTTCGATGATCCGGTAGGTGATCGCGAGGCCGAGACCGGTGCCGTTCTTCTTGGTGGTGAAGAAGGGACTGAAAAGCTTTTTCCGGTTTTCCTCGGGAATGCCGATGCCCGTATCAGCGATCTTCACTTCGAGTGTGTTGTTTCGCAGACCGCTTTCCACCGTCAAGGTTCCGCCCGTTGGCATTGCCTGAATAGCGTTTAAAACGATGTTGAGGAACGCCTGTTTGAGCAGACCCTCGTCGAGGTTCCTCTTCCCGATCGAACCGTCCAGCCGCTTTTCGGTTGCGACCCCGGCTTTTCTGGCCTCCTGCGTCGTCAACAGCAACACGGATTCGAGGGCCTCGTTCACGTCCGTCTCGTGCAGCTCGGGCTGCTTGGGCCGGGCAAAACCGAGGAACTCCTGTACGATGTGGTTCAGCCGGTCCGATTCTTTCAGAAGGATCTGGATAAACTCGTACTTGGCCTCATCAGGCGAGTAATCGTCTTTCAGAATCTCGACAGCGCCCCTGATCGAGCCGAGCGGGTTGCGGATTTCATGGGCCATGCCGGCCGACAACTCCCCCAGGGCGGACAGCCGGTCAGCCCGCCTCAACTGTTCCTCGGTCTGAAAGAGGATATCGGTCTGTTCTTTTAATTTCCGGTGTGATTCGTCGAGCCGTTGGAGCGCCTCCTCATACCGCAGCCGCTGGTTGCGCTCCATCTGGCTCAGCACGCCCGTGACGCCGCCGATCAGGAGAAACAGGAAGAGTTCGACGTAATTGTAGACATCCAGGTAAGGGTCGTGCCAGTGCAGAAAAAGATGGGGAGAAAACAGCACAGCCGCCGCAATGGAAACGGTCACCCCGCCTTTCATCCCGTACCAGTATGCCCCCAGAATGATCGGCACGATATAGAGATGTCCGAGCACGCCGTGAAGCATGCCCTCCGCACCCCGACCTAGACTGTAGTGGATGAGTGAAATGACCGCGAGCAGGCCGGCAAGCACGTACGCTCTCGGACCTTTGACACGCCTGAATGTTGATTTCATCATACCTGGACATCAGGACAGGAGGGGGAACTTCCTGGCTCCTGTTTTGCTGCCGTGCATCGATAACGATAGTGCTTAAGCGTTCACGATGATCTACTCGGCGCGGCAAGAACTGAATAAATCTAACGTAATCCCCGCTGTTTGTCAAGAAATGACTGTTTCCCTTTCAGCGGCACAGAAACACAGACAGGGTTTGGTCTTGAACCACAAAAGACACGTTGTTCCACACGGTGCCGATACTATGATGACCATAACAATGAAGCATTCGAGCCATATCGACAACCTTACATGGCCCCTTTCTGTGATTGCTAGTATGCATAATTAAGTTGAAGTGCCCTGCCAGGGTACCTTCTTTATGCTTGACAAGGATTACCGAATCTGTTAACTTGCTACAATTCTATAACGGAAGGGAGGTGAAACTAAATGAAAAAGATTATTGCTCTTTTCACGGCAATGGCGTTTGCTCTTACCCTCGGCGTAGCAGCGTTCGCAGAGGAAGCAGCAGCACCGGCAGCCCCGGCAGCAGCAGCTCCTGCGAAGGCCCCTGTAAAGAAGGCCAAAAAAGAAAAGAAAGCCAAGAAGGTAAAGAAAGCCAGGAAAAAGGTAGCCAAGAAAAAGGTAGCCAAGAAAAAGGTAGCTGCAAAGAAGGAAGAGGCAGCACCGGCAGGCAAGTAGTATCCCTATACCGCTATTTCATTATACTCAGCGGAAAAAAATGTTATTTTGGATGAACGTTTTAAAGCAGGCGGAATCCCGCCTGCTTTTTTTATTCTCACTTCTACGTATCATGCACCTTCCCCCGCCGGTATCTAATCCCACCAGAGGAACAAATGTTTTGTTTTTTTGATTTCTTTAACAAGTCCATCGATTGAACCCGGGCCCTGATCAACGGCATCAGGACAAATATCGTATACTTCCTTGGCAAAGGCTTTCAAGTCTGCTGGCAGGGTTATAAATTCTATTTCGACCCAGTCGTTGTCGGCGCCGACGATGTCGAAGGGGGCTCTCTTTTCCCATTCCTTCAGCCAGTCAATCACGTCCCGATTGGAGATGTCATATTCGTCGCCGTTGGTGTGCATAATACGGAGGATGTCGTACTGGTCCGCTCCCTTCAGCACGCCGATTTTTTCGGCCTTGATCCCGGCACTCATCTCCGCCACGAACGCCATATAATGATGCGGCTGGAGTTTCCGGCGGAGATGGGCAAGGATGCTATCCGTTTTTTCCTCGGGCACCGACACGACGATGCCGGGGGCGATGATCTGGTACCCGTCCGCATCAAAACCGACAAGGCGCCCGATGCGTTCATGGGTTATTTCCTTCACCAGGATAAGAACCTGCCGGTCAAAACCGATGATCTTGGAGAGTTCCTCGGCGTAGGGAGACAAAACCGCCCATGTGCTGGTAACGCTGCTGGTCACGAGGGAGGCAATACTGCCCGTTGCGCCGGTGGCAAAGCCGTTTTTTATACGGCTCCCCGTCATACTGCTTGTCACGCCGCTTGCGAGGCTCCCTGTTGTTCTGCTTGCCATGCTTGGCGTCGGCCTGGTTGCCATGCTGCCGGTAGCCCTGCCGACAATGCCCGAGGTCAAGCTGTTTGTTACGGCGCTTGCCGCACTTTTAGTCGGACCTGTGGCGACGCTTTCTTTTATTCCGTTGTTTGCCCCCATCAGCAGCGGCACACAGAGGGCCGAAGCTGCCAGATACAGGCATTGCCGGAGCATCATGTTCATACGCTCTATTCCTCTTCGCAGAAAGCGGGATTCAAGGGGATACCGATGACTACGGCGCCCATTTTATCATACTCGTGTATAGAAAAACAATGGCTATGTATGATTCTGGGGAGGGACACCGGCTCAGATGGTTCTCGACGGGCAAATATCGAAGAGCACACATCCGTCATGTTTCGGTTTTCTTGCCTGGCAGACCGCCCTGCCGTGAAAGATAAGGAGGTGGGAAAGGTCCCCCCACTCTTTCCGCGGCGCAAGCAGCATCAGATCGTTCTCGATCTTGACGGGATCTTCATGCTTCGTCAAGCCGAGACGGTAGGCGAGTCGCTTGACATGGGTGTCCACGGCGATGCCGTCATTGATGCCGAAGGCGCTCGATAATACGATGTTTGCGGTCTTTCTCGCCACACCGGGCAGCAGGACCAGTTCTTCCATGGATTTCGGGACCTCGCCGTTGAACTGCGCAAGCACCATCTTTGCCGCGTTATTAATGTTCTTTGCCTTGTTCTTGTAGAAGTTGACCGACGCCACATCCTGCGCCAGTTTTTCCGGCGTCGTGTTCGCAAAATCCTCGATCTCGGGGTATTTCTTGAACAACGTCGCGGTCACCTTGTTCACCTGGATATCCGTCGTCTGCGCCGACAGGATGGTCGCCGCGAGGAGTTGGAACGGAGTGGAAAAAGTCAACGCCGTCTGCGGCGTCCCGGCATATTCCTTCTTGAGACGTTTTACTATTTCGGTTGCCTGTTTTTTTTTGTCCATGGCCCCTCCTGCCCGTTCATCAGAATACTTACTTTCCGGGAAACTCTTTTCCGCGTTGCGAGCGTCTCCAGATCGCGGGAACAAGCGCGAAGAGCGCCAGAATCGCAAAGGCCATGATCATCCTTGCGGATAGAATTTCCGAAAGCGAATTGAGCGATCCGATCTGCTGGCCGGCAAAAGCGTACACCACGGTGCCGGGAATGATGCCGAGCGACGTGGTCCAGGCAAATGTCCAAAGCGGGATCTTGGTGAGCCCCGAGAAAAAATTGATGAGGAAAAAAGGGAACACCGGGATCAGGCGCAACGTAAGCAGATAGCTGGTCCCGTTCCGCTCGAGTTCATCGTTGAATTTTCTAAGCTGGCCCCGGTACTTTTCCTGAAGCCGCTCCCCCAGAAGATAGCGGGCGGACAGAAAAGCGAAGGTCGCCCCGGCCGTGGCGCCCAGGTTCACGTACAGCGTACCTGCCGCCGTATGGAACAAAAATCCGCCGGCAAGAGTTAAAATCGCTGCGCCGGGGAGAGACAGGGAAGCGGTAAGGACATAGACAGCAATGAAGGACAGGACCGACAGCCCGTAATGGGCCTGAACGAACAGCACAAGGGCTCCCCGGTGTTGCTTCAGGTTTTCAAACGTAAGGATCGATCCCAGGGGTGAAGAGCGGGCAAGCACGATAAGCGCTACGAGCAGGAAAAGCAGGAGCAGCTGTTTTTTCTGTCTGGTCATGGTTGAGGGCTTCATAAACCTAAAAACGGCATTTGACACTGATAAAAGCGGATAAAAGCCTGATAACAGCGGATTTTCCTTTGCTAATCAGTTCACCCAAAAGGCGAAGGCTTTGGTTCAGAATTTATCCGCCTTTATCAAAGTATGTTGATCCGATTCTTCAGTGTCCAACTGATCTTTTTGGATAAAAAGTCTAATCCCCGCAGGTCGTCACAAAGGCACGAGGAAAGACATCTTAAAAAAGAATGGAATTTTTCTCTGTAGCTTCGTGGCCTTGTGTGAGAATCCAAATTCTTACGATTTCATCATAGTTGACAGGTTGCGAAGAGTCCGCCGTTTACCGCGACTGTTGAAGCGGAGCTTTGGTGAGTGCCCTTTTCAGACTGCTCGCGTATTGATGCAAAAACTGCATGGTCCGCGCTCCGGCTGCCCGATCATTCCGAGTCGTAAGCAGTTTCCAAAGATCTTCTTTCGTGTCAAGATCTGTGCAAAGCGGCAATACGTGGACGGAAAGAGATGCTCGGTGCATGCTCTCGACCGTTTTGCGAAATACCGCGTCCGTGCTCCAGGGCATATCGCGAAAAATACCGGGCGTAAAGGCGGTTTTTTTGAACCCTACCAGGTAGTATCCCCCATCCTCCGCAGGTCCCAGCACGGCATCATGAGTTGCGAAGGATCGAAAAGCGTCTGCGATCAGGTTATCCGCGAGACCCGGTATGTCGCTCCCGATCAAAACGGCACTGGCCGCGCCGTCGGCAAACACGCGAACGAAGGCCCGTTCCATCCGTTCCCCCAGATCGCCGCCGAACTGGGGAAGGTAGGAATAGCCCCGGCCGAGCCATTTTTGCACGAGGTCAATTGCGTCCGGAGGGTCAAAACAGATTCGGAATGGCGTCGCTGCCCGATTGAGCACATCGATTGTATCCAGGACCATGCATTCGTAGAGCCGCAAAACCGTGTCGTCGTCCAGGTCGTGAGCGAGGCGGGACTTCACCTTTCCGCGTTCCGGAAGTTTGACGAATAGAATGACGCAACGATCGTCAGTCATGGTTGCGGTTGGTAACGAGTGGCTCCGGCAGGAGCCGGGGGATTGCAAGTCGCGGGATTCATCACCGGGCGACGTCTAAACATGCCGGAGGCTCCTGTCGGTAGTGTTTTGTGAACAGGGGCTCTTCGATGGAGGAGAGCTGCTTCCAATTGATCTCAAAATCGGCCGGACTCGGAATGCTTTCCGGGATGCAGGTTTGCGGCTGAAACAGGGGTTCGTCCGGCGAGCCGATTGCTTCTGAATTCATCCCCAAGTCGGCCAGCAGCTGCGCGCTTTCCCAGAGACGGCTCCGGGAACGGGCTCCGAGAACGGCGGTAAAAATGAGGCCTTTCCCCGTATCCAATGCGCCCACGAAACAGTGCCGTGCGTTTCTGGTAAACCCCGTCTTTCCACCGACCATGTCTTCCCGGGACCACAGCAGGTCATCGGTATTTTCCAGGTACAATTCCCGTCCGGCAACAGTCTTGACCAGCCACTCTTTCTTGCCGATAATTTCCCTGATGAGCGGATAGGTCAGGGCCTTTTTGAGAATAATGGTCAGATCGCGGGCAGTGGTATATTGCCTGCCCTTGGGCATCCCCGAAGCGGTCACAAAATGAGTGTCGTCGGCCCCGATCTCTTTTGCTTTTTGGTTCATCAATTCCACAAATTTGCCCTCTGAGCCCGAGGTCGCCTCGGCCAAAGCCACGGCTGCGGAATTAATGGATTGCATGAGCGCCAGATGGAGCAGGTCCAAAACCGTGAGCTCATCACCAGCCAAAAGCCTGGGTTTGATGGAGCGGACCGCCGCGGCTGTGCGGCTTACCTTCACGATCAGCGCCGGGTCCAGGCGATCGAGGGCAACCATGGCAGTCACGAGTTTGACGGTGCTGGCGGGAGGAAGCTTCTTTAAGGGGTTCTGCGAGTACAGGACGGCATCATTGTCGTCGATGACGATGCAGGCCTTGGCCGGTATGGCTTGCGGTGAAAAAGCTTCTACGGATCTCGCCGTTGAAAAGAGGAAAACAGCACACAACGCGTAACTGAATAGTCGTTTCACAGGGACTCCAAAGCAAGGTTAAAGGCATCAAACGCGGTCATTATACCAGAAACAATTAAAATACGCTATTATTTCTGTCATGTTAACAGCAGCCCCGGCAACGGCATCCTGGAATACGGCCATGCAGTCTCGATGTTTTTTCCCTTTTTGCGGGCGAGCCTTGAAAACCGCAGAAGCCCTATCGGTACCATTTCCCGAGTCGTTCTGCGGACACTCCCCGCGCATAGAGCGCCTGCACCACCCAGTTTCGGAGCGTACAATAAATAATCCCTTCCTGTTCGTACCGGCGCGGAGAGGTCCTCACCTTTTCCGGAATGATCATGATCTTGTCGCCGCGCTCCCTGATCCGCTTCATCAATTCCACGTCTTCCATGAGCGGAATTTCGCGGTATCCTCCGATTTTTTCAAAATAATCACGACGCATGAAAATAGCCTGGTCGCCGAACGGCACCCTTGTCAGGCGCGTGCGAAGAGAGACGTACAGTTCCGTGACTCTAAAGACCCTGTGCTCCGTATTGAAACCCAGGTCAAAAGCCCCGGCAACAAAGCGGGTGTCGTCCATCGCCGCCCGGACCAGCTCGGGTGCACGGAAGGGCAGCAGGGTATCGGCATGGAGAAAGAGCAGGATATCTCCGCGGGCGAATGCCGCTCCGCGGTTCATCTGGAAGGCGCGACCCTGCTTCGACGTAAGCTTCAGGACTTTTTCATCTCTTATTGCCTTGATCGTAGTTCCATCCGCGTCGCCGTCAACGACGATAATTTCCATCTCGTTGCGGGGATCCTGATCGCGCAGGCGCGCGATCGCCTCCTCGATTCGCCGTGTTTCATGCAAGACCGGAAGAATAATGGAAATCATCAGGGCTCTCTCCAAGGGGCCTCTCTCGGCCATGTTTGTCTGCGAACTATGCAGCCTGGACCCACCCCGCGGTCGAGCGAAGCCACGCCTCGAGCGTCATCAAGCCGGGATAAAGAATTCGCAAGGCTTTGATGTCAGCGCGGTAACCCTGCCGGTTAAACCACTCCATCATGACGGCCCGTTCTTTGCTGATCTTCCTCAGCCGGGATATCGGTTGTTCCATAAAACGTATTGGCCGTCCCACGACCCTGCTGAACACCTCGGCAACCCCGGCCATGGTCAACTCATCTCCCGCGAGTTCGATCGCTTTCCCGAGATAATCCGCCGGGGTTTCAAAGGCCAGGTTCACAAATACGGCCAGATCGTCCGCGGCCAGCATCTGCAGAGGACGGTCGGGTTTGATCGCCATGGAAATCATGCCGTTCATGACGGACGATTGCATCTCGGGACGGTTGAAATTATACATCATGAACACCGGCCGGAATATTGTCTCCGGGAGGCCTGTTGCCCGGAGATATTCCTCGATCTGCCACTTGCTGTCAAAATGCGGTATCCCCGTACTGCGTTCGGCCCCGCCCACGGAACTGTAGATGAAATGCCTCACGCTTGCGGCCTTCGCAGCATCGATTGTGTTTTCACCATGCCGAATTTCGCTTTCGATGTCTCCCTCATGCCAGGCGAACACGCCGAACACGCCGTATACGCCCGCCATCGCCTTGGCAATCGAAGCGCGGTCGTTCAGATCGCCCTTGACCAGCTCGACACCTTTCCATGCAAGGGCGCGCGCCGCCGGTTTATCAGGATCGCGCACCAGCGCCCGGACGCGCCAGCCCGTTGTCACCAGCCGGGAAGCCACGGCTCCGCCCTGGTTCCCCGTGGCGCCTGTCACAAGAATGATCCTCTCTGATTTGATCTTTGCATCCATGCGTACCGTACCTCCTCGGCGTTCTTCTTTCCAAAATGAAAAGGCCGGGCATGCCGTCTACGTTTTATCCTTCGGCAGCCCGGCCGTCTTTTGCCCTCAAAGACCCGCGGCACTCCGCCCCTTCCTCACGAAAGGTTTGGCTTTATCGGGACCATACCTGACTTATTTCAAAAGTATCACCGCGGGCAACAGATGTCAAGGCCGCGGCTGCGCCCATACGCCGAGGATCGCCCCCATGACGGGAAACTTCACATGAGATCGGTTAATTCTGCGCCGTCGTCCCAACGCATTATTCAATTGACAAAACATGCTCATAAACGGTATTATGCCCAGCTCTGCAAGTGCGCATAGAGCAAAGGGCAGAGAGTCTTTTACGTGTCCGCTCACTATGCACTCTGCACCCATGCTGTTACTATAAAAAGGAAATAATATGATAAAAAGAACGGACTTACGCAACATCGCCATTATCGCCCACGTCGACCACGGCAAGACCACGCTCGTAGACACGCTCCTCAGGCAGAGCGGCACCTTCCGCGACAACGAACGCATCCAGGAACGCGTGATGGACAACATCGACCTTGAACGCGAGCGCGGGATCACGATCATGGCCAAAAACACGTCTCTCCATTACAACGGCGTTAAGATCAATATCGTGGATACACCCGGCCACGCGGACTTCGGCGGCGAGGTGGAGCGTACGCTCAAGATGGTGGATGGCGTGCTCCTGCTCGTCGACGCCTCGGAAGGTCCGCTGCCGCAAACCCGGTTCGTGCTGAAGAAGGCGCTTGAACTGGGGCTGCCGCCGATCCTGGTGATCAACAAGATCGACCGGCCCGATGCGCGCATAGCCGAAGTCGTGAATGAAGTGTACGACCTCTTCATCGATCTTGATGCGAATGACGCCCAGCTCGATTTCCCCATCGTGTACACCAACGCCCGTGACGGCATCGCCAAGCTGAAGATGGAAGAGGAAGCTACGAACCTCAAGCCGCTCTTTGACCTGATCGTGAACACCGTCCCGTCCGCTGAAGGCGACGAGGCCGCGCCGCTCCAGCTCCTGGTCATGAACATCATTTACAACGATTATGTCGGACGCCTGGCCATCGGCAAGATCTTCGCCGGTACCGCAAAGGTGGGCGAGCCCATCGGCGTGATCACGTCGAGCGGCGCTCTCGTGAAGACCAAGATCACCTCGCTTTTCGCATTCGAGGGCCTGAAGCGCGTGGACACCCCGAGCGCCACCGTCGGCGACATTGTGGCCCTGGCCGGCATCGAAGGCGTGAACATCGGAGACACCATCACGGACCCGGAAAACCCGAAGCCCCTGCCGCGCATTGCCGTGGACGAGCCCACGATCTCGATGATCTTCGCCATCAATAATTCGCCCTTCGCGGGCAAAGAAGGCAAGTTCGTCACTTCCCGCCACCTGAAAGAACGGCTCGAAAAAGAGCTCCTCTACAACGTGGCGATCAAGGTCGAACCTGGCGATGCGACCGACAGCTTCAGGGTCCTGGGACGCGGCGAACTTCAGCTTGCGATCCTGATCGAGATGATGCGGCGGGAAGGCTATGAACTTTCCGTATCCCAGCCCGAGACCATTACCAAGGTCCGCGACGGCAAGACCTTCGAACCCATGGAAAACCTGGTCATCGATTGCCCTGATGAGTTCATCGGCGTGGTCACCCAGAAGCTCGGGGCCCGCAAAGGCCGCATGACCAAGATGGCGAACAACGGCCACGGCCGCGTCAGGCTCGAGTTCCGCATCCCCGCGCGCGGCCTCATCGGGTTCCGGTCGGAGTTTTTGACCGATACCCGCGGCACCGGCCTCTTGAACCATCTTTTTGACGGATATGAACCCTGGCAGGGCCCGATTGCAAAACGGGCCACCGGCGCCCTCGTGGCTGATCGGCCGGGCAAGACCACAACCTATGCCCTGTACCATATCCAGCCCCGCGGCGAGCTTTTCATCCCCGAGAGCACGGCAGTCTACGAGGGCATGATCGTGGGCGAAAATTCGCGCGAGACCGACATGGACGTAAACGTGATCAAGGAAAAGAAGCTGACGAACATGCGCGCATCGGGCGCCGACGAAGCGCTTCGGCTCGTGCCCCACCGGCAGTTGTCGCTCGAGCAGTCGCTTGAGTTCATCAAGGAAGACGAGCTCGTGGAAGTGACGCCCACATCCATCCGGCTTCGCAAGAAGGTGCTCGACCAGAACAAGCGTCCGAAGA
>VFSW01011713.1_pt1 | contig 12289 bp, 3 predicted proteins | sample 5358111 | NCBI WGS metagenome assembly VFSW01 (sample SAMN11554181, study PRJNA540505) | mine drainage metagenome | isolation source: sediment from site ElyBrook_90M | place: USA: Ely Copper Mine, Vershire, VT | collected 2017
GCGTACGTCCATCGCGCTCGAACCCGTCGAGGCGATCACCAACGCGTTCAACCGCCCAGAACTCGCCCGATCCCTGGTACTGAGCCCCGACCAGTGCCGCCACTTTCGTTGCGGCGTCAGCTATACCTCATATAACTCGGTGGGCACGCCCGATCGCCCCCGAGCATCCCTACCCCGCCGCCGTCGACGACTCCATCGCCCTCTACAAGGAGCTGCTCAAGACCTACCAGCCCAGCCACATCGTCATCTACGGAACCTCGGCCGGCGCGATCCTCACCGGGGAAGTCGCCGCCCGCCTCAAGCAGCTCGGCCTGCCCCAGCCCGCCGCCCTCGGCATCTTCAGCGGCATGGGCGACTTTGCCCGCCTCGGCGACTCGCAGGCCCTCTTTGCCCTGCGCGGTCTCTCCGGTGGCCTCGATGCGCCCAAACCCGGCGTCCACAACTCGGACTACGTCGCATCCACCGACAGCAAAGACCCAGTCCTCTCGCCCATCTACAGCGACCTGCACGGCCTGCCGCCCACCCTGTTCATCACCAGCGGCCGTGACATGCTGCTCAGCGGCACCGCCAATCTCCACCGCGCCTATCTCAACGCCGGCGTAGACGCCCGCCTGGTGGTCTTCGACGCGCTCCCCCACGCCTTCTGGTACGACCCCACGCTCCCCGAAGCGATCGAAGCCAACCACATGATGGCCGACTTCTTCGTCAGGGAGTTGGGCAAATAGAGGCCCGGAAAGCTCACTGGAAGAGGAGTTCCGCTGGGTCGGCGTAACCAATTCTGAGCTTTGCGGCTCTCCCCTTCCGGGCACAGCCTTCCGGCACGAGCAGCTAATTTCCAGCCCAGTTATAGGTGGAAAGAAGTTTGCCATCGGCGGCCACTAACAGAAGAGCCGCGCGCCCGCTGGCCAGCATCCCGGAAAAATGACTGCCGCTGCGCACATCGTCAAACGAAACTTGCTGCTGATTCGATTCCGAAGTGACGACATAGAGCGTTGCATCGGGGTAACGAGTGGGGCAGATCAGAATTCCTGGGTCCTTGAGCGAGGTTGTATAAATGGGCGCAACACCGGCGACCTTGAGTGCGTAGGCGTAGACATCGCCCAGCGCCTGCAGGTTGTCGTTGAGCTCCAGCGGAAGCGCTGCGAAGAGTATCCTTCCCTTCCCCAGTGGTTTCTCGATCCAGTCTTCGCCATTGGGCGGGATGGCACGGCTGAGCACCGTCGTCTTGTTGCCGGCAAACGTCAGCTTTTCTTCGCCGCCGGGAAAGTGCATCAGGTAGTCGCGAATGGTAAGCAAATCTGTCCGATAAGGAATCCCGGCTTGGTTCTGCCTGCCCGTTGAGTGGAAGTGCGCATCTCCATCGAAGGGACCGGTCACCAGCAAAACAGCGCCGGCCTTGACCCTGTCCTCGATGGCCTGCCATGCATTCTCTGTGACTCCCATGGGCGATGGCAACAGAATGAGCTTCGGCGACCCAAGGAGCTGAGTCTGGTACTCGCCCACGGCGTAAGCCTGGCTGCGCGCGTAGCCGTAAAGAGCGCGAACGGATTTCTGCTGAGCTTCAAGGGCAAGAGTGTTGTAAACCGACATTTGAAGGGATTGCGGAAGAACGATGGCGACGTCAGGAAGAACGAGAGCCTTGGCCGAAGGTGCTGCCTTCTCAGCAAACTCGCCCATATCGCGCATCTTGTTCTCCCAGGCCTTGGCGGAACCGTCACTGCGTTGCATGCCGAAGTCAACTTCGCGAGCCCAGTCCCACTGCATGGCTCCGCTGGAGCCTGCGGCGAAGCCCAGAGCCCATTTCCGCTCGGTGAGGCCAAGGCCCGTCAACTCGTCATAGCGCCAGGTCCCATCCAGTCCCCACACCGGCTGGTAGCCGGTTTCGCCGGTAATATTGGGCACCCCTGGACGCTTGGCCGCCACGGAATCCCACAGAAGCGCATCGTCCTGCCAGTAGGTGTGATTCGTGGTGAAAGAAACGCCTGCTCCGCCGTAGAACTGATTGAGGACGCGGTCGGTCACTCCACCCTCGTCCTGCCCCACATCGATCAGTTGCTTGCTGCCGGTGGTACGGATGAGGGAAACCATCGACTTGACCCAATCCGAGAACATATCCTGCGCGAACAGGTTGTAGTCCACAGCCCGTACCTCGCGCGGGTTACCATACCGGTCGTAAGTCAGGTCGCCGATCGCAGGCAGAGGAACGGAGTCAAAGCTGCCAAGTTGCTCGGGGGACACGGACCATGCATCTGCCAGAGGCCCAAGCTTGTCGCTGTATTTTCGACGCAGCCACTTCTGCCATGCCGCAGTCTCGGTAGGATCGCCGTTCGGATAGTTACCTTTGAAAATATGGCGGGGATTTGAGAAGCTCGGTTCGTTGATCAGGTCCCACGAGAGCCAGGGCACTTCCTTGAAGCGTTCCGCCACCGAACGGACGTAGGCCTGCTGTGCGCGCACAGAAGCCGGATTGGTGTAAGGATTGGGCGGGATGGCAGCGGGATCGTCGCGGCCGGAATTGCCGGAGTGAGGAGAGAAGGCGAAGAAGGTAAAGTTCACCGCGATGTTGTGGCGCTGAGCGCACAGAAGAAACGCTTCGAAATTGCGCAGGAAACGCTCGTTGACACCACCGGTGTTGCCTTCGACGAAACGTGCGTTGGGCATCCACACGCCGGTGCGCACAAAACTCACTCCATGGCGGGACATCTCGTCGAAGTCCCTTTCCCAAATCCACGCATTTCTCGGGCCGGAGAAATCCCACCCGTTTTCTTCCGTCGTGAAGTAGTTCGTGCCTACGGGAAAAAACGGAGCGCCATCGCGGGTAAGAAAGTCGCCGCGCACGCCGAGCACAGGGCCGGAGATCAGTGCCCTGGTTTCGCTGACCCAGAAACCGGTCTCGTAGAACTCGCGGAGTTGGCTACCCTCGCTGTAAACGGCGGACACCTGATAAAAGCCAGTTGGCAGCGGCTTTTGGAAGGGAGCAACAACGTCCGCGGTTCCATGATGAGTAAGGGGAAGCGTAGCCGAATCCAGAACCTTCCCTTCAGAGCTGAGTGTGAGTTTGACTTCGCCGCTTGTGGGGCCCGCGAGACGCCCCTGGCGCGGATTGCGCAGATGCACGGTGATGAGGGGCGGCTCGCCGGGTCTTAAAGTGGAGAAAAGAGTCTCTATCGAAAAATCGGTCGCGCCTTGACGGGCAAACTCCGCTGACTGACGAATCAGCGCGATGCCGTCGTCGCTCTGCCAGTAGCCCGGCTCCGGGGAAAAGTCGAGCGCGACCACGCGGCTGCCCAGCATGGGACCAGCGGTGTGGTCGGCGACAATCACGGGCGCCGCAACCAGCTGACCTTGGCTGTCCACAATATAGCCGAGGCCGTCCAGGCGGCCTTCCACGGTAAAGAAACTGCTTGCCCGGATATGTGGCGTTTGCGGAAAAGCATAGCCGGCCTTCCAGGCGAACCTCGCATCCGGGGGAACCGGTACCTCGTAGGTATGCCGAAAGTCGAGGACGCGAGCGTAAGTGTCCTGCGGTAGTGACTCGACAAATCTTCCATCTGACTCCGTGACAGGCACGCGAAGCGGCTGGCCGCCGACGATGAGCAGATTGCCACCGGCCTGGAGATACTGTTCGATGGCTTTCCATGCGTCAGCCGGGACCCCCGAGCCGTAAGGAAGGATCAACAAATCTGCAGTGGATAGAGTCGTGGGACCATTGAGACTCGCCAGATCGACGAATTGCGGGTCCATCCCATCGAGGGCTTTCTCCAGCGTTAGGTGCTCAACCGGCTGGCTGGCTACCGTCGGAAATCCAGGCTGCCAGAAGACCACGACTCTTGCGAACAAAGGCGCCGGCAGGAAAGCGGCAAGAAGGGCTATGGCCACAAACTTGATCAGACAAGGCACCCGACGCGAGACCTGCGGGAAACCGTGGATTTTCATATCTCAACTCCGGCCTACGGATCGGTTTTTCGAGGTTGATCGGGATCGGGCAACGTGCGGGCTGACGGCGTCTTGGAGTTTTAGATATCGATCCGATCACGCGACAGCGGACACCCTTGGCTCTGCCAAGACAGAATCAGTCTGCCGTCAGAAGCCGGGAAGCTACGCTATAAATCCCGCTTCCCCTCCTTAAACCGCGTGGCAGGGCAAGGGCGCAAGGTGTTCCCGGCTTGTGCCTTTGGCGAGGCGCAAGCCGGGATACTTCTTGCTATTGGACCGTTACGTTAATGACGAACGGCAGTGAGACTTGTACCTGGCTGCCAAAAACCCCAGTTCCTGCCTGTCCGCTGGCGGTCGTGCAGTTGGAACTGCTTGAGCCCTGCACAACAATGCACTGCGTACCCACCTGTTCTGCCGTTACGGTAACCGGGTACGACCCGCTCGGTGTGGTTAGCACCGATGCGGGACTCAGGTTGGTGGTTGAGCAGGCGGTCATGCTCACCGCCAGGGCGCCGCCGAGAACGGCCAAGCCGAGCATCAGGACGATGCCTGCCTTTTGTGCAGCCTTGCGCCGGAAGAACAGCCCGATCATCCCGAACCCGAACAGCGCGGCAAGGGCAACCGGGGTACTCCGCACAATCTGGCTGGTTGTCGTGCCCGCGGCCACGTTGGTGTTGATGGTCACAATTACGGGAAGAGCCGGGTCGGCCGGATTGTTGCAGCCGTCGAGGGCTCCGTTCGAACCCTGGGCCCCCGTGCAGGGAATGTTCACGGCATTCGGAGTGGTGGCGCTAAGCCCGAACGCCGTGAGGTTCGAGTCCGGTTGATAGGTGAAGCTGCAGGTTGCGTGGGGCGGCAGGTTGCTGCATGCCAGTGCCACGGGGAATTGGTAGTTGTTCAGCAGCCCTCCCTGGCCGGCCCATCCATACCCATCTATCGAACTCAGCGTCAGAGTGATGCTCGCCGAGGATCCGGCGCTGACCGAAAGTGACGGCGCGGGAGAGGTGGAAGTGCACACAGCGCCCTGGGGGCACAGTTGCACCAGCGGACTGCGAATTGCGATGAAGGTGGTCGGCGTGCCGGTATAAGTCAGGAAGTTTGCGTCGCCGCTATACACCGGCGTAATCACATGCGTCGAGACGACCGGAGTGTAGGTGAGGTTCTGGGGCATTGGCAGGCAGTTTGTCGCGAATGTCGCGGTGCCGTTCGGAGCGATCGTCTGCACCGCTGCGCCGTTCTGAGTTGGACACGCGACTCCGTTCGTCAAAGTCGTTGAAACGCCTGCCTGATACGAGTCCATGAAGGTCACCGTGCCGGTGGGCTGACCCGCGGCCGCGGTCACCGTGACCTGGTAGTTGTATTCCCAATACTGGGGCGATCCATCGTACGGCGGTTGGCCGCCGCCAATAAACCCTTCCAGAACATACGGCAGGAAGGTCGGCGGGGTGATGGGCAGCGTGATGGCGGCGATGGCGGACTTGGCAACTGCCGCAGTCGTCTTTGCCGTCGATCTGCCATACACTCTGTCGCCCGCATAATTCACTGTGAACGTCGCGTTGCCGGCCGCCACCGGAGCCAGCGTGAAGCTGGCCGAACCATCCACCAGCGGCGCCCATACCGTGCTCGTCGCCCCGGTAATGGTCGTGAAGGTAATTGACACCTGCCCGGTGGGAACCGTGGTCCCGCTCCCCTGAGTCACTGTCACGGTAACCGGAGTATTGATCACCTCGGCTGTGCTGGCCACGGTAATGGTCGAAACCAGCGATGTCGCCAGCGGAGCTCCAACTCCAGTTGCGTTCACAACGATCGGGGCGTTTGCCGCAGTGCTTTGAATCTGAATCTGGCCGGTCAGGGTGCCTTGTTCCCCAGGTCCCGGAGCCAGCGTGACATTGACCGCGCATGTCCCGCCTGGTGCAATCGGACTCGAAGCCATGCAGGTTCCATCGGCCCCGGTATAGTCGAGCGCATTCGTGCTCGCGTAGCCGGTAACGGTCAGCGGCGCGTTGCCATCGTTGGTGATGGTTGCATCCAGCGACGGTTGGTCTCCAAGCGCCACATTGCCGAAGTCGAGTGTGCCGCTGGCGCTCACAAGGTGAAGGTTCAAGGCCGTCGCGTCGGCAAGATACACATTCCCCATGTTGTCGATGGCCACGCCTTGCGGATTGGTCACAGTCGAGGCAATCGCCGCCTGGTTCGCGGGAACAAGAGCGCCGCTCACGTAGGGAATCCGGACCGTGCCGCCGGAGGAGGATACGTAAACCGCGCCGGAAGGATCCACCGCCACGCCAGTGGCATTGCTCAGGTTCGAGACCAGCGTGCTCATCATGCCATTGGACATCTCAAACAGATTCGTGCCGTCGACGATGTAGAGATTGTTGCTCGCATCCACGGCAACATACGACGGAGCGGTAAGCCCGCTGGTTAGCATCACCGCCGACTGACCGAAGAAGCCCGAAGTTCCGCCCAGGTTATACAGCTCGACAACTTGCCCCTCCGCCGGATCGGCGACATAGAGATGGCCCAATCCATCGGCCGCCAGCTTCAGGTTGGCGCCCAGGCCGCTCATCCCGGTCGTCTGGTTCGCGGAACTCAATCCGCCGGGACCGTTGGGAACCTCGAAGACATTGCCGCTGTCGGCGATGAACACATCGCCCGCGCCATCCACGGCCACGCCGGTGGGCGCCGCCAATCCTGTCCCAACGGAAACGGGAGTGGCCGACATGCCGGAACCCGCCGCGTACATCAGAACCTGCTTCAGTCCGGCATCGGCTACGTAAACATTACCCATTGCATCGGTCGCGACCTGCGCCGGCGTCATCAGGCTGCTGCCTACCGCCGACTCCCAGGCCGGCGTTGTCTGGATCTCACCGGCAAGCCCGGTGCCGTGCAGCGTCGTGGATGAAACCGTTGTGTAGACCGTCTGATGATTCATTTGCGACGCAGTCTGCATCAGCAACTGGGCGGAAACGCTGCCCGCCTTTTGCGGATTCACCGCGACCTGAACCGTGCAGGTGTATACCGGATTCGCCGATGCGGTTCCGGGAATGGGGTACGTCGTCCCCGTCACGCACGAGCCGCCATTGACGATTGCAAAGTCGGGTGTGTTGACGCCGTCTTCCTGTATCACAAACCTGGCCGGAGTGATCGCGCCCGTGAACGGCGCGGTCGCCAAGCCGGAGAAGGAGTAGTACACCGTAACCGGCGTTCCGCTCTGCGTGCCCACAGGCGATGAGCCCAGTTCCGCATTACCCAGACTGACGCTCACCAGATCGACATATCCATTCCAAAGCGACTTGGTGGGCACATACAGAATATCGCGCTGCTGATCGATGCTGATTTGACCCGTGGCCGGAACCGGCGTGATCATCACCCAGTTGGCCGGATTCAGCATGCCTCCCTGATTCGGCACCATGTAGACTCCGGCGCTGCCGTCGCCTACATACAAGTTGCCGGCGGCGTCCACCGCCATGCCGGATATGTTCTGCAGCAGTTGAATGACTTTGCCCGACGTCGGGTCGATGGTGGTTGGATCTACGGCTGTAAGCGACTTGTCATCGGCCAGCCCTACTGTCCCGGCCGGAACCTCAAGGACGTTAGGTATTCCGCCGTCCTCCCAGATAAAGATGTTTCCCGCGTTGTCCATCGCCAGCGCCTTGGCCCTGGACGTGGCCGTGCTGATGACCGTCTGGACGTTGGTGGCGTTGCCGCTCGCATCCAGGTTCCACGACAGGATCGAGGGAGAACAGCACTCTGAACTCATCACGAACTGATTGTTCTTATTCGAGGCGAGGCCGGCGCCCTGGAAATACCCGGAAATAGCCGAAATCGGGTTGGAGACTCCATCCGCGGAAACATTCCAGGTTCCAGTGGCGGCATTATAAGGAATCCGCTGCATGCCGCCGTTCCAGTTGTTGTCCAGATAGAGGTTGTCGTACTGGTCGAGGGCCATGCCGAGGTTAGCCCAACCGCCGCCGGGGCCGCTCTTGCCCGACGCAAAAATCGTGATCGGGGCTCCGCCGCCGGCAGGATATTGATAGACAGCCGCATTTTGAAAGTCCGCGATGAGGAAGTCACCATGGCTCGAAACCGCGGTCTGCCAGATCGCGCCATACGTGGGCGGAGCCGCCAATCCATTCACCACACTGGAGGTCACCTGCGGCAATTGTCCTGCGGCGACCGCGCAAAGGCAGGCGCTCGTAAAGAGCAGCGTAAACACAAATCCAGCGAACCGGCGCAGAGCGGTCAACGACGTGGTGGCCATAACATTCCTCCCCGAAAACTGGTATCGAACTTTCTCTGAGTGCAATTGCTCCACTCATGATTCGAGGCTTCCCTTGACTGGCGCCTTCGGGGAGTTGCCTCGTACTCCCCGAACGCACTGTTCCTTGTGACGTGCGGCGCAGCCCTAGTTCACCGTCACCGGCAAAATAAATGTCGGCGTCGTCAGCGAGTTCTGCAACCCGGTCTGCGGGTTGGTTGTAATAATTTGCACGTTGTAGGCTCCCGATGGCGTCGTCACCTTGGGCGCAGGTGGCGGCGTCGAGTATCCCGCGTTGGTGCATGCCGTAATGCCCATGAATGCGCCCGTCAGCATCAGGCCAAGGCAAACCATGGCCATGTAGCGGTTCACTCTCTTCCGCCCGGAAATCAGGCCCAACAGGCCCAACCCGAAGATCCCTGCCAGCGACCATGGCCCCGGCCCCGTCTTGGTACTCGACGTAGCGCCGTTGACCGGGACGTTGGTGCTGATTGTCACCACAATGGTGGAGGGCGCGGTGGGGTCGCTTCCATTGCCCACGCCGATGCTTGTAATGCCGCCCACGGGATAAGCAAATGTACATTCGGAGTACGTCGGCAGCGATGCCGTCACGCACTGGATTCCGACATTCTCGTTGAATCCAACCAGCGGCTTCAGGTTGAGCGTGACCTGACCCGGGACTCCGGCCGTCAGCGTCAATGTCGCCGGGGTTGCCGTGATCTGGTCGGCGGGGGCGATCACCTGGAAGGACGGCAGCGCCGTGTTGACGACTGAATAGTTGACATCGCCGTTGTACACCACCGTCAGGTTATAGACTCCCAGGGCAAGATTCGCCGTGGAAAAGACAGCGTTCCCGTTAGCGTCCAGCGGGATCGCGACCTGCATTGGATCGACCGGGATCCCTCCCTGCATGAAGCTCACGGTTCCCGTCGGCGTGCCCGCCGTTGAAGTCACCGTGGCCGTGATCGTGGTAAATTTCCCCGCGTTCACATAGGTATTCCCCGCCCATACGGTCACATTGGTGGAACTGCCAGTCGGAGCGCTCACGGCCAAACTCGGCGCTATCGTGTTCACCACGAACTTGGCTTTGCCGCCGCTGGCCGCGAAGTCCGGGGGCGTGCCCACCACGCCCTCGCCGCCGTAGTCGGCCACCGCCGTATAGGCTCCGCCCAGCAGATTGCTATACGTAAAGGTGGCGGTGCCAGTGCCGTCCAGCGTCGCGGTTTGCTTGGTATGGCTGGTGAGCGCCAGTGTGACTGTCCCCGCCGGAGTGCCTCCGGAGGCGGCGGAAACAACCACCGTAACAGTCACACTTCCTGGGTAATTGATGCCAGTAGCCGGCGTGATTGTAACGACGGTCGTGGTTGCCGGGCGCGGGTCGATCACTGCATTGGCGGAAAGCGCAACGTTGACCGTGGGCGCGTTTGCGGCGTTGCTCTGAAGACCCACCGAGGCACTGGACGGACCAGCCGCCGAGGGTGTCAGGGCGACATCGAAGTAGCAGAAGGTTCCTGACGCAACCGGCGCTGTCGGATCGCAGGCCGGCGCATCGTTGGGGCTCCCGATGGAGTAATCAAGAGCATTGGCGCCGGTGAACACGTCGCCGGAGAGCGACGAAATCGTCAAAGGCGCATTGCCAATGTTGAAGAGCTGACTCTCTACGTCCGACTCCGCGAAGGGAACAATCTGGCCGAAGTTGATGGAGCCGCCCACGCCCAGTTGCGACATGCCGGCGCTTCCGCCCGCCCCGTAGGTAACGTAAGCGTTCTCCATCCCGTCGAGCGCAACGCTGAAGGGAACCACCGGAAGATCGCTTGCCACCTGCACGGCGCCGTTCACGTTGAGACCGCCGGAAGATGCCTGGTACGGAATCCAGATGAGACCGCCGGATTGCGCCACGAAAACTGAACCGGAAGGATCGACCGCCAACCCGGTCACGGGCGCCGAAAGGGAACTCGTGATCTCGGCCACGCCTCCTGAGGGCGACAGTTCCCAGAGGCGCGATCCATCGGCTACCCAAATATTGCCCAGGTTGTCCGTGGCAATGGCCGTGGGCCCAGTGAATTTGGCCGAAGCGCCGATGACGTTAAGCGGCTGGTTCTGGAGCAGGAGCGTCTCGTGTGGATTCGAGACCTTCACCACCTGCTTGTTATCCTCGTCGGCGACGTAAACATTGCCCGCTCCGTCGGCGGCAAGATTGAGATGGTTGCCCAAACCCGTCAACAGCGTGGTCTGCTGCGAAGCCGCCAGGGCGCCCGCGATATACGGAATCTCAATGACGTTGCCCGAATCCCCCACATAGACATCGCCCGCGCCGTCAACAGCCACGCCAGTGGGTGCAGTAAAGCCGGATCCGATCGGTGTTCCTGCATTCGCAGTCGCCCCGGCCTTGTACATATTCACCACATCCAGACCGGAATCGGCCACGTACGAATTCCCCACCGAGTCGCCCGCCACCTGCTTTGGCGCGCTCAGACCCGATGCGACGCTCACCTCCGCGACGGAAGAGATCAGCGAAACCGCGGCGCCTTGCCCAATGCCGTTCAGGTACGCGTTGCTCCCTGGAATCACCTTGTTGCTTGCATCGAGTATCTGCAACTCGCCCGTTACGCTGCCCGCCGTCTGCGGATTCAACTGGACGTAGAATGCGCACCAGCTGTTTTCCGAAGCTGTGGTCTGCAACGAAGAGAAAGCCGGATAGGCAGTGCCCGCGGTGCAGGGCAGTACCGGCGGAACTACCGTCGTATCCGGGTTCGGATTGGCGGTAATGGTTGTGAAGTTCTTCGCCCCCAACGGCGCATAGGCAAAACTGCCCGGCGTCGTCGGCGCGCTGAAACTATAGAAAACCGTCTGTGTCGCGCCGGGTGTTCCAATCGGCGTCGTTCCCAGGTTGGCGGTGCCCGGAGCCCACAGCACCATGCCGGAAGTGGTGCACTCGGCCGGATCGATCGCCTTGCAAGGCGGCGCCACTGTGCCGCCCGGCGCCCAGTTGCTGCCGCCATTCCCATTTGGAATCCACAGGTACCCTCTCGGGTCCACCGCTACCGCGAATCCCGCAGCGACCGGCGCAACCTCAACCGCATCCGCCCACACCAGGTTCGGGGCCTTCGGTGTCCCCTCGTTGGGAACCATCAGCACCAGGTTCACTTGGCCGCCGTAGGAGTTGTTGTCGTTTTCGCTGGAGAGGTAAAGGTTTCCGGCGTCATCGAACGTCATGCCCTTGAAGTTGAAGCCCGCGGATGCGGGGTCGATGCGCGTCAGCGCCTTCTCGGCAGTGCCGGTGGCATCGCCCGCGATCGGCGCGGCGCCGGCGGGAATCACGCGTACGCCTTGGACTCTCGAGGTCGGCGACGAGTATACATTCTCAAGGAAGTAAATATTCAGCGCGTGGTCGACTGCCACGATGTTGCCGCTGGTAAGCATGCCCGTGATCACGCGCTTGACGGTTCCAGGTGTGCCGTTCGCATCCACTGTAAACTCGTCGATCTCGCCGGTGTTCGACCAGGCCACGACCATGGTGCATGGGAAGCCGTTGTCGCAGTTGATGGCCACATCCTGGGGCTCGATTGCAGTAGGCACTCCGCCCTCAAGCACGCTGGGCGAATTGGCCCAAACCGACGATGAGCTGAAGACCCAGGTTCCCTGGGAAGGGACATACGGAATGCGCAGAAAGTGCACGGCGCTGCCGTAACGGTCGGTGATATAGAGCGTGTCGTTCAGGTCCAGTACCATGCCCGAATTCCAGTACGAACCCGCGGCCTCCAGCGTCGACCAGTTCGAGTTCTGCCCGGTCGGCGCCGGACCCACCACGAGCGTCGGCGCCCCCCCCCCGGGAGCCCACTGGTAGAGGTTGCTCACCGCCGTGTCGAGAAAGAGAACGCTCCCGTTGTGAGCCACTTTTACCGAGTAGATCTGGCTCCATTGGCCCGTGCTGCCGTGGCCGAAAGGAATAATCGAGCCAACTGTGACCGGGACCGGCGCCTTGATCGGCAACTGCGCCGTGGCCGCACCGCACAGGAGCAAGCCGACAAACAGAACCAGGCACGCGATCCGTGCAACCCGACGAAGCAAAACAGCAGACTCGATGGCCATACC
>VFSW01011714.1_pt1 | contig 12288 bp, 7 predicted proteins | sample 5358111 | NCBI WGS metagenome assembly VFSW01 (sample SAMN11554181, study PRJNA540505) | mine drainage metagenome | isolation source: sediment from site ElyBrook_90M | place: USA: Ely Copper Mine, Vershire, VT | collected 2017
GATGGAAAAGATACCGCCCGCCCGAAATTCCATACCGCTAATGGCCGCACGATTTATGGCGATGGTGGGATTACCCCCGACTATCTCGTCCGCAACGATACCATTCAGCAGACGACGAAAACGATCTGGGCCGCAGGTGTGCTCGCCGATTTCACAGAGGACTACGTTGCCCGGCATATCGAGCAGATCGAAAAAGAAGGCGACGCCAACTACTTCGTGAAGAATTTCAAGATCACGGATGCCATGTTCGACAATATTCTTGCTCGGGCAAAGGCGAAGAAGATCGATGTCAACATGGAACAATTCAACATCGACCGTCCGTGGCTTTCCGTAGTGCTCCGTGCCGAAATCGGTCGGCATATTTTCGGTAACGAAGTGCGTTATCGCATTCTACTGCAGGATGACCGGCAGTACCAGGAAGCGTATAAAGTCCTCGATCAAGCCTCGCACCTGGCTGCGGTGTTCAAGTAAGCGGCGAGTGCTAAGTGATTATTTTTGCTCGATAGCCGGTGTCATACACCGGCTATTTTATTTTAGAAAACATTTTCAATATCGCACTTTCAACACTCAGCACTTAGTCCTCACTTCAGCGGCGGCCCGTATTTGGGGTCCGTGTAGTGCGGAATATTCTTGCCATCGCCGTCATCCAGTTTGAGCGGGGAGGGGCGTTTGCCTGCGGATGCCGGTTGTGACATGATGGGTTTACCGGCGAGCTCCGATTTTTCCGGTATGAACGCGATGGCCGATGAGTGTTGAACCGTTGGCGTTACCGATCGCACCACGGGCGTTGCGGGAATAATCGTTTTAGGCAATTGCTGGCCAAGAGAAGGAATGAAATAAACCGCGCCGCCAATCAGCAGTGCGCCGCCGGCATACATGGCCAGCTTCAAGCCGAGTCCACGGAGCAGCCCCCGCGAAGCGGTCGCGAGCGCAAGCTTTGCCGTGAGCTGCGCGTTCGGCACCGTGGCGAAACGGGCGCGAGTAGTTTCGGCATCGCGCAAAAGCGTACGCTCGATAAGCGAATCGACCGGGTGATTATTCGAATCGGTTGTCTCTATCATAAAATTGTCTCCTTCATTCTGGGAACGCTTCCATTTGCTCGCGGAAGCGCGACGCCCATTCGTTCTGCATCTTCGATCACAATTTTTCTAAGCTTCACGCGAGCGCGAGAAGCCCGCTGCCAAATTGCTTCCGGCGAAGCAGACAGCATCTCTGCGATCTCGCCAAAATTATATCCGCTATAGATATTCAGCACCAGCAGTTCGCGGTCATCCGCCGGTAACTTTTCGACAGCTTCGAGGATGACGGCTTCGATATCGGTCGATTGCTCGAAGATGACAGCCTGGGACGAATGGGTCGTATAGGTCCCATTTGCCCCATCCTCATCCAGTGAAATTTCATTTTTTCTTTTGCGGTGCTCGTCTATTGCCAGATTTTTCAGCATCCGAAAAAGAAACGCCAGCGGCGAAGCGATTTCGCGCGGCGCTGGCGCAGGATTGCTCATACTTCTTCCAGCCTCGCGTGGTGCGGTGCTTCCAGCCCGCGACCTCATTGCGAGCACCCGCTCCCATAGCTCCTGCATCAGGTCCTCGGCTTGGCCGGGAGCCAGCTTATGGCAATAAGCCGAAAGCCGCGGATTCACTTCGCGGTACAGCGCGGAAAAGGCCGCGTCATCCCCGGCAAGAAATGCCTGAAAATGGCTCGCGAGGTCTGTCATTCAAAGCATGGTAACCAATAAGACGGGAAAATGTTCGAAAACCTGACACGGGTCGGTGTACCGTGAAGCTCAGGCTTTCCAGCCTGAGCACGCGCTTTCCAGCGCGTAAGCCCGGGGAGCGGGAAGCAGCGACGGGCTTGAAAGCCCTGGCTCAGGCTGGAAAGCCTGAGCTACACGGGCGTCCCTGTCAGGATTCTCCCCGCCCCTCCGTCTTGTTCGTATCTTTAACTTTTTTAACGATCAAAATGATGAAAGTTCGTCTGTTTTCCATACTCTGCGGAGTCTTTCTCCTGGGGCTCGTAAGCTGCAAGGATAAGCTGACTGGACCGCCTAATGCTTCCGTTTCGGATACGATTGCATATTGGACGTTTAATGGTAATCTGACTGACATTACAGGCAATGGGCATGACCTTACAGCAGTGGGCGGTAGTTTTGCGGCGGATCGATTCGGCACCGTCTCTCATGCCCTTAATGTTGCATGGCCGTTTGTCGCTATTGCTCAAAAGAGCCAGGACTTCAAATTCACTGGGAGCGATTCCTATTCCATAAGTCTCTGGATCAAAACTAGCAGCGATTCAGACGAAGGAATTATCTCGAAAGACGACCAATCGAATCCTACAGGGGACTATCAGATTGGAATTAAAAATGGGTTTGCGTATGGACTCGTTGCCGGAGCACCGACCATTATTGCTACAGGTGATACGAAGGTCAATGATGGGCATTGGCATCTCATCACTCTGGTTGTGGCTGGAAATGTTGGTGCAAGTATTTACACCGATTCGATTGCTGGCGGCAATGGCGTAAGTTCATTTATGGAACCGGAAGCTGGCAACGATCAAGCCGCTTTTGAAATAGGAGTTGCTCCGAACCTATCCAGTACGTTCAATGGTATTGTCGATGACATTCTCGTTCGCCGTCATGCAATGGATCCTGTTGAAGTCGCCGCCCGTTTCCACGAAGGCGGCTGGTACGAGAATTACAACTCTGCCACGCCATCCGGCTGGACGAAGGGTAACTTTGGGACAAGCCAGTCCATTCAGGGAATTTGCTTCCCGACGCCGCAAATTGGCTACGCCTGCGGATTCGGCGGGACCGTTTTGAAATCCATGGATAGCGGAATAACCTGGACTCCGCAAAACATTGCGACGACTCAAGACCTATATGGCATCAGCTTTATTAATCCGCTCGTCGGCATTGTCGGAGGCAATAATGGCGCGGCGTTTTATACACGCGATGGCGGTGCAACGTGGATCGCATCTTCTACCATTGGCTTTCAACAACAAGTAGGTGCGGTTGAAAATATTCGCGATCTAAAATTCGTTGGCCCCATTGCGCTGATGGTGGGCGGAACGGACGTTCCGCAACCCGTACAACGTCAGGGTTTTGAGTTGACATCTGACGATTCGGGAAAGACGTGGCCTGGAGGTGATGGCTACGATGACAATTGGATGTATTCCGTCGCTCACATGAGCGCCCTGAACAGTACTACGGATTCATTTTTGTCTACGATCGTAGGTGCAAAAGGGCTGATTCGCTGGTCGGATTATGCTAATAGTTGGGATGGCGAGGCGATCAATGGCTCGTTTATTTCGGGATTTGATCTCTTTGGAGTCGATTACGCCGGCGATCATGGATTTGCAGTCGGTTCTAACGGAACAATTTATTCCCAAGTCTATTCGGATAGCTTTCCCGGTTCATCGCCTTGGAATGCCGTGATGTCGGGTGTAACTTCATCGCTTCGTGCCGTCCACACTGTGAATAGTTCCGAAGCATGGAGTGCCGGTGATAACGGGGTTATCTTGCATACTTTGAATGATGGCCAGACGTGGACACGCGCGGATATTTCGGGTGTTTCGATTAAATGGAATAAGATCGTCGCGCGCGATGCGAATCACCTTGCATTTATAGGTGATAATGGCACGCTCTATTGGCGCACATGGTAAGTAATTCGAAAAAAAGAACTTATTGGAAGCCCGCGCAACCGCGCGGGCTTTTCGTATTTTTGCATACGTGATACGCCGCCTGCTCCCGTTTTCGCTTTTGTTCTTCGCGCTTTCCGCGAAGGGACAGGAGACCCCTGCTATTTCGCCGATTATTACCTTCGATTATGGCTCGCCGCTGTTTATCAATCGCGCGGCAGGGGTGTTCAATCATTCGAGTGTTCCCGATACCGGCATCAGTTCGGCTTTCTCTTATGGGCTGGGTATGCGGGGCGCAATCGGACTAAGTGGACCGATTGGACTTCTTGGACGGGTGAGCGGGATTTATTCCACTGGTCAATTTAATTCTTCATTGGGTGGCGGCGATACCGTCTCGGGGCACGAGTGGAAGCTTTTGGCCGAGGCCTTGCTGGATTGGAAACCTTCCGCCATTTCACTTCGCGCCGGGCCGTGGCTATCGGCGCGAATAGCGGGAACCATCTTGGCGAACCATCCCGGTAGCTTTTTTGCATCCGCGCAGTCGCCCTCCATTCACTATGGCCTCGCCGCCGGACTCGCTTGGGATATAACACATTTTCCAATCGAGCCGGAGCTTACGACGCACATCGACCTCACCGAACTTTCTGAGGCCGGAGCGAAGGCTTGGAGTGTAGGTCTTTCACTCGCTTATAAATTTGGTGGTGAGGAGCATACCTTAGCATCGCCTAAAATGACCCAAGCTAAATCATGGGCCACACCACCAGTTCCGGCAAGCGTGAAGTTCTTAGTGAACGGTTCTCCCTCTCAGGGCAGCCCGCCGCTCGAACGGGTGGAAACGCGCATTAAGGAATACCGCATGATCGATTCCGCCAATGCCGCGCCGAACGTTTCGCAATGGATCGATGAGTCGTACCATCTTCCGCGCCTCGCGATTTCCTTCACATTCCGTCGGGGAAGGGGAGCGTATCTCATGCTGTTCAAGGACAGCCTTCGCCTTCTGGAAAAAACATTCCCCGGCGCCGCGGATTCCCTAAGCCGAACCGACACCCTGCTCGATTTGGACCGGGATTCCGCATGGCAAAATATTCTCGCACATCTGAATACCGGCGAGAATAACCGGCTCATCGCCGAGCTGCTAACGAATTCCAAGACGGTGCGCGATACGCTTCTCCTTCCGCCCGCCGATACCTCCCGCGCCGTTCAAACAATTGTGAGACGGGAATTTCGATTCGAACTTTCGGATAATTATGGCCGGTACAAAGGCGGCGCGCAATCGCTCGATCTTTTGCTCGGGCGTATGAAAGAACTAATGGATTCGACGAATGCTATTCGAATCCAGGAAGGAATAGGGGATCGAAATCCGACGGGCCGCGCTGCACTCGAAACAAAATTAAAGGCTACGCTGGGAAATCGCTGGAAGGACGTGCCACGCGTACCGGCAGTGGATGGCCGGCAGGGCCTGCTGGTCATTATGGATCGGTAAGGAAACCCGACAAAGGAATCATCTGCTTGTCATGATTTCTTTACGTCCGTTGTACGTTGAACATTTTCGCCGAGTGTTGTTGGCGATCGAATTGTTCACCCTTCTCATTATGGTAACTCAGCATACTTTTGATACCCAACGCCTCGAATCGAAACTAAAGCAGCAGCTTTCCGGCGAGGTCCGCTTCGATGCGGGTTCTCTCGCTGTCTATGCGGCGGATGCCTCGAATTATCGCCAGGTTCCCATCGGTGTCGTTATTCCTCGAACGATTGACGATGTTATTGCCTCGATAGCAACCGCGAGAGAATTCGGCGCGCCCATTCTTTCGCGTGGCGCGGGGACGAGCATTGCCGGGCAGTGCTGCAATGCCGCCATCGTGATGGACTTCTCGAAATACCTGAATAAGATCATCGAGATCGATCCGGAACGAAAAGTAGCGCGGGTACAGCCCGGCGTGATCCTTGATGATCTGCGAAGCGAAGCGGAACAATTCGGCCTTACCTTTGGCCCCGATCCGGCCACTCACAAATGGTGTACACTGGGTGGAATGATCGGGAATAATTCATGCGGGGTACATTCCATTATGGCAGGGCGCACTTCCGATAATGTTGAAGAACTCGAAGTGCTTTTGTATGATGGTGAAAGGTTGAGGGTTGGCGCTGGCAGTGTGGATGCCGTGAACGGCGGTGGACGAAGTGCAATCTTCGGAAGGCTTCAGACCCTGGCGCGTAGTTATGGCGATGAGATTCGCCGCACCTTTCCGCAAATTCCGCGGCGCGTTTCTGGTTATAGCATCGATCAACTTTTGCCGGAGAACGGATTCCATATCGCGCGCTCGCTGGTTGGTTCGGAAGGAACGCTTGTCACTATGCTCGAAGCGACCGTCCAACTTATTCCATCGCCAAAGCAGCGCGTCCTGCTTGTGGCCGGCTTCAACGACATTGCGATAGCCGGAGACCAGGTGCCTCTTGTGTTGGAGCATCATCCAATCGGTCTCGAAGGTTTCGATGAGCGCTTCCTGCGCGATGTGCGGACGAAAAAGCTTCATCTCCAATATCTTCCGCTCGTGCCCGAGGGAAAAGGTTGGCTCATTGCCGAGTTCGGCGCGGAAACGAGCGACGATGCTCGAAATGTCGCAGAGCACTGCGCGCGCTCGCTTAAGAGCAGCGGTGCATTGGTGGATTTTCGAATTTATGAGGGTGCGGAACAGCGCGGAATATGGGCGGTGCGCGATTCTGCGTTGGGAGCGATTTCGCGCGTGCCCGGCGAGCATGATAATTGGGAGGGATGGGAGGATTCCGCCGTCCCGCCGGCAAAGATCGGCGCGTACATTCGCGATTTCCGAAAGCTGCTTGCCACGCATGGATTTAGTGCCGCCATTTATGGGCATATCGGTGATGGCTGCATGCACAACCGCCTCGACTGGGATCCAAAATCAGGGGAGGGAATTGCGAAGTGGATGAAATTCGTCGAGGAAGCCGCTGATCTTGTACTAAGTTACGGCGGCTCACTATCGGGCGAGCATGGCGATGGTCAGGCGCGTGGCGAGTTGCTTCCGAAAATGTTCGGCCCGAAGATCATGCGGGCTTTCGAGGAATTCAAAGAGATTTGGGATCCAGATTGGAAAATGAATCCCGGCAAACTCATTCGTCCATATCGCATCGATCAGAATTTACGCTACGGCGCGGAGTACAATCCGCCGATGCTACCTACGATCTTCCAATACCCGGACGACGAAGGCAGTTTCGCGCGAGCAACGGAACGCTGCGTGGGTGCCGGCGTCTGCCGGCGAGATGAGGGGGGAGTTATGTGTCCCAGCTACCGCGCGACGCGGGAAGAGGAGCACGTTACTCGCGGACGCACGCATTTGCTGTGGGAGATGATGCACGACGATGTGATCATAGAAGGCTGGAAGAGCGAGTATGTGAAAGAGGCGCTCGATCTCTGCCTTGCCTGCAAAGGCTGCAAGAGCGATTGTCCCGTCCGCGTGGACGTTGCCACCTACAAGGCGGAATTTATGGCTCATTATTACGAAGGCCGCATTCGTCCGCGCGCGGCTTACGCGATGGGAAGGATCGATCGGGCCGCACGAATTGGCTCCCACATGCCCTCGCTCGTAAATTGGTTAACACACTCACCGCTGACAAGCGCCATTGCGAAACGATTAGCCGGCATTCATCCCAAAAGGGATATTCCGGAATTTGCTCGAGAGGATTTTAAGACGTGGTTTTTTTCACGATCCAATCCCTCTACTCACGACCGACTACCTTCTACCCAAGTCATTCTCTGGGCCGACACGTTCAATAATTATTTCCGTCCCGAGACGGCGAAGGCCGCCGTGCGGGTACTCGAAGCCGCCGGATTTTCCGTAAAAGTTTATCACAAAACGATGTGCTGTGGACGCCCGCTCTACGATTGGGGAATGCTGAATCAAGCCAAGAAACAATTGGAAGAAATTCTTCGCGTTGTCGACAAAGATATTGCCTCTGGGATGCCGATGGTAGTCCTCGAACCAAGTTGCGCCTCGGTATTCCGCGACGAACTGCGGAACCTCATGCCGGAGCGCGAGGATGCAAAACGGTTGATGGATAATACCTATCTTCTATCGGAGTTCCTAGAACAATTTGCCCCGGAATTTTCCCAACGCGAGACAGCCGCTACATCATCCACGTTATCCACACTTGTCCAGTTCCACTGCCACCATCACGCCGTTTTAGGAAAAGATGCTGAATCTTCCGTCTTAGAAAAAAGCGGAATAAGATCGGAAATTCTCGATGCCGGCTGCTGCGGCATGGCGGGCGCATTTGGATTTGAGAAAGAGAAATACGACATCTCGATCAAAATTGGCGAGCAGAGGTTGTTTCCAAAAATTCGCCAGACGCCGGAAGACCGCCTCATCGTCGCCGATGGCTTTAGCTGCCGCGAACAGATCGAGCAGGCCACGGGTAGGAAAACCTATCATCTGGCTGAAATACTGGATAGGGAAACTGAACCCGGATTGCGCTGATTTATTTCTGAGTGCTTTGATGTAGCTAAGGCAACCACGAAAAAAGGGTTCGCGGAATTTTTGTAAAGATGAGCTTTCGCCCTATCTCATTCCCGGCACGCCATTGTGTTGTATTTTTGTAAGATGGATAGAAAGACAATCTCGACAAATACGAACCACACGCCCAACTCGGACGATCTCGATCAGCTTTGCGTCAATACGATTCGCTTCCTCGCCGTCGATGCGGTGGAGAAGGCGAAGAGCGGGCATCCCGGCGCGCCGATGGGTCTCGCTCCCGTTGCATGCGTGCTCTGGACGCGCCACCTCCGCTTCGATCCGAAGGACCCACATTGGTTCAACCGCGATCGCTTTATGCTCTCGAACGGACATGCTTCGATGCTGCACTATGCGCTCCTGCATCTCACGGGGTACGATCTCACGATGGATGACCTTAAGCACTTCCGCCAGTTTGGATCGAAGACGCCGGGTCATCCCGAGCGGGGCGATACACCCGGCATCGAAGTGACGACCGGTCCGCTCGGGCAGGGATTTGCGAATGCGGTGGGGATGGCGATTGCGGAGCAGTTCCTTGCTTCGACCTTTAACCACCCCCCAGCCCCCTCCGATTCCACTTCGCTCCATAGGAGGGGGAGTTCGGATGTAATCGACCATCACACGTATGTCATCATGGGTGATGGTTGTATGGAAGAAGGCATCACGAGCGAAGCTGCGTCACTGGCGGGGCATCTCGAATTGGGAAAGCTCATTGCTTTCTATGACTCGAATAATATCACGATTGACGGCTCGACGAATATTACCTTTACCGAAGATGTAGCGAAGCGATACGAAGCGTATCACTGGCACGTCATCGATGTTCCGGAACCGAACGATCTCGAATCGGTCGATCATGCAATTCAGGTCGCGAAATCGGTGCTGGATAAGCCCTCGCTTATCATTTGCCACACGCACATCGGCTACGGCAGCCCGAACAAGCAGGACACCAGCAAAGCGCATGGGAACCCGCTCGGCACGGACGAGCTGATTCTCACCAAGCAGCATTTGGGCTGGCCGCTGGAACCCACCTTTCTTGTCCCGCCCGAAGCCGCAAGGATTTTTCAGGAGGCGGGGGAGTGCGGAATGAAAGCGCATTCGGATTGGAACGAATTATTTTCCGAATACAAAAAGGCGAATGCGAAAGATGCGAAGGCGCTTATGCAAGGCATCGACCGCACATTGCCCGATGGCTGGGATAACGATCTGCCCGTCTATAAGCCATCCGAAGGCCCCGTTGCGACGCGTACTACCGGCGGCAATGTGATGAACATTATTGCGCAGGATGTTCCCACGCTCACGAGCGGCTCCGCCGATCTCAACGAATCGACGTTTACGAAATTAGAGAAGTGGGACGATTTCGAACCGAGTCCGCTCAAGCATGGAACCTATAAGGGCCGGACAATAAACTTTGGCATTCGCGAGCACGCGATGGCCGCAATAATCAATGGGATGGCGGCACACGGAGGCATCTATCCAAGCGGCTCGACTTTCTTTTGCTTCAGCGATTACATGCGGCCCGCCGTTCGGCTGAGCGCGCTTATGAACATCCCATCCATCTTCGTTTATACACATGATAGCGTTGCCTTGGGCGAGGACGGTCCAACGCACGAGCCGATCGAGCAACTTGCTTCGCTGCGGGCCATGCCCAACTTCACGATCATTCGTCCGGCCGATGCGAACGAGACGGTCGAAGCATGGCGGGCGATTATGAAAATGACAGGTCCGGCGGGCATCGTGCTTACGCGGCAGAAACTTCCCATCATCGATCAGGAGAAATATTCTTCTGCGCGCGGATTGGCAAAAGGCGCGTATGTTATTTCCGACGCGATGAGTTCGCCCGATATTATTCTCATCGCGACCGGCTCCGAAGTGCATTTGGCGCTTGGAGCGCAAATCGAACTGGAAAAGAAAGGAATGCTGACGCGCGTCGTCTCCATGCCATGCTGGGAATTCTTCGAAGCGCAGCCGGAGCACTATCGTAATATGGTCTTGCCGCCGGAAGTGACATGCCGGCTATCCATTGAACTGGGAACCTCTTTCGGATGGGAAAAGTGGCTTGGGCAGGGCGGGGCATCGCTGTCGGTCGATCATTTCGGAACGTCCGCGCCTTCTGAAAAGATATTAGAAGCATACGATTTCACGGTGCCGAAAATTGTGCATTACGCTGAAGGATTGCTTCGCCATCCCAGTTCGACACGCGAGGAGCTCCGTGCGCTTCAACAGCGATTTGCGCGCGCGTCTGTTCAACATACGGAAGTCGAAGCCTAAATAATGTTTCGTGAAACGGTTCTCAATCGCGTCATCGAATTAGTTGGCGAACAATATGTCTTCGAGGACAAAGCGCGCGAGCTTGTGGAACTCATGCGCGCGAACACACCGGAATATGCCACGGCACGGACCGACCATCAATTCGCCGCGCTGATTTCGCGTGATATGGCGGCGGTTACCCAGGACGTTCATCTCTCGCTCGAAGTGCGAAGAAAGGGCGATCCCTGGCGGGAACTCCCACCGCTCGCGGAGGCGAAGTTCCTGGAGCAGGGCATTGCCGTGATTCAAATCAACCGGTTCCCGTCGACGAATTCCCAGAAAGGGGAGGAGATTATTCGCGAAATCGACCACGCATTTCTGATGGCGGCGCGCGCCTCGGCCATTATTCTCGATGTGCGGGGAAATGAAGGCGGCGATGCTTCTTCCGTCGCGCTCGCCACGACGTATTTGCTTCCTCCGAAGCCGCACTTGCTTGCGGTCTATCGCTACCGTCTCGATATGGCGCCGCGCCAAAGCTGGACATGGGCAAAGTTACCAAATGAAGTGGATGGTCCCTTCCGACCGCTGGCCGATAAGCCGGCATGCGTGCTCGTCAGCAAAAAAACATTCTCCGCTGCCGAAGAATTTGCCTACACCCTGCAGCAAATGAAGCGGGCTATTGTGATAGGGGAGCAAACGCGCGGCGGCGCGCATCCCTCGAAGCGGCAAATTATCGATGGGTCGTTCGTGCTTTCGATCCCCTTCGCGGAAACGATCAGCCCGATCACGAAGAGCAATTGGGAAGGCGTGGGCATTACGCCGGACATTCCCTGCCTCCGGCGCGACGCGCTAAGGCTCGCGAAGGAACATCTGATTTCGCTATCCGCGACAAGAATTCAGAAACGGCTTGGGCGTAGGAAGAAGGTTGCGGTTTCATGACGATTCGCTCCTAAAGTTCTTCCTCCGCCGCCTCGCTCACCTTCAGCTTACCACCCTCATAGAGCAGATAGGCCTTCATAAACTCTGTGATGTCGCCATCCATCACCGCATGGACATCGGTCTTCGCGACTTTCGTGCGGTGGTCCTTCACCATTGTATAGGGCTGGAAGACGTAGGAGCGAATCTGGGAACCCCACGAAATCTTCTTCTTCGAGCCTTCGATCGAGGCGAGGCGCGCTTCTTCATTCTCGCGCTCGATCGCAGCGATGCGCGATTTCAGCATCTTCATCGCCCGCTCACCGTTTTGAAATTGGGAACGCTCCTCCTGACATGCGGCGATCACCGTGTGCGGATTTCCCTCTACATCCGTGTATTTATAGGTCAATCGAACCGCGGTCTCGACCTTGTTTACATTCTGTCCGCCCTTGCCGCCTGAACGAAACGTATCGCGCTGCAGTAGCGCCGGATTGATCTCGATCTCCGTGTTATCCTCTTCGATCACGGGATAGGCATAGACGCTTGCAAAACTTGTGTGACGCCGAGCATTCGCATCGTAAGGCGAAATGCGGACGAGGCGATGCACGCCATTTTCGGTCTTCAAATAACCGAACGCATTTTCACCTTCAATTTGAAGCGTGGCCGATTTTATACCGGCACCCTCGCCGGCAAGTTCATCCAGCATCCGGACTTTATATCCACTGCGTTCACCCCAGCGGGTGTACATGCGTTCGAGCATTTCGGCCCAGTCGCAGGCTTCGGTGCCGCCCTGGCCGGCGTTGATCGTGAGGATCGCGTCCTTGTGGTCGTCCGGCTTGCCAAGCATGACGGCCACTTCCTGCGCGGTCAAATCTTCGACTAAATGCGAAAACTCCTCGCCGACCTGCGCGGCGAGCGAATCGTCCGCGCGCGCGAGTTCCACGAGTTCCTCGATGTCATCGACGCG
>VFSW01011715.1_pt1 | contig 12288 bp, 12 predicted proteins | sample 5358111 | NCBI WGS metagenome assembly VFSW01 (sample SAMN11554181, study PRJNA540505) | mine drainage metagenome | isolation source: sediment from site ElyBrook_90M | place: USA: Ely Copper Mine, Vershire, VT | collected 2017
CGACAAGGGGGCGCTCTCCCTCGTAGTCGAGTCGGTGAAGCGTTGGGGATTCAGGGGAATAAAGCTCCATCCGCTGGTCCACGCGTTCCTCCCCACCGACGAAGAGGTCCTGCCCTTAGTCGAATTCGCAGGCAAGGAGCGGCTGCCGGTCGCGATCCACTCCGGGCACCCCCCGTTTTCGTTGCCCTGGAGCATCGGCGAGCTTGCCGAGATGTATCCAGATGTCAGGATCGTGATGCTTCACATGGGCCATGCGCACGGCGTCTACATCCAAGCGGCGATTAACACCGCAAAGAGGTACGACAACATAATCCTGGAGACCTCTGGCGTCTCGATGCACTCCAAGATCAAGGAAGCGGTGGAGAGGGTGGGCGAGGGGAGGGTGGTCTTCGGGTCAGACTACCCTTTTCACGACTACACGGTCGAGCTCCAGAAGGTCAACGTCGCGGGCCTCACGGAGAGCCAGAAGGAGCTCGTGCTTTACAAGAATGCGAAGAAGCTCCTGCTCTGACCAACAGGCCTGATTCTAGTTCAACTCAAGGATGGGGCGAGGCCACCCACGTACGCCGCTTCATCCAGCTTCGAGAAGCTCAAGTCGATCGCCTGCCCGGGGCGCATGAGCGCCAGCACTTCCTTTCCACTCTCCTGCTCCCTCCAGTATGCATCTCCGAACCTGGACACGAGGGCGTTCCGGAGCTCCGAGGCCCTGACCGCTGCAATCAGGTAGGAGGGAGAATAGAGGAAATAGTCCGGCATGACGTGGTGGAGCTTCCAATACGCCCCGGGATACCTGATGCCGAGGAAGCGCTCGGTCAGGTCAGAGTATACCCTGTCCAGCGCCTCGAAGCTCAGCGCATCGTGCCAGTACCTCAGCTTCAGCGTGGAGTTCGCGGCGTAGAAGGCCGCGAAGAACAGGCTATTGAAGCGGAAGCGGCGCAGGATGTCCTCGGCCACCTCGTCCGAGAGACCCAGCTCTGTCTTCAGGTAGAGCTTCTCATGGATGAGCCCTTCGAAGAAGATCGAGAATATCTCGGCGACCCCGCTCGCCACCCCATACCTGTCGGAGAAGCTGGCGCGTGGGTCGATGGAGGAGAAGTGGATGCCGTGCCCGAACTCGTGGAAGACAGATGAGAAGTCCTCGAGGGGGTTCGCCTTCCTGTACGAAATCCGGACGTCGGTCGGGATCTTGATCCCGGAGCAAAAGGCGGAAGCGTTCTTGCCTTTGCGATCGGCGTCGTCGACAACGATCTTTGAGGCGTCGAGCCCCATCTGCTTCATCGTCTTCACGACCTTGCTGATTGGCTTCTCCCTTGTGGGCAGCTTCTTCGCGTATCTCCTGAATACCCGGTTCCTGAAGAAGTAGTAGTCGTCATAGTATTCCGCGGGCCTATCGACTATCTCCGCGGAGTACCGGCTCAGGGAGTCGCGGAAGGGCGCCTTGGCGAGTTCGCCGAGGCGCTGGACCATCGACGTCAGCCTGTCATAGGGGATGCCCTCGTGTTCGAGGTAGGCCGAGAGCGGGTCCGTCCCGAACTTCGCCAGGAGCTTCCCGTAGGTCTCGAACCTGAGCTGGATGAGCGGCGCCAAGACGGACGACTTCTGGATGAAGTCGTCGAAGACCCTCTTGCGGGCTGCGGAGTCGTCCGAGCTGGCCGCGAACTGCCTCCAGGACCCCCAGTTGACCGGGGCGCCGCCGAACTCGAACTCCCGAGAGACCACCTTCGTGGCCCTCGATTCGTAGAGCTTGAGAAGCTGCTTGTAGGTGGCCGCCATCCCGACGGCGCTGACCGACATCAGGAAGAGCCCGCGTTGCCCGTCCTCTCGGCGGCCGTAGCTCTTGAGGTAGCGCGTGTAATGCGTCTTCGTCCTGCTCTCCAACGAGGCGAGCCTCCTCTTGTCGTACCTCAGCCCGACGAGCTGCTTGAAGTATAGCAGGTTCTTCGAGGTCTCCAGAGACTCCGCAGCTCTCGTCCAGAGGTCGAGCGAGGAAGCAGACATCCAGGGGGCGGTCGGCGCGGCTTGGATAATACGTTTCTCGCCCGCGTCCCGTGGTGGTCTGTGGCGCGGTCACCCGAAGCCGTCGCGGGGAGTTGGGCCCGCGCCTTCCACGAGTCTATGCGCGGGTTCCGACGCGCCGGCCTCTTCCGTGACGGCCGTCGCCCTGCCCTTGAGGTAGCGGTAAAACAGGCCGACGTCAAAGAGGAGGACGACGACAAAGAGCGCGTCCGAAAGCACTGCACTGATTCCGAAGAGTATCGGAAGAGTCGCAGAAAGCCCGTACCCGACTATCCCCGCGTCGAAGGCCATTGCCAACCTCCTGAAAGTCTCGACGGCGACCTTACTTACGATGAACATGCCGATCGGGATGCCGATGAGGACTGGTGGCGAAATGACCTTGAATACCGAGAGGCTTTGCGCAGTGAAGAGTCCAAGGAAATAATACGAGAGGCTTGTCAAGTACGACTCGGCTATCCTGATCTGGGCGACCGCCGCCTTGAACTCCTGCCGCTTTAGCCCCTGGTTGTTCCAGAAGAGCGCGATCGGAGGGCCCGAAATCGTAGTTATCGAATAGAGGAGCCCCACACCCAGCCCGAGCGGAACGCCCGCCCTCGCCTCGCCCTTCAACGGCCGTCTGAACCCGGCAGCCTGAAGAAGGATGAGCGGCAGAATCACAGCATAGACAGCGAACCGGATCCAGATGGGCGCGATGGCGTTCAGAATCAGACTGCCGACTATCACTCCAGGGACGAGAGCAAGTATCACCGGGAGCGTTCGCCTATACGTCGCAGCGACGTTCTTCTTGCCCGAGAGGAAGAGCATGAACGTGTTGATTCCTGCTTCGAGAAGCACGTATGCAGGGTTGATTATCTTGTTCACGAGAACCAGGATTGCCAGAGGCGTCGAAAGGGACGAGTATCCATAGCCGAGGCCTCCATTGACAATCGATGCGGCCAACGACAGCACGGCGAAGAAGGCTATGACGCCGAGCGAGAGGTCGAACGCGACCATGGGCTTCGGTCTTGTAATTATATGTAATTAAGCTTTGATTATATATAATTACAGCCCTCGACTTCAAAGGGGTCCCTCCCTCGCTACCCGAATGCATAATTATACGTAATTATGCCGTCCCCCCGACAAAGCGTGACGAAGTACACATCCGTTTCGATTCCCCTCACACTCCACAAGAGGCTTGAGAGGCTAATCTCGAAGAAGACAGGCTTCAAATCGGTGTCCGACTACGTGACCTACGTCCTCAGGGAGGTCGTGGCCATGCACGAGCTCAAGGACATCCCGGAGCCGTTCACCAGCACCGACCTGGACGAGATCAAGGCGCGGCTCCAAGCCCTCGGGTATCTCTAGGCGCATGAACATGGCGAACGCACCACACGGAGGGAAGCTCGTCCAGATCAGGCAGGCTTCGAGGGACTCGAACGAGTTCGGCGGGTTCGGGCCGAGCCAGAAGATGAGAGTCTCCAGGGAAATTGCGGTGATGGTTGCTAACATCGCAAACGGCGTTTTCAGCCCCGTGGAAGGATTCATGGGAGAGAACGACTACTTCAACATCATAGAGCAGGACAGGCTCGAGAACGACGTCCCCTGGACGATACCGATGCTCCTCACCACGTCTGACGCCACGGCCGCCTCCGGACGGCTCCTGTTAGTGGACGACTTTGGCGTCCCCGTCGGAATCCTCAAGCCCGAGGGCACCTTCAAGATATCCAAGCAGGAGTACGCGAAGAAGGTCTACGGGACGGAGGACGAGGCGCACCCCGGGGTGGCGAAGGTATACGCGTCCCCCGATACAGCGCTCGCGGGGAAGCTCGAGGTGGCCGCCAAACCCGACTACGGCCAATATTCCGACCTTTCACTCACTCCGAAGGAGACCAGGGTGCTCTTCTCCGAGAAAGGGTGGGCGACCATCGTCGCCTTTCAGACCCGTAACGCGCCTCACATCAACCACGAGTACCTGCAGAAGACAGCGCTCTCGATGGTCGACGGGCTTTTCATCAACCCAGTCCTCGGCAAGAAGAAATCGGGAGACTTCAAGGACGAGGTGATCTTCTCCTCGTATCAGGCGCTGACCTCGGGGTACTACCCGCGCAATGGCGTCGTCCTCAGCGCGCTCCATTACGAGATGCAGTACGCTGGACCCAAGGAGGCCATAATGCACGCAATCATGCGCAAGAACTTCGGTTGCACGCACATCATAATAGGGCGAGACCACGCAGGCGTCGGCAACTACTACGGCCCATACGCGGCTCAGGACATCTTCAAGGAGTTCCCCGATCTTGGAATCACGCCGATGTTCTTCAAGGAGTTCTATTATTGCAAGCGGTGCGCGGGCATAGCGAGCGAGAAGACCTGCCCTCACGGGGAGGAGGAGAAACTCGCATTCAGCGGCACGAAGCTGCGGAAGATGTTCTCCGAGGGGGAGGTGCCCCCGAAGGAGTTCATGAGGCCCGAGGTCGCCCAGGCGATAATGAAGTTCCCCCATCCCTTTGTGGAATAGGTGTCAAGAGTGGCGAACTCAGGAAAAGTAGCGGTGTTGGGCTTGGACTCCGTCCCTCCAGAGATGCTCTTCGACAAGCTCCTGGACAAGCTCCCAACTTTCGCGAGGCTCTATAGGGAAGGGCTCCACGGGAAGCTCAGGACGTGTGACCCGCCGATTACCGTGCCGGCGTGGATGGTCATGATGACGGGAAAGAACCCCGGCGAGCTGGGCATCTACGGGTTCAAGCACAGGAGGGGTCCCTCGTACACGGACGGCTACATAGTGACCTCGGCGAACGTCCGCGAGAAGACGGTCTGGGAGGTCCTCTCCGACAAGGGAAGGAGGTCGGTCGTCATCGCCGTCCCTCCGGGCTATCCAGTGAAGCACGTGACGAACGCGAGCACGGTCTCGTGCTTCCTCACCCCGACGGCGGACAGGCCCTTCACGAACCCAGAGGAGCTGAAAGAGGAGGTGCTCAAGGCGGCGGGGGGCAAGTACATCTTCGACGTCACCTTCCGGACCGAGAACAGGGCGGAGCTGAAGAGGGAGCTCTTCGAGATGACCGAGAAGAGGTTCGACGTCGCGGAGCACATGGCGAAGAGCAAGCCATGGGAGTTCTTCATGATGCACGAAATCGGGTTCGACCGGCTCCACCACGCCTTCTGGAAGTTCTTCGACCCGAGGCACCCCAAGTATGTAAAGGGGAACGAGTATGAGAACATCGACCTCGAGTACTATTCGATGGTGGACAGGCGGATCGACAGGCTACTGCCCCTTTTCGGGGAGGACTGCACCACGTTCATCGTCTCCGACCACGGCTCGAAGGCGATGAAGGGCGGGTTCTGCGTCAACCAGTGGCTCGAGGAGCAGGGCTACCTCGCCTTCAAGAAGAAACCTGACAAGCCGATGGAGCTCGACAAGGCCGAGATAGACTGGGCGAGGACAAAGGCGTGGGGATGGGGCGGATACTACGCCAGGATATTCTTCAACGTGAAGGGGAGGGAGGCCCAGGGCGGGGTCGACCCCTCGGACCTCGAGGTTGAGAAGAGGCGCCTGGCGGAACGGATATCCAAGATAACCGACCACACGGGGAGGACGATGAGGAACTGGACGACCGAGCCGACCAAACTCTACGGGACTGCGATAGGCGACAAGCCAGACCTAATGGTCTACTTCGACGACCTCGACTGGAGGTCTGCGGGGACGGTCGGGCACGACTCTTTGTATCTCTTCGAGAACGACACGGGCCCGGACGACTCTGTCCACTCGATGGACGGCGTCTTCATCATGCACAGGCCCGGACGCGACCTCAAGGGGGTCGAGGTCAAGGGGGCGAGGGTCGAAGAGATGGCCCCAACCCTCTTGACGCTCCTCGGGGTCGACCCGAAGGGCAGCGGGTTTGGCGGGCCCATGATACAAGCGGCCGTGGAGGGCGCATCGCGATGACCAAAGCAAACAGGGAAGGATTTACTCTCTGGATGACCGGGCTTCCGGGCTCGGGCAAGTCCACGCTCTCCACGGTGCTAAAGGCGAAGCTCGAGAAGGACCACGGAATGCTCGTCGAAATCCTGGACGGCGACGAGGTGAGGAAGGGGCTCTCGCGCGACTTGGGACTTTCGAGGGAGCACAGAGAGGAGCACGCATGGAGGGTCTCCTTCGTCTCGAAGCTGCTCTCGAGGAACGGGGTCGTCGCGATAGTCGCGCTGATCTCGCCCTACCGGACGTCTCGAGAGAGCGCCAAGCAGATGATAGGGCCGGAGAGGTTCGTGGAGGTCTACGTCAAGGCCTCGCTGCAGGAGTGCGAGAGGAGGGACCCCAAGGGACTCTACGCGAAGGCGAGGCGCGGGGAGATAACTAACATGACCGGGATACAGGACCCGTACGAGGAGCCCGCCATCCCTGACATCGTGGTGGAGACTGAGAAGGGGACGCCGGAGCAGAGCGCCGACGCCATCATCGTCCGCCTCCAGAATCTGAACAAGCTGTAGGCGCTTTCACTACAGGTAGCTTGGGTATCTTCTCCGGACGAGCTTCAGCATCTCATCCGAAAGCCTGCTGTCTATCCTCTGTTGCTCTCTGGTCATGGATGCGCCGGGCTGGCCGCGGCTGCTGAAGACGAAGGGCCCTTGGATGTAGTTGCCGGGCCCGGTCGGGGCGACCGGGTTCACCTTGCTCAGGAACGAGAGGAGCCTGTTCATCCCTTCTTGCGAGTCGTCCAGCAGGGAGGGCGCCTCCCGCGGGTTCACCCGACGAAAGCCGTAGGAGAGCGGCGCGGGCGGGCGCTTGGACTGGTCTTGGTCAGTCCTGGCGCCGAGCACGAACGGCGAAGGCTTGAAGATGGTGTCGAGCTTCAGGTGCCACGACTCGTCAGGGCATCCCACGCGGGCGTCGAAGAACCCGTTGCTGGGGGAAGGGGAGATGGTGAAGCTCCAGCCTCGTGGGTCCTTGGAGTAGCGCTGAATCAAGACCCGGTATAGCGCCTCGCCTTCCAAGATCTCCATTGCGAGCTTTGGAGCTCAACGTGGGTAATAAAGATGGCAGAACAACCCGAGCCTTCAGACTGGTCTTGAGAGCGCGTCCTTGACGACGGCGGCCAAGGCCTTGATGAAGAGCGGCGACGTGTTCAGGGACTCGGTGCGCGCGAACTCGATCCCAGCCCGCTCAGCTTGCTCGCGCGCTCCTATCTCGATGTCGTAGAGCACTTCCAAGTGGTCGGCCAGAAACTGGACCGGAGCTATCAGCACGTGGCCGTGGCCTCCCTCGCGGAGCCTTGGCATCACGTCAGCGAAGTCCGGCTTCAGCCACTCCTCAGGCGTGTGGCCGGCGCTCTGGTAGCAGAACATCCAGCGGTCTTCTTGCAGCCCGACGAGCTCGGCGACCGCCGCGGCGGTCTCCTCGAGCTGCTTGACGTACTCCGGCTCCTTCTCGACGACCCGCCTCGGCATGCTGTGGGCGGTGAGCAGGACGGGGACATCCTCCCTGACGTTCGGCGGTAGCCGGTCGAGCGCCTCCCTGACGCGCTGCGCCAGAGCCTCGAGGAAGTAGGGCTGGACGTGCCAGTCCTCCGCGATCCTCAGGGAGAGGTTTCCGCGATGCAGGGCACCGACCGCCCCTTGGAGGGCGCGGACGTATCCCCCCATGATGATCGGGGAGAACTGGGGCGACATGATGACGCCGACGACCTGCCCGGACTCCGGCGCAGCCTCTCTCACGACGTCGGCGATAAGGGGAGGGGAGAACCGCATGCCGGCCACCACATTGTAGGAGTTCCCGTCTTTGAGCCCGTTCAGCTCAGCCTCTAGGCGGGTGGCCTGCTCGTTGGTGATCTGCAGCAGCGGGGAGCCTCCTATCAGGCTATAGCGGCGCCGGAACTCCGCAATCAGGGCCTCGTCCGGCTCGCGCCCGCCACGGATGTTTCGTAGGTAGGCAGGTATGTCGTCGAGCGAAGCCGGAGATCCATACGTCATCAGAATGACGCAGATGCGCTCGTTGCCAGCCGACTCGGTCAAGGTCTAGGGTCGGCGCCCCTCAGGCGGCGCACATAAAACCCTGTTAGGACGCGTTTCACTGTCCGCCAGGGGACCAGACCGAGAGCCCAAGCCAGGCGTCCAATCGGAAGCGGGGACGCCCTAACAGGTTAGGCTCAGCACTCTAATCCGACGAGACGCGCCAGTCCACGAATGCCCTAATGGCGGCTGCCCTTGCGAATCCCACGACCGGCCGTCCCGGAAGGGCCTCCCCGTTCTCGGAAAAGCCAGTCCTTGTCTTCTGGGAGATGACAAGGGCGTGCCTGCTTTCGTGCGTCCACTGCAGGGCGTCGGCGATCAGGGACCCACTGCCCGGCGAGCTCACAACGGCGGAGGGGTTCCGCCTCATCGACTCGGTCGCTTCGTTCGGCGACCGGCCCCCAACCATGATTTTCACCGGAGGCGACCCGCTGCTCCGAAAAGACTTCTTCGAGATCCTCTCGTACGCCACCAAGGCAGGGGTGAGATTCGCAGTTTCGCCAGCGGCGACCGAGATGCTGTCGTTCGACACCCTCAGGCGGATCAAGGATGCCGGCGCCGCCTCGATATCGGTCAGCCTCGATGGGGCAGTCGCGAGCACGCACGATTCCATAAGGGGAAAGGAGGGCGTCTACGCGAGGACGGTCCAGGCCGCGCGAGATTCGGTCGCCCTCGGACTGAATCCACAGGTCAACACGACCATCATGGAGAGGAACTACAAGGAGCTGCCTGAGATGTTCCACCTGATCAGAAGCCTCGGAATCAAGACCTGGGAGCTCTTCTTCCTGGTGAAGACTGGGAGAGGAGCGGGCGTAGAGGACCTTACGCCGCAACAGTGCGAGGATGTCTGCAACTTCCTCGTAGACGCGTCCTTCTACGACGTCACGATAAGGTGCGTGGAGGGGCCATTCATCAGGAGGGTCATGAGAAGGAGGTCGGAGTCAGACGGCTACTGGGACCACGACGGGTACCTCTCGCTCAGAAGGGGGCTTCTAAGCGCGGGCATGCCGACTTCCGGCCGTTCCAGTCTGGGAGCGAGAGGGACGCTGGACGGGGACGGGGTCATCTTCGTCGGACACGATGGCGCGATACGGCCTGGCGGGCTCGTTCCCATCGACATCGGGAACATCAAGAGTGACGATTTGGTCCGCGTCTACAGGGAGAACGAGCTCCTGAGGAAGATAAGGGGGAGGGAGATGAGCGGTCCCTGCGGGACTTGCGAGTTCAAGGAGGTGTGCGGCGGCAGCAGGGCGAGGGCATACTCGTTCTGGGAAGACCCCCTGTCATCCGACCCCGCCTGCCTCGCCGCGGCGAGCTCGAGAGCCTAGAGAGAGCTCAAGGCGGGGCCTGCATGAGGACGGCCAGGACGAGTATGGCCAGCATCAAGGAGAGGTTTGCGAACGAGACGAGCCTGCTCCTCTTCCTAAGCTCCCTGAGCTCTTCGAGCCTGTTCTCCCTGGCCAACGCCACGATCCTCTTCCCGAAGTAGACGTTGGCGACGTAGATCAGGGCGATCAGCACGACGACGAGTATCGCCTTCAAGAGCAGCAGCAACCCCATTTGAGAATCCACGAGCGCGCCAGGCGCTGGGAGATACCACGAGGCGTTGTAGACGCCGGTGACCACGAGGACGGCGAGAGCAGGCGTGACGAACCTCCCGAACCCTTTGGCGATCTTCCCCACGATCTGCGTCCTCTCGGACTCGTCCTTCGCGAACCGATGGGAGGCCGGCACCACCACCAGCCACATGAAGAACGACCCACCGACGAAGAGGACGGCGGTGAACAGGTGGACCCAGAGGACTAGCGCATCAAATGCGAACATTAGGTCGCGCTCCCGTCACTTGGTCTGCGCAGGTTCGGGTCCTGCCTCTCCCTGGCGACGACCCAGCGGAACGCCAAGGAACGCGACGCAGGGATGCCCCACCGCGAGTCTCTATCATGCGAAGCCCTTCTCGGAGGCGATGGAGTGAAGGCACTCTATGAGGTCGTCCGAGTCATTCAGGGATTCGCACCTCGCAACCGTGGCGCCGCGGTCTCTGGCCCACTGCCTGCACTCGACCTCGATGTCATAGAGTATCTCCAAGTGATCCGACACGAACCCTATCGGCGCGATGAGGAACTCTCGCTGTCCGCTCTGGAACTGCGCCTGCAGGTGGTCGAGGATGTCGGGTCCCATCCAGGGCTCGCCCGTGTGGCTTGCGCTCTGGAAGGAGAAGCTCCAGTCCTTGTAGCCTGCCTCCGCGGCTATCAGCTCCGAGGTCTCCAAGAGCTGGTTGCGGTATGGGTCGCCTTGGGCGAGGATCTTCTCGGGAAGGCTGTGGGCTGAGAATATGAGGGAGTGCCCTTCCCGCAGCCCAGCCCTGGCTTCCTTGACCCGGCGGGACCACGCCTGGATGAGCAGCGGATTCGTGTGCCATGACCAGACGTAGCTCAGCTTCACCTTCGCAGGGAGAGCCGCGTTCGCGAGGTCCAAGGCGAGCATGTAGGTGCCGGTGCTCATCTTGGAGTAGTGCGGTGCGAGGACGAGCGCGAGCACCTCGTCAACCCCTTCACCGACAGCCTGGGCGAGCGTGTCGTCGATGAAGGGAGGAGAGTGCTTCATAGCGGCGAAGACGCGCGTCTCGGAACCGCCGCGCCTGAGCCTTGCCCGGAGCTTGTCGCTCTGCCTTTCGGTGATCTCTATCAGCGGGGAGGTCCCGCCGATCGCCTCGTATCTCCCCACGAGGTTGGCGAGCTCGCTGGGAGACGGCTTTCTGCCGCCCCTTATGTGGGTGTAGTAGGCTTCCACGTCGCCGAGCGTGCGAGGCGTGCCGTAGGCCATCAAGATGATTCCCTTCACTTTACCTTCTGCTCCTGGTATGTGCGTGGGCCATCTCGACGACCTGGCGAAGGTTCTCCGGATCCGTGTTCTGCAGGACCCCGTGGCCCAGGCTGAATATGTGACCCTTGTGCCCTCGGGCCGCTTCGAGGATGTCCGCTACCCTCGTCCGCATCGCGCTGCCCCCCACCATGGCCACGACGGGGTCCAGGTTGCCCTGCACCGCGGTCTCCTCGGAGCATCTCCGCCAGACGTCCCCCAGCGGCACCCTCCAGTCCACGCTCAGCACATCGGCGCCCGTCTTGTGGAATTCCTCCACCAGAGGGGACGAGTCCGCGCAGAAGTGGATTCTCGGGACCCCCGAGACCGACGAGAAGATCTCCGCGGTGTACGCCGAGACGAACCGCGCATAGTCCTCGGCGCCGAGGCATCCGACCCAGCTGTCAAAGAGCTGCACTGCGCTGACGCCGCAATCGATCTGGGCGGTCAGGTAGTCCTTGACCGTGTCCGTGAGCTTCCTCATGAGCGCCTCCCAGACGTCCGACCTGGAGTAGATGGTCGCCTTCGTCTTCTCGAGGTTCCTGCTCGGCCCTCCCTCGATAAGATACGCCGCCAGCGTGAACGGAGCCCCTGAGAAGCCGATCAAGGGGAGTGCGTCGTCGAGCTTCGTGATGGTCGACCGCACCCCGTCGAGGACGAATGGGATGTCCCGTTCTGGGTCCAGGGTACCAAGTGCGGTCACGTCCTCGAGCGAACGGATCGGGTTGGAGACGACAGGCCCCACGTTCTCTTCTATCTTGAACTTCACTCCGATGCCCTCGAGGGGCACCATTATGTCGGCGAAGATGATTCCTGCGTCTACGCCGAGGGCGTTCACCGCGTCCACCGCCACGTCGGAGGCGAGCTCCGGGTCCTTGACCACGTCCATGATGTTCCGCTGCCCCTTGAGCCGCTTGTAGCTGGGAAGGTATCTTCCGGCCTGCCTCATGAACCAGACGGGGGAATGCTCGGGCTCGCCCCGCCTGCACGCGTCGAGGAAGGTCGTGTTCTTCACGTGCTCTTGCACTCCTTGAACGCCTTCTTTGCCGCGGCAACCGTCTGGGCGACATCCTCGTCGCTGTGAGCGAGGGAGAGGAAGATCGTCTCGAACGCCGACGGCGGGAGGTAGACCCCCTCCCTTAGCATGGCGTGATGGAATCTCCGGTACGCATCGCGGTTGGTCTTTCTCGCATCCTCGAAGCTCCTCACGGCCCTTCCTGAGAAGAAGAGCCCGATCATCGACCCGACTCTGTTGATCGAGACCGGGACGCGCTCTCTTCGCGACTCCTCGATCAGCCCTTGTTCGAGCTCGCGCGAGAGGTCCTCGAGCTTCCTGTACCCCTTCTCCGCCAATGAGATCGTTGCGAGACCCGCCGCCATCGCCACAGGATTCCCTGACAGCGTGCCAGCCTGATAGACCGGCCCTTCAGG
>VFSW01011716.1_pt1 | contig 12287 bp, 10 predicted proteins | sample 5358111 | NCBI WGS metagenome assembly VFSW01 (sample SAMN11554181, study PRJNA540505) | mine drainage metagenome | isolation source: sediment from site ElyBrook_90M | place: USA: Ely Copper Mine, Vershire, VT | collected 2017
CCCTCATAGCCCACCTCGGCATCTACACCGGCGCGCTCGGCAAGATCGCGCGCGACGTCTCCCTTCTCATGCAGCACGAAGTGGGCGAAGTTGTCGAAGCCGGCGGTGGCTCTTCCGCGATGCCTCACAAACGCAACCCCGCCGGATGCGTTGTCGCGCTCGCCGCCGCCACGCGAATGCCTGGTTTTGTTGCAACAGTTTTGGCAGAAATGATTCAGGAACACGAGCGCGCCGCCGGCACATGGCAAGCCGAATGGGAAACGCTCGCCAGTGCCGTCGAAGTTACCGGCAGCGCACTCGCCGCCATCGCGGGCACAATTTCGAGCCTCACCGTGTTTCCTGAGCGGATGCGCGAAAACGTCGCAGCCACGCACGGCGCCGTCTTCACCGAAAAGCTCAGCGTTCTGCTCGCGCCGAAAATCGGACGTGCCGCAGCTCAAGGGCTTCTTTCCGAAGCCGCACGTGAAGCGGCAGAAACCCGGCGCCCTTTGCGCGAAATCGTCGCGCGCAATTCTACCCTCGCCGCGCTGCTCACCGACGAGCAGATCCGGGCGGTGGACATTCCCGAAGACTACCTCGGCGCAACCGAAGAGTTTCGCCGGCGTTTACTCGAAGAATAGGAACTCATCATGCCAATCCTTCAAGCAGGCGGGCTGCGGCAATATTTCCGGCTCGAAGGCGCCGAAGGCCTCCCCGTTCTTGTGCTGTCGCATTCCCTCGGTTGCGACCACACACAGTGGGACCCGCAAGCCACGGCGCTCGACTCCCGCTTCCGCGTCCTTCGCTACGACCCGCGCGGCCCCGGCGCAACGGAAGTTACTCCCGGCGGCTACACCATAGAAATTCTCGCGCGACGTGCTGGCTCTTGTTGACGCACTCGGCATCGCGCAATTCGCGTTTTGCGGACTCTCGCTGGGCGGAATGATCGGCCAATGGATCGCCATTCACGAGCCCTCCCGCCTCACGCATCTCGTGCTTGCCAACACATCCTCGCGCTTCCCGGACCACGTCCCGATGGAAACGCGCCGCCGCACCGTGCTGGAACAGGGGATGAACGCGGTCGCCGATGCCGTGATGGGCCGCTTCTTCTCCAGTGCAAATCTCACCGCGAATCCTCCATCTCTGGCCCGCACACGCCGCTTCCTGCTGGCGACGGACCCAACCGGCTACGCCGGATGCTGCGCCGCCGTCCGCGACATGGACCAGACCTCCAACCTCTCCGCCATCCGCGCCCCCACGCTCATCCTCGTCGGCGACCACGACGTGTCCACTCCCTGGAACGGCCACGCCGATGTGCTCGCGCGGACCATCCCGCATGCTAGGGTAGAACGTCTATCCACAGCGCATCTCTCGAATCTCGAAGCGCCGCACTCCTTCAACGCCGCGCTGTTCCACTTCCTCCTGCCACCGCCGTCCTCCTCACTTGAGCACGGCCTGGCCAAGCGCCGTGCGGTCCTCGGTGACGCACATGTGGACCGCGCGATCGCCAACACCTCTCACTTCACGCGCGCGTTTCAGGAACTGATCACGCAATATGCCTGGGGAACAATCTGGCAACGCCCGGGACTGGACGACCGCACCCGCCGCCTGCTGGTGCTCGCCGCCACAGCTTCGCTCGGCCGCTGGGAGGAGTTCCGCCTGCATGTCCGCGCTGGTTTCGAACACGGCCTCGAACCTTGCGATCTCGAAGACACGCTACTCCAGGCCGCTATCTACGCCGGTGTTCCTGCCGCCAACACCGGATTTCAAATTGCTGTCGAGGAGATGACGAAGGACTGACTTTGCAACGCAATCGCCCGCCGTTCCGCGCCGACCACGTCGGCAGCCTGCTTCGGAGCCCCGAACTCAAGGAAGCTCGCGCCCGCCGCGAACGCGGGGAAATTTCCACGGAAGAACTGAAGCCTGTCGAGGACAGTGCCATCGTCGCCCTCATCGGCAAACAGGCCGAGGCCGGTCTTCTCTCCGCGACCGACGGCGAGTTCCGCCGCGCCATGTGGCACTTCGATTTTCTCGAACGCTTCGACGGCTGCGAACCATACACGCCCGATGCCGGCATCGCTTTCAAAGGAACCGCGACGAAGGCGAAGGGCGTTCGTGTCGTCCGCAAGGTCGGCTTCTCCGGCCACCCGATGCTCGAACACTTCCGCTTTCTCCGTGACCACGTGACGCGCGCCACGCCGAAGATGACCATCCCTTCTCCCAGCGTCCTGCACTTCCGCGGCGGCAAAAAGGCCATCAGCGAGGCCGTCTATCCAGACCTTGAAGACTTTTATCAAGACCTCGGCAAAGCCTACAATCGCGCGGTTCACGCCTTCGCGGAGGAAGGCTGCCGCTATCTTCAGCTCGATGAAACCAACCTCGCCTACCTCTGCGACCCCGAACAGCGACAGGCGGTGCGGGATCGCGGGGAAGACCCCGATCAACTCCCCGCAACCTACGCCCGCATGATCAACGCCGCCATCGCGGGGCGCCCCGCGGACATGGCCATCACCATGCACCTTTGCCGGGGCAATTTCCGTTCGAGTTGGATCGCCCAGGGCGGCTATGAACCAGTCGCCGAGATCCTGTTCAACGAAATCGGCGTCGACGGCTACTTCATGGAGTACGACACGGACCGCGCCGGCGGCTTCGAACCTCTTCGCTTCGTGCCCAAGGGCAAAACCGTTGTCCTCGGCCTCGTCACCTCTAAAACCGGCGAGCTCGAATCGAAAGAAGGAGTAAAGCGCAGGATCGATCAGGCATCCCGCTATCTCGATCTCGATCAACTCTGCCTCAGCCCGCAGTGCGGCTTCGCCAGCACTGAGGAAGGGAACTTGCTCACTTACGCTCAGCAGTGGGCGAAACTCGCGAGGATTGTCGAAATCGCGGAGGAGGTCTGGGGCCGGCCTTGAAGCAATGTCCGCCCGTGTGCGCCGCGAAGGGAGTTCCGGCCAGGCGAACGGCTTCAGAGGCTCCGCGCTCATCTCCCTCGAACACCAACACGCCGTCCTCGAGGCAATCGGAAACCGCGAAGGCGCCCGCGGGGAGAGCGCCGCTCGCGAACACTCCGGCGTGGGACGCTGGAATTATGTTGAAAGGACCTGTCGCAGCCCTGGCTCTGTTCGCCGCCGTCCCCCCGGCCTGGCCGTCTTCGTATTACCCTGTTCGGCTCGACGACCCGAAAGCCGTCTACCTCACGAGGGAAGGTTTTGGTGTTATCCCGGACGGCACCGCGGACGCGACCGCCGGAATCCAGCGCGCCATTGACAAAGTCCAGGAAACAAAAAAGTATGGAATTGTTTTTATCCCGGAAGGCCGCTACCGCCTCACTCACACGCTCTGTATCTGGCCCGGCATTCGCCTGATTGGTTACGGCGCCGCGCGTCCTGTCCTTTTCCTTGCTCCCTCCACGCCGGGCTACCAGTCGCCCGGTCGGGAGAACTATCTTCTCTTCTTCGCCGGCTACCGCCCCGCCACCCTCGCCCCAGGCCATCTACCTCCCGATGCCAATCCAGGAACGTTCTACTCCGCCGTGAGTAACATCGACATCGAGATCGGGGCCGGAAATCCCGGCGCCGTGGGCGTGCGCGGCACCTACGCCCAGCACTGCTTCCTCGCGCACATGGGCTTTCACATCGGAAGCGGCCTCGCCGGCGTGCATGACACAGGCAATGTCATGGAGGACGTTCGCTTCGTCGGCGGACGCTACGGGATCTGGACCCACACTCCTTCGCCTGGCTGGCAGTTCACCGCCGTGGATGCCTCCTTTGAGGGCCAGCGTGAGGCTGCCATCCGCGAAGAGCAGGCCGGCCTCACACTCATCCGGCCGAATTTCCGCCACGTCCCTACCGCGGTCTCGATAGATGCAGGAAGTCCGGACGAACTCTGGATCAAAGACGGGCGCATGGAAGACATCGCCGGTCCCGCCGTCATCATCAGCCTCGAACACAACCCTCGAACCGAAATTAACATGGAGAACGTCGTCTGCCGCCGGGTTCCTGTGTTCGCCCGCTTACGGGAGAGTGGAAAGACATTACTCGCCGCGGCGGAAACCTATCGCGTGAAGTCGTTCACCCACGGCCTCTGCTACTCAGATATCGGCTCGTCCGGCGAGGTCCTCGACATCTTCGATGCCGCCGCGCTGGCGGAGTTACCGAGTCCGGTTCCCTCCGACCTCACGCCTTTGCCTCCCGCCGATACCTGGGTCAACGTGCGCACGCTCGGCGTGAAGGGAGACGGCGTCACCGATGACACCGCCGCCCTCCGGAACGCCGTCGGCGCCCATCGCGCTCTCTACTTCCCGACAGGCAATTACATCCTGAGTGATACCCTCGTGCTTCGGCCCGACACCGTTCTGATCGGCCTTCACCCACTCGCCACCGAATTCGTCCTGCCTGACCACACGCCGGCATTCCAGGGCGTTGGCACGCCCAGGCCGATGATCGAAGCCCAGGGCGGAGGCACGAACGTGGTGATCGGCCTCGGGCTCTACACTAACGGCATCAATCCCCGCGCCGTCGCCGCTCAATGGATGGCCGGCTCGAAATCTTTGATGAACGATGTAAGGTTCCTCGGCGGCCACGGCACCGTCGACCTCAACGGTGCGCGTATGAACCCGTACAACAACACGCACACGGCCGGCCCCGACCTCAACCGACGCTGGGACAGCCAATATCCCAGCCTGTGGATCACCAATGGCGGGGGCGGAACCTTCTTCGATATCTGGACTCCCAGTACCTTCGCCCAGGCCGGCCTTGTCATCTCCGACACGTCCACCGAAGGACGAATCTACGAGCTTTCCAGCGAGCATCATGTCCGCCACGAAGTACAAATTCGCAACGCCGCTCACTGGAACATCTACGCGCTACAGACCGAAGAAGAGCGCGGCGAAGGTCCTTTTGCGCTGCCACTGCAGATTGAGTCCTCCCACGACATCACCATCGCGAACTTCCACCTCTACCGTGTTATTAGCTCCTTTCAGCCGTTCCCTTATGCCGCCGAAGTGACCAACTCCAGTGGTATTCGCTTTCGTAACTTTCACTGTTACAGCAACAGTAAGGTTGCTTTCGACGCCTCCTTGTATGATCAAACGCACCACGCTGAGTTACGGCAGCGTGAGTTTGCTTCTCTTACTCTCTCCGGGGAGGCTCCACATCTTCGCCCACATCCTGCGACGGCGGTGTTCGCGGCAGATGCGAAAGTAAGTAAGTTAGCCGGTGGATTCTTTAACATCTCCGGCGGTGCTGCCGATTCCTCCGGGGACTTCTACTTCGTCGATGCCCACTGGCAGCGGATCTATAAGTGGTCCACCGCCTCCCGCCAACTCTCGACCGTGCGCGATAACCCGCTCGATCCCGTCAACCTTGCTTTCGACAAGGCCGGGAACCTGATCGTGGTTTCTTACTCTGGGGAGGGCACAGTCTACACTTTTGAGCCGGATGTGCCCGCCGGCCAGGTCAAATTGCTCAAGCCCGTTCCCGCTGAGCCGCGGCTCGGCCTGACGGCTATCGTCCCTGTCGGGGATTGGCGCCTGCCGCGCGACTATCAAACCGGCGCACTGATCTCGAAGCGCTACCAGTACCTTTCGATTGATGGAACGACATTCCTTCCCGCCGGCGATGATTTCGTGAGCGGCGCCATGAGTTGGGGCGTCAAAAGTGCCGACCTCCTGCGCACCTTCGGGCTCGCCAGGGCCGAGCCCGGCCAGCCCTTCTACTTCACGAGCGAAGCCGAACTCATGACCTGGCGGGCCGCCATCGCGCCCGATGGCAACTTCAAGGACTTGCAACTGTTCGTCAATCAGGGCGGGGAAGGCGTGGCCGTCGACGCGCGCGGGAACGTTTATCTTGCCGCCGGGCGGATCTTTGTCTATGACCCCTCCGGCCGCCTCCTCGACACCATCGACACGCCGGAGCGTCCGATCCAACTCGTTTTCGCGGGCCCCGACCGTCGCACCCTTTTCATCGCCGCCCGCACGTCTCTGTACAGTACAAGATCGATGATTCCCGGGCGGTGACACGGAGTGATAGAGTCGTCAACGGACGCGATAACGAACGTCCGCAAAGGCTATGGAATTGCTATGAATCGTCGTGAATTCGTTGTGGCACCCGCCGCCGCACTTGCAGGATCCATGTTCGGCGCGGCATCGGAGATTCCATGGCAGCGGAAAATCCGCCGCGTCGGGCAGTTGAACATGACCGAACACGACCCTGTCGAGCTTGACGTCGAGGCCTGGGCCGATTACTGGGCCAGCCTGAAGGTTGACGCTGTGCTGGTCAGTGTCACCGGCATATTGGCCTTCTACCAAACCAAGGTCCCGTTCCACCGCAAAGGCAGATTTCTCGGCAACCGGGACTTCTTCGGAGACTGCTGCTCGGCCGCCAAGAAGCGCGGATTGCACGTCATCGCCCGCATGAGCCCCGACCTGAATTGGGCCGACGCGGTGCAAGCGCACCCGGAATGGTTCCAACGCGACGAGCGCGGCAACGAGATCGCACTGACGGAAGATCCGCGTCTGTTCCGCACCTGCATGTTTACGAGTTACATGACCCACTACATGCCGGCCATCATGCGCGAGATCAATTCCATGTACGACGTGGATGGCCTCTTCACCAACGCCTGGCCCCCGCTGGGACACCTGCCCGTCTGCCATTGCAACCAGTGCCGGCGGCTCCCTGCTGCGGGAACCCTCGAGTATTGGGAGAAGTTTAACGACCGCACGGTGAATCTCTGGAAGCTCTACGACTCCATCGCCAAGGAGAAGAAGGCGGCTAACTTTTACTTCGCCAACCTCGGAGGAGGCATCCGTTCCTCCGCGAACCTGGTGCAACTCGGAGAACTCTGCGAGTGGTTCCAGTGCGACAACCAGGGCCGCGGCGGCGAGGGCTCGCCCATCTGGGGCTGTGCCTTGCAGGGACGCGTCTGCAATGCGGTGCAGAAGGGGAAGATGGCCACCAATGTGACCGGCGCGTGGTCCACCGGTCCCATCCGCTGGCGCAACATCTCCAAGTCCCTTGCCGAAGCCCGTATGTGGATGAACGAAACAGTCGCCAGCGGCATGGTGCCCTACCAGCACATCATCGGCGGAGAGACGGGGATGGGCCAAGATCGCCGATCGCTCGAGCCGGCGCGCGACTTCTTCCTCTGGACCGCCAAGCACGATCCTCACTTCATCAACAAGCGCAGCATCGCCAACATCGGCGTTCTGATGGGCCAGCGCACAAACCTGTTCTACCGTCCTCCGCGGGATGTGTCGATGCCCGACTATATGAACGGCCTCTATTACGCCCTGCTCGAAGGCCGCTTTCTGTTCGACTTCGTCCATGAGGAGAAACTTACAGCGGAGGAATTGGGTAAGTACTCCGCGCTTGTGCTTCCTAACACGGCCCTGCTCGGCGATTCGCAGTGTGCGCAACTGCGCGCCTACGTTGCGTCCGGCGGTTCCTTGCTGGCAACGTTTGAAACCAGCCTCTACACCGAGCGCAATGAACCGAGACAGGACTTCGGCCTTGGCGACGTCTTCGGCATTCGTAGGGCGGGTACGGTGATCGGCACCAACGGCAATGCGTACTCCGCCCGCATCGAGCGGCGGCATCCCATTCTCGATGGACTCGCCGGAACCCATACGAACCTGGTCGCCGGCGCTGAGTACCGCGTCCCCGTCCATCCAGTGTCCGCTCCGGTCCTCACCGTCGTTCCCGGTTTCGTGGCTTATCCGCCCGAGTTGGCGGACCCCGCGCCCTCCCACACCGATGAGCCGGCGGTCGTGAGCCGCGAGGCAGGGAAGAGCCGCCTCGTCTATTTCCCTGGCGATGTGGAGCGCACGATGTGGCGCGCGGGACATACCGACCTGACGCGTCTGCTGCAGAACTCGGTCCGCTGGATTTCGCGCGGGAGCCAGCCGGTCACGGTGGAAGGGGACGGACTGGTTGAGTTGTTCGCCTGGGAGACACAGGCTGGATTTGCGGTGCATGTGCTCAACTACACCAATCCCGCGGCGCACCGCGGCCTGATCCGCAAGTTTTACCCGATCGGCGCGCAGAAGGTCATGATGGAACTCCCGCCGGGCCGGCGAGTGAGCCGCGTGGAGTTGCTCCGCGCGGAGACCGATGTTCCGTTTCAATTCAACAACGGCAAAATCACTTTCGTCATTCCCAAGGTGAACGATTACGAGGTAGCCGCGCTCTATTCGGCGTAATGGCGTGCAGAAAGTTCAGTAGAGATAAGTGGTCGGGGCGAGTGGACTCGAACCGCCGACCTCCTCGTCCCGAGCCAGATCACTCAAACTAATTCTTTGATTACCGAAGCATCACGGAACATCAAGGAGCGGGCCGCAACACCCCTTGACAGCACACGAGCCACCCGAATCTGGCCGCCGGTTTTGAGCGCATCCCCCTTATTTAGCGGGAGCCCGCTTCGAGGTGTCCATGACGATTGTGATTCGCGAACGGCTGGTGACCCGGCGCCCATTGCTGGCCACCATGCCGGTGGCGAGGGCGTCGCGGGTCTTACCTTAGCGGTGGGATCGACGACGGCGGTTCGCACCTCGTTTCCGTCGCCACGGCTACGATCCGCAGAGTAAGGGTTGGGGAACCTGGGCTGTCGAGCGTCATGGTGCCCGTGCAATCCGGGTTGATCGTATAGGTTCCGGCACCTTTGCGATCCGGACCCGGGAAGCCGTTAATCGATCCGTGGATGTTGTCCGTCTGGGTTAAATTGCCGCTGCCGTCGAAGTGAGTCATCGCGACTCCGACAATCGTCTCGACAGGCGCGCCGGGCACAGGGGCGGATCGCCTTGTCCCGGTCACCGTGAATCCGTAATCTCCCTCGATCGTGGCGTTGGTGCAAACCGTCTGAAACGGGGTATCCTGTGCCCAAACCGCCGGCGCAAGAAACAGTAGCATCGTGATTCTGATTTTCATGACCTTCCTCCTGAGCAAGATCATGCCGGTTTTCCTGCCTTCCGCCAATGGAGCGGGACGGGAGAAATTCTGGAGATTCTCTGTAGGGCTATGTCGTCGACCCTAATGGACGCCTTCGAGTTCTTCGCATAGTAAAATTGGCCGACTGTGATTCTGAAGTTCGGCCACTACGAACTCGATCCCTCGGCCTATGAGCTGCGGCGACGTGGCAGACCGGTTCGGCTCGAACGCTTGCCGATGGAATTGCTACTCCTCCTGATGGAGCGGCGCGGCGCTCTGGTGACGCGGGAAGAGATCGCGGCGCGGCTCTGGGGCACTAACGTCTTCAACGATATTGATAACGGGATGCACACTGCGATTCGAAAGGTTCGTCAGGCTCTTCACGAATCACGTGACGACGGGCCACCGTTCATACGGACCGTTTCAGGCAAAGGATACCGTTTCGTGGCGCCGATTTCGATTTCGGACGGCAGCACGCCCGACGCCAGGCTGCAGGAAATTTCTGTGGCGGTTCTGCCATTTGAAAACCTCACCAGCGAACCGAACTAGGACTATCTGAGTGACGGCCTGACCGAGGAGACGATTGCCGCCCTGGGGAATCTGGCCGATCGTTTGAAGGTTATCGCGCGGACCTCGGTGATGCGCTACAAACGCACAACCAAATCGGCCCGGGAGATCGGGGAAGAACTCGGGGCTGATTATCTTCTCGAAAGCACGGTCCGCCGGGAGGAACAGACGATCCGGGTTGCCACGAGCTTAGTTCGCGCTCGCGATCAGGCGCAACTGTGGAGCGGGAAATTCAATCGGGATTGGCGGGCTGTTCTACAACTACAGGAGGAAGCCGCAGGGGCCATCGCGAAACACGTCCAGGCAGGTGTCAAACCAGAGCCGGCCGCCACTCACGCTACACCACCATCGATCCGGATGCATACGATCTTTACTTGCGCGGAAGAAATTACCGGTATCACCTTCGTTCGTCGTCGCTTCGCCGCGCCATTGAGTGCTTCGAATCCGCCGTTTCGAAAGACCCTTCCTTTGCGTTGGTTTGGTCCGGGCAGGCGGATACCTACTCGATCCTCCCTGTGACGAGCAACGCCGATCCCGGCGAACTATGGTCCAAGGCCCGGCACGCTGCTGATGAAGCACTCCGGCTGCATAGCGGCGCCGCGGAATCCTGGACCTCGTCGGGCATTGTCGGCTTTTGGTTGGATGGGGATTGGGCTCGCGCCGAGCCGGATTTGAGGCGAGCGGTCCTGTTGAATCCCAGCTGTGTTTCGGGACACCGCTATTTGGCGCATGTCCTTTCCGATCTGGGCGCGACATCGAAGCTCTTGCGGTGATGGAGATGCGCACAAGCTTGATCCACTGTCACCGGTCCTGCACGCTGTTTCACGACAGTTGTACTTCCAGGCCGGACAGCTCGGCGACGCCGAGGATCAGGCACGGCTCGCTGTGGCCCTCCGCTCCGACTTTTGGCTGGGTCATCTTATCCTCGGGAAAGTCTATGAAAGGATCCAGCGGGTCTCCGGGGCCCTCAAAGAGTTTGATAATGCTTTTCAACTTTCTGAAGGCAATACCAAGGCATTTTCGTTGAAAGGCTACACTCTTGCGGGAATGGGGCGACGCACTGAAGCGGAGCACTTACTACGAACCTTGCTCGAAACCGCCGGACCCGATTTGTGCCCCGTACAATGTGGCGTTGCTCTTCGCCGGTCTACGCGATCCTGACAACGCGTACGAATGGCTGGAAAAGGCGCGTCTGGCCCGCGATGTCCACATGGTGTTTCTTACGGTTGAGCCCAAATGGGATCGGTTTCGCAACCAGCCTCGGTTCCACTCGCCGCTGGAAGAACGCGGCCTTCCGTTGCTTGACGCCGGCAAACCTGGACGCCGGCCGACTGCAAAAGGCCGAGGTTCGCACACCAATCAGAATTGAGATCTCAAGGTTAACCTCCCACCGGGCCTTGTCGATGACGAGCGCCGGCTGCGTCAACCTGACCGCTGGCGCCAACCGCGCTCACGCACGCCCCCGAAAGTATCGCAGGGGGTGGATGCAAGGGATAGGCAGGAACGAGTCACGGCCTCGAAGACAAAGAGAGTTCGAGGCCTGTGGAGTACGGACGGCACAGTCCAATCCGGAACGATGGGCGAGGCTCCGGAAGGCGCGGGCACAGTTGATCGCTGAGGGCCGGGTCCGAGGCCAGGATGACGGGGTTAGGACACGCGCCGAGATGGCGGCTTAATCCGGAAGTCGACCTCCAGGCCGGCATCGGATAGCATGCTCACCAGCGTATCCAGCGAGAATCGGCTGATCTTGCCACGCGTCAAATCCGAGATGCGAGGCTGACTTATTCTTAGGACCTTTGCCGCGCCGGCGTGGGTCAAGCCTTCTTTCTCGATAAACTTCCGCAACGCCGTCATCATCGGCGACCGGATGCGGAGGTTGCGGGATTCGGCGGGTGAAGAGCCCAGGCTGGCGAAAACATCGCCGCTGCCCTTGGTGATCGTCGTTCCTTTGGTCGATTTCATGTCCATCGTCGCCTCGATTCGAGCAGCGCGGCGTAGCGTTACTTGCCCACTTCGATGCCGGCCTTCCGCGTTGTCCGGGTCCTTTTGCCGAAGCAGGGCAGCACGTAGACCGCTTCCTCAAACCGGGCGACATAGAACGCGCGCAACTCGTTGTAGCCGTGGAGTCGGATCTCCATCACCGCCGAGCCGGCGTCCGGCATCGGTCTGAAGTCCGCTGGGGCCCCGCCGCGCTGCACCAAGTCCAACTGGTAGCTCGCATCCGAGCGAATGCCCTCCGGAGCCGCGAGCCCGCTGATGGTTTCACACATGATCGGGTTGAGTGGCCAGGACCTGACTTCAAAAATCGGCGGACATCGTTCCCGCTCCTTTTGTGCCCACTACCCGCTCATTCCTCCCCAGCTCGACGAGCAAAGACGCGGATCGGCGTCCTCTCGCCGGTATGGGCCGTAGGAGAGGAGTGGCGGATGAGGTATGCCGCTTTCTTGGATATCATCCGGCAGATCAGGGAATTGCGTTGGCGAACACCGGGCCGCTGGAATCGGCCATTTGACCGATGACCAATATGAACTATCGCGCCGGGGTGGTCGAGAACGTTGCGCCTGAATTGGATCACAGTTCTGGTTGCTCTCTTCGCTTCGGCGATGGCTGCAACGGGCCCAATCGGGTTACCTTGTTGGCACAACGTTCAGGACAGTGGAGGACCTGATGTTACTCTTTGTCGGACGCAGCCAACCCAATAACTCCGCGGCAGTCAGCGACTCGTGTGCCGAGGTCGCCGCGCAAACGCCGCAAAGGGCCGGCTGTGAAACGAGTCCGATACGGCGGCTCTCACCGGCGGGGTATCAGCGGCGACATGGT
>VFSW01011717.1_pt1 | contig 12286 bp, 27 predicted proteins | sample 5358111 | NCBI WGS metagenome assembly VFSW01 (sample SAMN11554181, study PRJNA540505) | mine drainage metagenome | isolation source: sediment from site ElyBrook_90M | place: USA: Ely Copper Mine, Vershire, VT | collected 2017
CCGGACACGAACACGCGCGGATGCACTGCTACCCGCGCGTATTCGGCACCGATCCGTGCAGCCCTCACGAATGAAGCGCCGACACCAGAGCCCAAGCAATGCCGACCATCGTCCCGCCACCGATCGCGCCAAACGCGATGCCGGCGATCCTGCCGGCATCATCCTTGTAAAACGCCTTCGCCGAATCAAAGCCGCGCTCGAATGCCTCTTGTTCAATTTCCTCCCGCGACCGCCGAGGCTTGCGCGGCTTGCGGTCGCCGGCCGGCATGGAGTGCTCCGTCACTTCGATCCCTGAAATAGTCAAGGCCATGTCTGTGCTTCCTTCGTTGATTCCCATTGTTTTATCCCGACGCTGTTGTTGTGGATCACGTCGTACCCCTTGTAGGCCAGGGACCCGACTTCAAAGCATTGCAGCGCGACGCCCCAGCCTTGGCCGGGACGCTCGCTGTCCTCGTACGAGAGCCATTCCGTAACGCCGAAATGGATGAGCGCGTAGCCGGCCATCGTGTAGAGCACGCTTTTTTCGGTCGGATGCACGCCGATTAGGGCGCGCGTGGTCGGGTCGCGTTCGACCCATCGGCCATCGCTGCGCGCAATCGTGGCGGTCTGGCCGGCGTCGATCACGTTGGCCGCCTGCCAAGCGCCCTCTTCCACCGCGACCGTTGGCGAAAGCGAGGTGCAGCCGGCGAGAGCTGCTAACGCCAGCACTGTTAGCAGGCGGATCATGATTGCACCCGGTCGCGGTCCGCGATAGCGCGCGCCCTGGCCAGCCACATGCGACATTCGATCAATCGGTTTCTCGCGGCGTACATCGCGACCGCAAAATCCACCTGATCGATCGTAGAAGGCTTTTCCGGAATTTTTACGGCAAGGATTTGACTCTCAGCCGTAAAGAGTAACGACATATCAGGAATCATGACCGCACCCGAACCAGGTAGACGACATTCGAGGCCGCGTGTGCGATGAGGTTGTGCCCGACTTCCTGGCCGATGCGCCGCATGATCGGTGCGCCCTGCTTCACCGCGCGGCGAGCTGCTAAGAGGTCTTCGAGGTGCTCTATCGCGGCGTCGATGGCCGCTTCGTCACGTTGAGTGTTCACGGGGCTAGTCTCCAGTCTGCAAACTCTGCGAGGTGGTCGCAGCACCCGTGGTTGCAGCCTTCCATGCGAGCCGGGGACTAACCGGGAGTCGGGGAATGGATGCTGCGACCACCGAGCAACGCTACTCCCAAGTAGCGAGTGTGTCAACTACCGCCGTAGCGACCACTCACTTGCGCGCTGTCAACGATGGCCGTAGTGTGGCGTTCGAGGGTAATGACACCACCGAGGTTGCAGCCGATGGAAACCACCGAATCGCTCTTGGATGCCTTAAAAACCAGGCTTTCGCTGCGCAGTGACTATGCGCTCGCGAAATACCTTGGTGTGACGACCGTCTCAATGGCGCGTTGGCGCGCAGGCGGCTCGCTCAGTGATGAAAATGCGATCCGCGTCGCAGATCTGCTCAAAATGCCACGCGCCTACGTGCTCGCTTGCATGGCGGCGCAGCGCTCGGAATCGGACAGCGAATCGTCTGGCGTGTGGCGACAGATTGCCGAGAGCTTCCGCGACAAGGTAGCTCTACTCGCGCTGTGCGCGACCCTAGGAATTACGGGGTATGCGGGCTTTCCGACGCCGGCCGAAGCCGTGCCGGTTGGGTTCGATAATTGTATATTAAGTAAAATTGGCAATCGCCGTCGACGAGCCGCAGCTTAAGACCGCCCAACCCCGGCCGATACCACCCCATGCTCGCAGAATCCCCGCTATACGGGGTTCCCATCGAGACAATCGCGACCGTGTGCCAGGTGCACCCCGACCCCGCGCGCCGATGGAAACGCCAAGGAATGGCCCCCGCACCCGCGATGGCCCTCATCCGACTGTTGCACAACCATGATTTAGGCATTCTGGGAGCCGCCTGGCGCGGCTGGCGGCTCAAGGGCGAGGAATTGACCAGCCCCCAGGGGGATCGCTTCTCCCCTGGGCTGGTGCTGGCCGGGCGGTACTATCGAGAGATAGCCCGCGATGCCGAACGCCGGCAGCGCCTCAGCGGCGCTTGCGAAACCGGCCCGACTTCGTGCGAGGCGGCGTCCGCTTTTTCTCCCGTTTCCGTGACATAGTTCGCAATCCTTTTATTATGTTAACTGTATATTGTTAACCGTCTCAGCTGAGAGACAATCAGTTGACCGGGGGCGGCGACGGCTGAAACAGCGACGACACCCACGCATCGAACGTGCCGAGCCCCACGTTTTGGTCAAAATTCTGCGCGCCCTGGTAGGCCTCGGCGACCGGCGCTTTGAGCTTGTAGTACAGGACCGCGGCCACCACGACGACGATCGCGATCGGCACCGCGTAGCCCGCAGGCCCCGACAACACCGCCGCCGCGCCTTTCACCAGCCCGCCGTCGGGTCCGTAATCCCGAAGTCTGAGCCGCCCATGTTGGCCGCCTGGCCGGCCGCCTGTGTCGCGCCCGCGCGCTTCGACCACAGGTAAATGATCGCCACGCCCAGGACCACCCACATGATGCTCCGCTGATTCATACCGGAAGCAGGATCACCCTGCCCACGTCCTTGCGCGTCACGTGCCGATGATCGAGCGCGCCCGACCGCTTGAGCGCATCCATGCTGCATTCCTCGATTTCGCGCTGGCTCTGACGGATCGCGATGTCATCCATCGCGGAGCCTTGCACGGCCGGCCGGACGCGCAGCACTTTGAGGAAATTCGGCGCGCCGCGGCAGACTTCCGACGCCTGAAACGCAAACAGCCGCGAGGGGCACGCGGTCGCGCCCAATTCTTCGGTTTCGACAATCCACCAATCGCCGGGCGGCCGGGGCGGCGTGAATCGCGCCGTCATAGCTTGGCCTGCAATGCGATCAACGTCTGCATGAGAGCATTCACCACGTCGGATGCCTGGAGCTTTTCTCCGGCCGGCACCGGAACTGCCGTCACTGCCGTCACTGCCGTAACCGGCGCCGGCGCGACCACTGGCGCGGGAGCGGGCGCGACGATTACCGGAGCCGGCGCAGGCGCAGGCGCCGCGGCCGGCAGCGGTGAATTGATCGTGGTTCCGGCGACGGCTACCGGCGTCTCATGCACCAATGAGACAGAATCCGAGACGTTTTCGGCGGCATCGAGGCCGGCGTTGACCAACGGCACCATCGCGACGCCACCGGGGACGAGCGCGGTCAGTGCCGCATCGACGACCGGCTCCATGCCGGCCATGATCTGCGCGAGAAGTGAACGGTGTAAAAGGCTCATGTCAGTGTCCTTTGTTGCAAAGAAGATTGTCGATTCGGGTGGCGTGATATCGGATATCTCTTTCGGCTGTACCGAGCCGGCGATGCATGGCGCGCAGTTCTGTTTTGATGGCCGCATACGCGCCGCCAGCCGAGAACATACCCATGAGAGCCAGTTCACCGATATGCGTCCAATCGATCATGGTCCGAAGCCATAGTCGAAATTCGTGGTCGTCCCGCCCGGCGTCGATTCGAGATAGCTACCCGACGATCCGGAGCCCGCAGAATCCGGCGTGAATAGCGTCGTCGTGCCGAGGCCGGCGTTTTGGTCAATGACCTGCTGCTTGTAGCTGTACGGCAGGACCGCGGGCGATGCCGTGACCGGATTCCAAAGCGTCGTACTCGAGGTAGGGGGTGTATTCGTGTCAACGCCCACCTGGCCGGGCGAGCTCGCGCCGCCGCCGAACCAGGACGACACCGTGCCGCCCAACACTGACCCCAAGGCCGCAATCGCGCCGCCCGTGGCGATGTCCGGGGAATGACTCTGCGCGCCGATCAGGCCCGTCGAGAGGTTTGCCGTGCGGACTTGGGCTTTGCGCTTCATGAGAATGACGACCGCGGCGAGCGCCGCCACCCCCACCACGATCAGGGTTGCGTTTTTCATGAGTACACCCATTCCTGAATATCGTTTGCCGCGTAAGGCTGCTGGCCGTTTTCTTGCTGAATGATCGCGGTCGCGAGCGCCGGCAAATTGGATTGAACATCGATAGTGTCGTACTCGCCGACACCCAAGGCGGCCGACACATTCTCGATGTATGGCACCTGGTCGGTAGTTGAATAATCCGCGATGATGTCGTGCACATTGACCAGGCCGCGGGATGCTTTCGCCTTTAGCACATGCCCGATTGCGCGCACACCATCGGCCGGCGTGGCGAACTGGCAAAATATTGGGTCCCACGTGAGGCCCGCGGCTTCGACGTCCGCCCGGCTCAAGAGTCCTTGCCAGGCGATGCCGTTGCGCTCGATGTTGCCGGGGTTATTGTTGCGGATGCCTTTGGGCGTCAAGAGATTCCCCACATAATCAGTAACGGCCGACACAGCAGCCGCGCCGGTATCAGTGCGCGAGAACAGGTAGAAACCAATCGCGGCACCCAGGAGGACCAAAAGCAGTGTTGAGCGCTTTTCCACACGCTACGTCCCCACGCATACGAGAGCGAAGGTATTGTTCGCCGACACCGCCGATGTGTTGGCAATAGCGACAGTGACGCTAGTCGTGCTGATCGCCGTGATTTGAGCCACATATGCAGTCGTGAACGTGCCATTTTGAATGGTCGCCACGCATTCCGGTGCGCCCAAAAACGCTGGCGAAAAGGTAAAGGTATAATTGCCCGCTGAATTCCATGTGCATGACGCGGAAACATTGATCGTTGAGCCAGTCGTGCACGACGCGGCGGCGGACGCTTGAACGACTGACGCGAACTTTGGAACCCGAAAGCCGAGCAGAGTTGCCGTATTGTTGTTCGCTATCGAAAAGACGCCAGAAGCGCCCGTATTGCCGATCGTGACCGTCGGCACTGACGCGCCCGACATACTGGCGCTTACAATATTGTCCGATGAACCCGTACCGCAATTGCCTTGACCGGTATCGCCACAGCGCACGATGCCGAATGCGCCGGCAAAGTTCGCGATGCCGACGGTGTGTTGATTGGCTGGCCCAGTTGGATCGTTCACCGCAACTTGAGCCGTCTGGAACCCTGAGACCGTCGCGAACACTGGCGGCGGTTGATTGCTGCCATTGCCGGCGACGATCCAGCCAAACAGCGGCGTGTAGGGATACCCGCCAGTCGGCCCCATGAGCAGCGGCAAGCAGCCGATGCCGAAGATTCCGAGGACGATTGCAACGATTTTCTTCACGATCACGATTCCTCGAATACCGAATACTTTTGCGTGGCACCACTATCGTTGCGGAGGTCGAAGGCATACGCCGCATCGAATTCCACGTACTGCCCCGGCTGGATCGGAATCCCGACACCGGCGAGCGCCGCGCCTGGACTCTGCGCGTACAGCGGTCCCGTGTTGGTGATCGGACAGGCCACCGTGATTCGGCGGCGAGCGACATTCGCCGGCACGTTGCCGGCCGTAGCCGTAACCACACTGACGAGCGCGGCCGATGCCGTGAGGGTTTGAGCCGGCGAGACCGTCACCGCGGCCGTGCCCGTGACCGTCACCGCATTGTTGAATTGCAGGTCCTCATCACCGATAAAGATCGTGATGGTTTGCAGCACCGTCGAGGTGACGCGCAGGTACGTCCATTCGTCGCCCTCTTTCGCGACAAACTTCGTTCCGGCCGGCACGCCGGCAAAGACGCGCGGCTGCGACTGTCCGCCCTTCCATGAGCGCCGATCACAGGTAATCGTGACCGGCCCGCCGATGGCCGACAAGAGATTGAAAATCCGGCCCTGACCGAATGCGGCCGGCTGCCCCGGACCCACCAATTGCGTTAAGACTTCACTGGACATGGATCACCGTTTCGCCAGCTGCGGAATGAGGAACACCGCCGCCGCGGCAATCGCGATGTACAGGATCACCTTTTGAATCGTGGTGTCCGTCGTCTGCTGGCTCGACTGGCTCACTTGCTGCGCGAGCGCGTTCACCTGGCCCAACGATGAGTTGTAGCCGCTCGCAAGCGCTTGGATCACGTCGCCCGTGTTTGCCGAGACCGTGCCGAGCGCCGCCGAATACGCCGCCGATGCGGAATCCAGCGACTTGCCGGCGATGTACGTATTGGAATCGAGCGCGGATGTCGAAAATCGATTGACCGAATCGAGCGCCTTACCAGCGTAGTTCGCAACGACTTGGGTTGCATTGTCCGATGCCGCAATGGCACCGGACGCTAGCGCGTAATTCGAGTTGAGCGAGGCTTGCGTCACGTCGCCCACCAGCGCGAGCGAGGACGTATAGGCGTCTTGCGCATGATTGAGACCGGCAATCGCGACGGCTGACCCCGTTTGAGCTTCGACCGCGCCCAATTCCAAGGCCGCGCCGCTGATGTCCGTCGCCGAGCGCACCAGGCCGGCGTCTGTCGTCGTGATGTTGGTCGTCTGGCTGTTGCCCGTGCCATAGACCACCGGCGCGCCAATGTTGCCGCCCGCCAGCTGCGTGTTTTGTACGTTGCTGGTGCTGGTCGTCGTCTGCGAGTGAGACGACGAACCGAAAAGGTCTGAGAAAAAGCCCACGGGCTAGCGCCGCGCCCCGGCTTTCACGGGACCGATGCGCGTGTTGCCGATGGCATTCTTCACGCTATTGATGTTCGCGAGCCGCGGCACGCGCGAGGCTTGCGCCAGCATCGACGCGGTATGTGCACTCTGTACCGGGATGATCTGCGCCTGTTTCACCGTCCCGATGGGACGCTGAAGGAATCGATTGAGTGTGAGCGCCATAACTACCTCTTAGCGTAGAAAACGAGCGCCAATCCGGCCATTAAGGCGAGGATCAGCGTGATGGGATTGACACTGACGCCGCCAATCGTGCCGGCGTAGCCGCCGCCCGTGGCGGACGGATCGGCCGTGATCGGCGCAATCGGCGATGTCGTCACGGCACCGGTGGCACCGGCCGAATCGATGATCTGATTGTTCGTGATGCCGCCGAACTGCTGCGAGAACGGGGTTGCAAAGGCCGACTTGTCGCTACTCGAGAGACCCAGTGACGCCGACACCCACCCGGCATTCCCGGAGGTCGGCGCAATGTTGGTCGAATCCCCAGAGCCGCCGCCTGCATACTGCTGCGCCGAGCTACCCGCGCCGCCCGCCTTGCCTTGGGATTTGGTCGCGCCGGTCTGCCCGAAATAACTCGCGATGTCCCCGTAATAGTTGGCGACCGTCATGCCGCTACTTCTTGAGGATCAACCACAGAAGCGCGCCGCCGATCAGCAGGTACAGCAATCCGTTGCTCGACGCCGTGACGCCGACGCCGGTACCCGCATTCGTTGGCGCATACCCCGAGCCAACACCGGCCGGATAACCCGACTGGTAATAGACCGGATTGTTGATCTGGTAGCCGCGCTGGATTGCCTGGCTGTCGACGTAGGCCGTGACGCCAGTCGAGAAGATTTGCGCGATGGCCGCCGCGGTGCTGTCCGTGGTCGCCGTCGTGTCGTTGCCGTAACCGTCCATCTTGAACCCCTTGAGGATGCGCCGGCCCTAAGCCGGCGCGCCCGGATTAAAGACTGCCGAGCGTCGAATAAACGTCCGTGAACACCTGATGCGAGCCGGCACCCGATGCCGTGAACAGGAACTGATAGTTCGACGGCGTGCCATCGGGCCGGCGCGTCGGATAGGCGTCCGACTGGTCGCCGTCCATGAGCGGGTCCCACACGTACATGTTGGCCTGGGCGACACGGCCGTAGTCCAATTCGATGTACGTGTTGAGCGCGGGCGCGACCACTTCGAAGATATCGAGCGCGTCGCGCTTGATGCGCAGCGAGGTCAAAATCGACGACATGATAATCATGCGCTTGATGAGCGAGTTACCGCCCGAGCCGTAGTTCACGTCCGCCTGGATTTCGCCGGCAGCGGTCACGGGGATCGTGGTCGGAATCAGCGCGCGGATGATCGGCAGCGTCTTGGGATCGAAACCCGCAGCCGGCGACAATGCCAGCGGCGAGCGCAGATGCACCCACCAGTCTTGCGTCGGAGCGACGCCGGCACCCAAGTCCGTTTCGACGGAGAAATCCGTCACGCCCGCGGCGTTCGTCACGATGGAGCCCAACAGCTGCCCGTGGATGCTGCGCGAGGTCGGCTCCGTGAAATCGACGGTCAAGAATCCGGCCGTGTTGTTCAGCGTAATGTACCGCTGCAAGAGGTTCAGATTCGTGCCGCTGATGTCGCCGAATGTGACCTTTCCATTCAGGCGGACGCGCAGTGCATTGATGTTGGCGATGGCGTTGCCGCCGCCGAGCACCAGATAGAAGCGCTCGATGACGTTGCCGAGGACGAGCTTGCTCGATACGACGGCGCGGGAACTGGCGACCACGTTCTGGAATGGTTCGCCGTGGCGGATGAATTGCATGGTCGCAGGTTCCTATGTTGGGTTGAGTTGCGCTGGTGCTTACCCGCCGACGATGGCCGTGCGCAGCGCTTGCACGCGGAACACGATGGCGATGGCGACGACTGCAACAGCAGCGGTGACGAGGTAATGTTTCATGGTTGACTCCGGTTCTATGAAGGATGAACGACGGAGCAAACGCTAGACCCCACCGGAGCGCACCGGCAAGGGGGGACCGGTGCGGACCGGTACTACAGGTCTTGAATGTTGTGAAACCCTAGAATTTTAAGGTCCCTTTGCGCAATTCTCGCGTGCGCATATCGCGCTCTATCCACGCAAGCGACGGCAGCGCCGTGACTTCCGACTCCGGCACGTCGAGATATTCGGCGAGCGACTTTCGATCCTTCGGGAACGAGAGCCGGCCGGTGTGAATCACGTCCGCGTTGCCGGCTATCGTCTTATCGGATTCGGCCGGCCGTTGCGTCAGCGCGTAGATACTGCCGCCCATGTGCCGGCCCTTGCGGACGATCTCGCCCCACGCGGCCGGCGCTTTGCCCGGTGAGGTCACGTCCGCCAATTCTTCGACCACCAGGACGCGGCCGGCGCGCATCCGCATCCACACCCACGCGAGCTTGCAAAATGTGTCGAAGTGTTCTCGCGAGATTGGCCCGCAGTAGGCCCCGCGGCCGCCCGCATCCGGCGCGACGAACATATGAACGTTGGAGAGTGTGCGCAGCGGCGCGCATCCGTATTTACGGGACCACTCCCCTACCGTGTCCCACACCAGGACTTCCGCGGCTCCCCGCACCTGTTGAGCGGTCCACGCCGTCTTACCAGACCCGCGCGACCCGGTGACTAGGAACGCTTCGCCGTCACGACGACTGCGCGGCCGGCGCTTGCTCGATGGTGATGGTCCTGTACCGTGGCTTGAGGCGGCCGGTACTTGGGTCGCGTCGAGCGGCGACGATCTGGCCGACTGATCCGGCGAGGACCAAGAGCGCGACGTATTTTTCTGGGATCTCACCGGGGAACCAGAGAGCGCACGCTTTGCCGAGCGCGGCGGCGAGTTTGCCTTTTTCATCGTCGGTAACTTCCCAGGCCGGTACGGCCATTTCGCAAGTCATGTCGAGCGCGGCACCGGCGAGCATCGCATAGCCCGCTTCCATGTCCGCCTGTGAGGGTCCGGCCGCGGCCGGCGCAGCATCGGTATTCAGCACCGGATCGACCGGTGCACCGGCCAGCGCCGCATTGGCTTCTGCTTCGAGTTGAGCGATGTTTTCCACGGTCGTCTCCGGTGCTATTTGATGATCGGCGTGAGGTCCGCCCACCACGGGCGCGATTTCGGCGGTTCCGGTTCCTTCACCGGTGGAGGGTTCACCTCCACCGGTGCCGGCTTGCCTAAGGCCGGTGCTTCGCTGGCGCTCAGTGGTGTATTCGGCACCGGTGCGGGTCCGGCGTTTACCGGCTTTTTTGCGTCGCCCCATATCGTTGCATTCTCCAAAATGTAGTCTTGCGCGGCCGGCTTTCCATCGGCCCCGTACCGGCCGTGGACCGGACAATCCGCGTATAGCTTGCCGGCGAATCGTGCCTTGCCGTCACCCCGCGGCCGGAAGCGGAACACCGCGCACTTTTCGGCGCAGCCCTTTTGTGGGCATTCCACCTCGCCGATCTGGTCGTTTTTGGGACGCGCCATCAAAGCCACCTTTTTCTCAGTTTCCGAATTTCCGCATTAACGCGCGCCTCGGACACCCCGATCCGACTGGCGAGCGTTTTTTGATAGCCGTTGCGCAGCCGCGCTTCGTACCATTCCTCGATGGCGTCTCGCTGCTGCTTGGTCAGGCGGGTGTACGGCCGCTTAATCATCGCAGCCTTCGCACTCCCGCCGCTGCCGCGCCGCGACTTCTTCCGCTGTCGGTCCACATGAGCGCAGCGGCATTTCCGTGAGCACGCGCAGCGCATCGGCCGACGGCATTCGGTCGAGCGCGGCAAGGCGCGCTTCGACCGATTGCACCCATGTCTGTAGATCAGTGCAGAGGTCCAAGAGCCTCGGCCGCAGAATCATCGGCATCGTTCGTTGCTGACTTCGCAATTCGGCCAGCAATTCATCGGCCGGCGATAGCTCAAGACTCTTAGTTTGGTCCATACATGCTCGATTCTTGAGGATTGGTCCACGCCGACGGCGTTCCGTTCCAGCGCTTGGCCCGTACAGTTATTGACACGGGTCCAAGGGAAGGCAGCAGAGTCATGTCGCAGGTTCGCGCATCGCCCGAAATATCGACGACGGCTGAACGGCCTGAAACCGCCGCCTTCCGTTGAATCCGCCACACCTTCACGCGCGTTTCGACCTGCAGCACACCCGATCGCACGCCTTGAATCTGCGGGCCACGCAGTTCGTCGTATTGATTAAGATCTCCTGTGACTTTGGTCCATAGCCCCACACTTCCGGAGCGTCCAACGTCGATGCCGCCAAGCGCTGCCACGAACGCACACCAGTCGCCTGCATCGGCATGTTGGCGAGCTGCTTCAATAGGTCCCATTGATACAGCAGCCCGAATGCGTCGAAGCTCGCGCCATACCGTGACAGGAGGTCCGCCGATCTGCTGGAATTGACGTATGCCGTGGCGCGTCGCCCAGGCCGTGACGCGATCGCAGGTGCTTTTCGCGTCACGCTCTGCCACGGATGCCGTTGATCGATCAGCGTCGACTTGTGATAACTCAAAATCTTCTCCTACTTCGAACCCATCGATGTTTTTCGCCACGTACTTGGCGAGGTAGCCGGCCGCGTTGCCTTTGTGTGAATCAATGGCCTTGATTTTAATTCGATGATCCTGCGCTCCGGGGTCGTCGCCACCATCGGACAGCCAGTATTCTCGGAGCACTCGCTGCACGTCCTCTCGATGATGCGCCGGGCAAAACAGCACCATATGCCAGTGCGGGGTTCCGTCGTGATGGGGCTCGGCGATTCGGAATCCATAGAACAACACCTTGATGCGCTTGAGGCTCGCACGTGCCTTTGCCCACATACCGCGAAGCCACGCCTGCGCGTCGCGCACACTATGGCCAGCATAATTTGGATTGGCGTGACCGGTATCTAGCGTCGCGTGAAATCGGCTCGGTGTGGTCAGCGTGTAGAAATCGGCGACGTGCCCGGCCGCCTCGGCAATTTCGGAGAATCCCCGCATACGCACCATGAGTTCGGCGCGGCGCAGTGCCGGGTTTGCTTGGCTGCGCTCCCTAATCTCGAATAACTCTACTTGCTCTCCCTCTCCAGAAACTGCAACTCTTTCCTTAACCCATCGATCAGTGCGTCGCGACTTATATCGTCGCTGAGACACCGCAAAATCTGACGTATAAAGATGCTTTTTCTTTTGAACCAGTCCGATCTTTCGAAGGCAATTGTCTGCGCGGCGGCCGAACTGTTTATCAAGCTCCCGACGCCAGAATCGAATATCAAGAAAACGGAGCACGCATCCTCGTCGATAGCTTCCAACATCCGTATCATGCTTTCGCGCTCTTCGCGTAATTCCCTGGGCATCGGCAAACCCCTGCATCAGTTCGTAGGTTCGGAGACGGTAGCAGATTCTCGCGTACCGCTTGGCCATGTCATCGATCAGTTCCGAATCGAAAGCAATTGATAGATTGGCCTCAATCAATTCATCGACGCGAGCCACCACCCATTCGTCTGCACGGTGTTTTTCGTCAGTCGAGGCATCACCTAACCGTTCCCAATATTGTTGCCGAAGCGGATGCTGGATTGCACCCGGAATAGTAACGATGGCAGGCGCGGCCTGCTCTTCCAGCGGCGTCAATTCGTCGCTGTTGAAGTGACCGGACACGAACACGCGCGGATGCACTGCTACCCGCGCGTATTCGGCACCGATCAGTGCAGCCCTCACGAATGAAGCGCAGACACCAGAGCCCAAGCAATGCCGACCATCGTCCCGCCCCCGCTCGCGCCAAACGCGATGACGGCGAT
>VFSW01011718.1_pt1 | contig 12286 bp, 10 predicted proteins | sample 5358111 | NCBI WGS metagenome assembly VFSW01 (sample SAMN11554181, study PRJNA540505) | mine drainage metagenome | isolation source: sediment from site ElyBrook_90M | place: USA: Ely Copper Mine, Vershire, VT | collected 2017
CCTGCTCTACTCCGTGCTCCAGCTCTCCGGCTACGACATGACCATTGACGACCTCAAAAATTTCCGGCAATGGGAGTCGCGCACGCCCGGCCATCCGGAAAAGGGTGATGCCGATGGCGTGGAAGTCACGACTGGCCCGCTGGGTCAGGGCCTCGCGATGGCGGTTGGTCTAGCGATGGCAGAAAAACATCTGGCCGCACGCTACAACAAGTCGGATGCCAAGATCGTCGATCACTATACGTACGTCCTTTGCGGCGATGGCGACCTGATGGAAGGCGTCTCGCATGAGGCCTGCTCCCTCGCCGGAACTCTCAATCTCGGCAAGCTCATCCTTCTGTACGACGACAACCTGATCTCACTCGACGGCCCTACAGATTTGTCCTTTACAGAAGATGTCGCCAAGCGCTTCGATGCGTATCACTGGCACGTGCAGCATGTTGCCGATGGCAATGATCTTACCGCCATTGAGAAGGCCATTGCCGCCGCGCAGGCCGTTACCGACAAGCCCTCCATCATCGCCGTCCGCACCGTCATTGGCTACGGCAGCCCCAAGGCGGGCAGTTCCAAGGCCCACGGGGAACCGCTCGGTGTTGAGGACGTGAAAAAGACCAAATAAACCCTCGGCGGGCCGTCTGATAAATTTTTCTACGTGCCCGACGATGCCCAAAGGAACTGGGCCACCGTTGCTACGCGCGGCGCAAAGTTGGAATCGGACTGGAACGCGCTCTTCGCAAAATACAAACCGCAATATCCAGAACTCGGCGCAGAGTACGAGCGCGTCTTTGCTGGCAAACTGCCTGCAGGCTGGGAAGCGAGCGTACCCAAGTTCCCGGTGGATACGAAGCCCCTGGCCACGCGCATCGCGGGCAACACCGTTCTCAATGCCATTGCTGCCAAGCTGCCCGAACTTCTTGGCGGAGCTGCTGATCTTTCCACTTCGACCAAGACCATTATCAAAGACAGCGCCAACTTCCATCTCGACCCCGCCGGTCGCAACATTTTCTTTGGCGTGCGCGAGTTTGGCATGTGCGCAGCCGTCAATGGCATGGCCGCACATGGTGGAGTGATTCCGTACGGCTCGACATTTTTTGTTTTTACGGATTACTGCCGCCCCGCGCTGCGCCTGGCCGCGCTGATGCGCACGCCATCGCTATTCATCTTCACGCACGATTCCATTGGACTCGGCGAAGATGGCCCCACGCACCAGCCGATTGAGCATTTGGCCTCGCTACGTGCCATGCCTGACCTGACGGACTTCCGCCCCGCCGACGCCAATGAGACAGCCGCATCCTGGCAGGTGGCCATTGAGCGCCGCCAGCCCGCCTTTATGGCTCTCTCGCGTCAAGATCTTCCGGTCATTGATCCTGACAAGCACGACATCCTCAACGGCGTCCGCCACGGCGCTTACATTCTGGAGCAGGGAAGCGCCACGCCGCAGATCATTCTTCTCTCCGCTGGCAGTGAGGTCAGCCTGATTGTGAAAGCTGCCGCCGAACTTAAAAACCAGGGCGTCACGGCGCGCGTTGTCTCCATGCCTAGCACGCGGCTGTTTGAAGAGCAGTCAGATTCATACAAGGCCAGCATCTTCCCCGAGCACGTTCCCGTTCTCGCCGTGGAAGCGGGCAGCCCGCAAAGCTGGTGGAAGTATGCAGGCCGACATGGAGATGTCATCGGTCTCGATCGCTTTGGAGCTTCTGCCCCCGGCACCACGGCCATGGACAAGCTCGGCTTTAACGTACCCAATGTTGTTGCCCATGCGCAGAAGCTGGTGGAACGCGCGCACCTTGTCGGCGGAAAGGCCAAGTGAGCCAGATGAAAGTCGCCATCGGTTCCGATCACGCGGGCTTCGAGCTTAAGCAGATGATCCAAAAATATGTCGAGAATCTCGGGCACGAGGTTCTCGATGTCGGTGCCTTCAATACCGAGCCATCTGATTATTCTGACTTCGCGCTCCTTGTTGGGAAGGCCATCGTCTCCGGCAACGCTGTGCGCGGCCTGCTCGTCTGCGGATCAGGCGTCGGTGTCTCGGTTGCCGCCAACAAAATTCCAGGCATTCGCGCCGGCATGTGCCATGACACTTACTCCGCGCATCAGGGCGTGGAGCATGACGATATGAACGTCCTCGCCATAGGCTCGCGCATTGTTGGTTCCGCACTGGCGTTGGATATTGTTGCTTCCTACCTCGGTGCAAATTTTCAAAAGAATGAAGAGCGCTTTGTCCGTCGCCTCAACAAGGTCAAGGCCATTGAAGCTACGTATATGTCCAATGCCGGGTGCCCCACGTCTCGCGTTTGAGACGTGGGCGTTGCCTGGACGGCCAGTCCTGCCCTATTCAAGCCTTTTTCTGGCTTGCGTCGGGATGGACTCAAAATAACAATAGTTCACGAGGAGAGCGATAGCATGGCATCCGGAAAAATTCGCAATCTTCTGTGGGATTGCGGTGGCGTGCTGCTCACCAATGGTTGGGAGCACAAGGAGCGCGCCAAAGTACTTGCTCAATTTTCGCTGGATTATGATGCTTTTGATCAGCGCCATGCAATACCCAATGATGCCTGGGAAAAAGGCGAGCTTTCAGTTGCGCAGTATCTTGACCTCACGCTTTTTTATGAAAAACGCAACGTGACCCTGCAGCAGTTTGTAGATGCGATGAAGGCGCAGTCCGTTGTTCTCCATCCGGAGAATCTTCAGCTCGCTGCCGCTCTGGCTGCGACAGGAAAATATCGCATGGGTCTGCTCAACAATGAAGCGCACGAACTGAACGACTACCGTATCCGTACCTTCAACTTTCGACAATCTTTCACCAGCTTTTTTAGTTCGTGCTATCTGGGGCTGCGCAAACCGGGCCGCGCCATCTACCAGCGCGCGCTCGACATTGGCCAGTACGACCCTGCCGAAACTATTTTTATTGACGACCGAAAAGAGAACGTCGCCGCCGCAGCTTCGCTCGGCATTCACGTTATTCACATGCAAACGCCCGTGCAGTTGCGCGGAGAACTCAATAGCTTGGGCATTTCTGCCGCATAAACTTTTTCACGAACGATAGAGGAGAACTTCGATGGAACTTGGCTTGATTGGTCTCGGAAAAATGGGCTTCAACATGGCGGAACGTCTTCGCCTGGGTGGTCACAAGGTTGTCGGCTTCGATTTCAGCAAAGAAACCGTTGCCAAGCTCACCGCCACTGGCTCGGTCGGCGTTAACTCGCTGGAAGACCTGGTAAAAAATCTTGCGGCACCGCGTGCCATCTGGATCATGGTTCCCTCCGGCGATCCAGTGGAGGAGACCATCGCCAAGCTGCAGCCGCTGATGCAGAAAGGCGACACTTTTATTGATGGCGGCAATTCTAACTACAAGGACTCGCAACGTCGTCACGCACAGCTTACCGCGCAGGGCTTTAACTTTGTCGACGTCGGAACCTCTGGTGGTGTGTGGGGCCTCAAAGAGGGCTACAGCATGATGATTGGCGGCGATGAAGCTCCCGTCCAGCGTCTCCGTCCCATCTTTGAAACCCTTGCGCCAGCCAAAGATAAAGGCTGGGGGCACGTCGGTCCTGCCGGTGCTGGTCACTTCGTCAAGATGGTGCACAACGGCATTGAGTACGGCATGATGCAGTCCTATGCCGAGGGCTTTTCTATCATGAAGCAGAAAGAACCCATGCATCTCGACATGGGCCAGATCGCGCAGATTTGGCGCTATGGCAGCGTCGTTCGCTCGTGGCTGCTCGATCTAACAGCCGAAGCGCTGGAAAAGAATCCAAATCTCGATGGTCTCGAAGCCTACGTCAGCGACTCCGGAGAAGGCCGCTGGACTGTTGCCGAAGCCATTGACCTTAACATCTCTGCGCCCGTTATTACGGAATCCTTACTGCGTCGCATCCGTTCGCGTGAGCAGAATAACTACACCGATCGAATGCTGTCCGTTATGCGCAACGCTTTCGGTGGTCACGCCGTCAAAAAAGCGGAGTAAGCATCACCGCTCTGCGCCCCCTGCGTATCTTCAAGCACCGCTCAACGCAGTTCACATAAAGGATCGGTATGGCGACCAAAGAAATCAGCATTTCCGGCGTAAGCATCCCTAAAGATTTGCCTCAGACTCCGCACGGCGCGGAGCGCATTCCTGATCCATGCGTGGTGGTCATCTTCGGTGCCTCTGGTGATCTGACCAAGCGCAAGTTGCTGCCCGCGCTTTACCACCTGCAGCAAGCGGGCCTGCTGCCGGAGAAGTTTGCCGTCGTCGGTGTTGCGCGTCGTCCGCTGGGCGACAGCTTCGCTGCCGATATGCGCGATGGCATCATCAAGGGCGGCGGTGTGGAGACGGGCGACCCAAAGCTGGACGATTTTGTTGGGAAGATCAGCTACCACGCGATGAACTTTGACGACCATGATGGCTACATCAAGCTGAAAGACCTGCTTGACTCCATCGACAAGAAGCATGGCATCGGCGGCGGACGTCTTTTCTATCTTGCGACGGCGCCCGATTATTTTGCAGAGATCATTCATCAACTGGGCGCGCATGGCATGTCGCGCGCTGAAAAAAACTGGGTTCGCGTCATTATTGAAAAGCCATTTGGGCACGACCTGCAATCAGCACGCGAACTGAACGACGACGTCAACCAGGTTTTTGCAGAAGATCAAATTTTTCGCATCGATCATTATCTAGGCAAAGAGACAGTGCAGAACATTTTGGTATTCCGCTTTGCCAACGGAATTTTTGAGCCAGTCTGGAACCGAAACTTTATCGACAATGTCCAAATCACCGCCGCAGAAAGTATCGGCATTGAAGGTCGTGGCCCGTTCTATGAGGGTGCTGGCGCACTTCGCGACGTGATGCAGAATCACGTCATGGAGCTTCTATCGTTTGTCGCGATGGAGGCCCCCGTGTCATTTGAAGCCAAGGTCATCCGCGACGAAAAAATCAAAGTCTGGCGTGCCATTCAACCGATCCTGCAGCAGGATACAGTTCGCGGCCAGTACAGCGAGGGCACGGTTGACGGAGAAAAGGTCAAGGGCTATCGGCAGGAGGATCGCGTCAATCCTGAATCTTCCACAGAAACCTTTGCCGCGCTCCGGCTGCACATTGAAAACTGGCGCTGGGCTGGTGTGCCGTTTTATCTGCGCGCGGGTAAGCGCCTCGCCAAACGATGCACGGAGATTACGATCCAGTTCAAGCAGCCACCGATGCGCCTTTTCAACAACGACAAATCCCCGTGTGGCGATAGCATTGAGCCGAACATTATTTCCATGCGCATTCAGCCCGATGATGGCATCTCGCTACGCTTTGCCGCCAAGGTTCCCGGGCCAACGATGGTCAGCTGTCCCGTGGATATGAACTTCAACTATAAAGATGCCTTCGGTGTCTCCTCTGCCAATGGATATGAGCGGCTTTTGCTGGATGCCATGCTCGGCGATGCAACGCTCTTCGCGCATCGCGACGGAGTGGAAGCAACGTGGGCGCTGATGACACCCATCCTGCAAGCCTGGGCTGTGGAGCGCGCGAGAGATTTTCCCAACTATGCAGCAGGCACCTGGGGGCCAGCGTCCTCTGACGAACTTCTCGGTCGCGACGGACGTAAATGGAGAAATCCGTAAAGCGGCTATTAGCTCTTAGCTGTTAGCTTTTAGCCAATGCAACGAACGGCCCCATGCAAGCCGTTGTTTGGCTTGAGTGGAGAGAGAAGAAACAAGCTAACATCGGGTGCCCCATCCTTCGCGTTTTTTGCGAAGGGTGGGAGAGCGGCTATCTAATTAGTTTCTAGCTCGCGGCTAACAGCGAACAGCTTTTTCGCAACTTATTAAAAGGATTCACCCGCAAACAATGCCGAAAACTACACACATCACTTACCAAGTGGCCTCTGACCCGCAACACATGGCCCGCGTTGCCGCCGAGTACGTTACCCAGGCGCTTGAACAAGCTATTGCAGCACGCGGAGTTGCCCGCTTTGCCATCTCCGGCGGCACTACCCCGCGCCCCTATCTTGCCATGCTGTCCGATCCTGAACTGCCGTTTTATGCCCGCATTCGCTGGGATAAAATCTGGCTCTTCTGGGTGGATGAGCGCTGCGTTCCGCCTGACAGCAGCGAATCCAATTACCGCATGACCAAGGAAGCATTGCTCTCGAAGGTCCCGATTCCCTCTGCGCAGATTTTCCGCATGGAAGGCGAGCTTGATCCCGAGCAGGCCGCTGCGCGATACGAATCCGCTATCCGCAATTGCTTTCGGCTGGAAGGAGCTGAGGTTCCTTCTTTTGATCTAGTAGCGCTCGGCATGGGCCCCGATGGTCATACCGCGTCATTATTCCCTGGCACCGAAGCGCTGCACGAGCTCATGCGTCTTGTCGCCGCCAATTACGTTCCGCAAAAAGAGATGTGGCGCATCACGCTGACTGCCCCGGTCATCAACCATGGGCGAAAAGTATTTTTTCTGATCGCCGGTCAGGACAAAGCAGAAATGCTGCACAAAGTTCTTCTTGGGCCCTATCATCCAGAGAGTACTCCTTCGCAGATGGTGCGCCCCGATACCGGAGATTTATTCTTGATCGTGGACGCTGCCGCTGCGGCAGAGTTACCCGCACCCGACAATAAGGGTGTAGGAACGCTTGAGGTGACACGATGATTTTGGCTGGAGATATTGGCGGCACCAAGGTTCACCTGGCGCTGTATCGGTTTGCACAAGGGGAACTGGAACACGTTCGCGATCAGGTTTTTCCAGCAAAAAATTACAACGGCCTTCTGCCCATTGTTCAGGAGTTTTTGCAGCTCCAATCCACGGGCGGCAAGCAGAGTGATACTGCAGCAGAAAAAGTTTTTGCAGCCTGCTTTGGCGCGCCCGGCCCCGTGCGCAACGGCTGCATTCAGCTCACCAACCTGCCGTGGCTGCTCGATAGTCGTTACCTGTCGAACCAACTCAACATTCCGCACGTCTTTCTCATCAATGATCTGGAAGCCAATGCCTACGGCATTCCCGAGCTCCATCCCGAGCAGATTTGCGAGCTCAACCAGGGCGCAACCGACCTCGTCGGCAATCGTTGCCTTATGTCCGCTGGCACCGGCCTCGGCGAGGCGCTCATCATCTGGGATGGCAAGCATTATTTCCCCGTCGCCTCTGAAGGTGGCCACGTGGATTTTGCTCCGCGGACTGAACTTGAGATCGAACTCCTCTGCTATTTGCAGCAGGAACTCAAAGGCCGCGTTAGCTGGGAGCGCGTCTGCTCCGGCATCGGCCTGCGCAACATCTATGCATTTCTGCGCGATGCCAAGCGGATGGAAGAGCCGGACTGGCTCAAAGAGCGCATGGCGAAGGAAGACCCCAACGCCGTCATCGGAGATGTCGGCGAATCCGGCCAGAACGAACTCTGCACGACGACACTCGACCTTTTCATTGCTGCGTATGGGGCCGGTGCAGGCAACCTCGCCCTCAAAGTTCTCGCGCAGGGCGGCGTATACATCGGCGGCGGCATCGCCCCCAAGCTTATCAAGAAAATTCAGGAGGGTGGCTTCATGCGCGCCTTCTGCGACAAGGGCCGCATGAGCGATCTGGTTGGCAACATGCCAGTGCGAGTCATCATGGAAAGCCGCGCCGCACTGATGGGTGCCGCCGCCTACGCGGAGGCTCGTGCAGCAGAGCTCTCCGGGCGAAGCATCCGTGCTGCCTCCTTCGGCAAGCTGGCCGCAAAGGTTGTGGCTGCGTCCCAACCCCTTGTCAAAACCACATCATAATTTCTGCTGCACCTCGTCCAACATAAAGGAGTTGTATGTTTCGGAGAGCAAAAAATCATTCTTATCTCGGCGTCCTGTATGCGGGCGCCGTTCTTTTTTTCGCATCCACGATGGCAGCGAACGCGCAGCGCCTGCCCACCGGCGTCGTGCCGGAACATTATTCTTTGACGCTGGCTCCTGATCTGAAGGCTGCCACCTTCACCGGAGATGAAACGCTCGACGTGGTGCTCGACCATCCGTCCTCTGACATCACGCTGAACGCCATTGAAATCACTTTCAAAACGGTGACGATTACTGCGCACGGCAGCACCCAGCCCGCGACCGTTACTCTGGATCCCGCAACGCAACAGGCGACCTTCCACCTGGCTAACGCTCTGCCTGCGGGCAAGGCATCGATCCATATTCTCTACACAGGAATCCTCAACGGCCAGTTGCGCGGCTTCTATCTTTCAAAGACTCCCCGGCGCAACTATGCGGTTACGCAGTTTGAGCCGACGGACGCGCGCCGCGCCTTTCCTTCTTTTGACGAGCCAGAACTAAAGGCCACCTACACCACGCGCCTTATCGTCAATACCGGCGACACTGCCATTTCGAATACCAACATCATCTCCGATACTCCGGGGCCTGTTGCGGGCAAACCCACGCTGCTCTTTGCGACGACACCAAAAATGTCAACCTACCTCGTCGCGTTTCTTGTTGGGGATTTCCAGTGCGTCTCCGGAGAGAGTGACGGAGTGCCCATCCGCGCCTGCGCCACGCCTGACAAGGTCCAACTGGGAAACTTCGCTGTAAAAGCTGCGGAGTTTGACCTGCATTACTACGACAAATATTTCGGGATCAAATATCCCATGCCCAAGCTGGATTTGATCGCTCTCCCTGACTTTGAAGCTGGCGCGATGGAAAACTTTGGCGCCATCACCTATCGCGAAACCGATCTTCTCATCGACGAAAAAACGGCTTCGATCAGCGCCAAAAAGCGCGTGGCCATTGTCGTTGCGCATGAGATGGCCCATCAATGGTTCGGCGATATGGTCACCATGCAGTGGTGGGACAATCTCTGGCTCAACGAAGGCTTCGCCACGTGGATGGAAAGCAAGCCAGTGGCTCTGTGGCATCCCGAATGGAAGCAGCCGCAGGATGATGCGCTTGATCTTGACGCCATCTTGAATATCGATGCGGGCAAAGTTACGCGGACAATTCGCGCAAAGGCGGAAACGCCTGCACAGATCAACGAAATGTTCGACGGCATCACCTATCAAAAAGGTGGAGCTGTACTTGCGATGGTCGAAAATTATCTAGGGCCAGAGACCTTTCGTCGTGGCGTCCACAACTATCTCTCCGCGCATCTCTACGCCAACGCAACGGCAGAAGATTTCTGGAACGCGCAGACAAAAACCAGCGGCAAGCCTGTCGATAAAGTTATGAACAGCTTTGTCAGCTTGCCCGGCGTGCCTGTGCTCAATATCAGCGCACCCAAAAACGGCAAAACGAAAATTACGCAGCAAAGGTTTTTTCTAAGCCGTAACGACGCAACCCCCGCACCGCAAACCTGGAACATCCCCGTGTGCTTTACGCGCCAATCCAAAGATTCATCGAAGTGTGAATTGCTCTCTTCGACCACGCAAACACTTACCGTGCCCACTTCGTCACTCTTTTTTGCTAACGCTGGCGACAAGGGCTACTACCGCAGCATCTACGCGCCCCTCGACACCAAGGCCATCATCGCCAGCATGGAGACGAAGTTGACCCCTGAGGAGCGGATTGGCTTTGCTGGCAATGAATGGGCGTTGATGCGTTCGGGCCGCAGTAACGTAGGCGATTATCTGAGTCTCGCGCAAAGTTTGAAGAACGATCCCAATAGTGATGTCATCGCCAGTATTGGCTCCTCACTCAATGCGGTCGATAGTCGGATTGCGACGGAGAAGGATCGCCCGCAGTTCTCCGCCTGGGTGCGCCAGCAATTCCGTCCGGCGTACGCGCGCATTCAAACACTGCCCGCCAACGCTACGCCAGAGCAGCATCAGCTTCGCGCCATTCTCTTTGGAGCATTAGGTTTTGTCGGAGAAGACCCGAAGATTATTGCCGAGGCGCAGCAGATTACGCAGAAGTATCTGAAAGATCCCGCCAGCGTTGATCCCTCGCTGGCGCCCACGGCTGTGATGTTGGCTGCAGAGTTCGGCGACAGTCATCTCTTCGATCAGCTGCAGCACACCAGCGAAACCTCCACCAACCCGGGCATTCAAACCACGGCTCTGTTCTCGCTCGCGCGATTCCGCGATCCGGTGTTGCTGCGTCGTGCGCTTGATTACGCAACCTCCGGCAAGGTACGCAACCAGGATGCAATTTTCTTCTTCGCGATTGCCCTACGCTCTCGCGAAACGCGTCCGATCGCGTGGCAATACGTGCAGCATAACTGGAACAAGGTCCACGCACAGATCACGACGATGGCAGGCCCGCGCCTCGTAGGTGCGACGGGAACTTTCTGTAGCGAAGAGAAGAAGAGGGAAGTTGAGGATTTCTTTAGGGATCATCCTGTAACGGCTGCGGATCGCGCCATGAAGCGCGCTTCCGATACGATTCAGGATTGTGTGATGCTGCGCCAAGCCCAGCATCAGAATCTGGACGCATGGCTGGCACAGCAGAAATAGTGTGGGTGATAACTTTGGGTGCCCCACATCTCGCTTTTTGAGATGTGGGGCATCATCAATATCCGTTCGCGATCAATGATTCCAGTGTGAGCGTATGCGCGGGTTTTGACGCGATCTGCGCTGCTTCCAGCCCCAGTCGTTCCGCATACTTCGCCAACACGTCTACCTCAATGTTGACCGGCGAACCTGGCTGCAGCGTGTGCAGGTTTGTCGCCGCGTAGGTGTGGGGAATAATGTTGACGGCGACCGTTGCTCCATCGAAATCCGCTACGGTCAGGCTGATGCCTTCTACGGTAATCGACCCTTTGCTCACAACGTAGCGGGCGCAGTCTTCGGGCAATGAAATTGTCATCCACCAGTCCCCGGTGGCGTTCCCTGCCACGGTTGGCTCCAGCGAAAGCAATTGCCCCGTGCCATCCACATGCCCTTGCACAATGTGCCCGCCAAGCGGAGTGCCCGCAGGCGTCGGCAATTCCAGATTCACAACCGAGCCTGCCTGCAAATGTGTGAGCGATGTCCTCTCCACCGTGGCTGCTGCCAGGTCAGCGTGAAAGCAGTTTTTCTCCGTGTCAATGTTGAGCGCTGTCAGGCAGACGCCACTGACCGCGATGCTATCGCCCGTACGCAGTCGGGCCACCATCGCCGCTGGCCCGGCGACCTGGATCCGTGCCAGGCCCGCGCCGGTTCGTACAGCTAGCATCTGGCCCGTCGCTTCAATCAATCCGGTAAACATAAAAAACCTTTCGCTACGCCTGCCAGGGATTCAGAATATCCGCCTCAACAGCAAAATCTTCGCCCATGGGATGCAGCCGATAATTGGTCAGTCGCACAGGATGAAAGGCATTCGGCTCCCGTTCCTGAATCATCGGTACCGCAGCATCGCCGTACAGTGCGGGTGCGTAAAACAAAAAAAGTTTATCCACGATGCCTGCATTCAGCGCGGTTGCGTTCACATTCGCTCCGCCTTCAATCAGCACATGCGTAATTTCCAGTTCGGCGAGCCGGGTCATCACGGCGTCCATCGCGAGATACTCTTCGCCCGCATCGGCCTCCACTTGCTCCACGCGTACGCCCTGTATCTTCAACGCCCGCACGCGGGCCGGGTCAGGATTGGTGCAGAAAACCAGAACGTCATTGTTGGCGCTGCGTACTAATTGCGAATCCGTCCGCAGCCGCAATGCGGAATCGAGCACCACGCGCAGCAAAGGGCGGCGGCGCATTCGTCCGCTGCGGTCTGTCAACATCGGGTCGTCGCTGACGACTGTGCCAATGCCCGTCAGCACCGCATCCGCCGCATGGCGCATCTGCTGCACCGCTGCGCGAGAGACGTCGCTGGTAATCCAATGCACCGATCCGCTGGGATGCGCAGCAATCGGCGGCGGCCCGATGCGACCGTCCAATGTGAGTCCGGCTTTGAGCGTAACAAACGGTCGCTTGCTGCGAATGTAGCGCGCAAAGGCTGCGTTAATATGTTTGGCTTCCGTCTCATGCACGCCCAGCGTGATCGAAACTCCCGCAGCCTGCAATCGCTCCAACCCTTTGCCGCTGACTGCCGGATTGGGATCTTGCACGGCCACAACTGCGCGCTGAATTCCCGCTGAGATTAACGCGTTCGCGCACGGCCCGGTGCGTCCCTGATGGCTGCAGGGTTCTAATGTGATGTAGGCCGTCGCACCGCGCGCCTGCTTACCCGCCTGCTTCAGCGCAACAATCTCGGCGTGGTCTTTTTCGTCGTAGGCATGGAAGCCCTCGCCCACCACGCTGTTATCTTTCACCAGCACACAGCCTACTGCGGGATTGGGCGAGGCCAGGCCGATGGAGCTTTTTGCCAGTTCCAGCGCGCGCTCCATCCAGCGTTCATCGGAGGCTAAGGGGTGTTTGATGGTTGCAGTCAATTCCACGTCCTTGGTTCGAATTATTTACCC
>VFSW01011719.1_pt1 | contig 12285 bp, 16 predicted proteins | sample 5358111 | NCBI WGS metagenome assembly VFSW01 (sample SAMN11554181, study PRJNA540505) | mine drainage metagenome | isolation source: sediment from site ElyBrook_90M | place: USA: Ely Copper Mine, Vershire, VT | collected 2017
AACATCCTGGACATGAACGCAACCACAAACAACAACTGCATAAACTTTGCAGCGGCTGGTGGGGGAGGAGGGGGGGGCAGCGGTTGCAACCCATGCACGACGGTGAACACCTACACCACGACGCAGTCAACTTCGCAGTCAATACAGGGTCCCATAATCACGACAAGGTTTGCGGCGGAAGTGTCCGGGTTGATCGTGGTATTCATCATCGTGATTCCACTGATGTTGGCGGTGGGCGTGATCGTCCGAAGGAACTTTGACATCAATCGAAAAGGCATCCATCGGAAAAGATACGTCATAAAACGCTAGACATTCTTTGCAAATAATGCCCGCAAGCTGAACGAAGATTCCGAGCTTTCCAGTAATCATTATTCAATCCAAGTTGGACCATAAACTTTGAGGTTTTGATCTGGGGGTTATTTGTCAAAATATCCAGGGCTCTTTTACCAAGTTCATCCGGCGCAAGGAAACCATCTTTCAGCTCGAAGCCCAGGGGTATTCTCCCAAGATGTCTGCCCTTCTCTTTCAACAGACTCAAAACACGCTTCTGTCTTTCTAGCATTGATTCCCTCTCATACTGAGCAACCTCAGCCTTTATTCCAGTGAGGAGCCGGCCGTCTTTCGAGAGGGTCGTTACATCAGGATTAGATGTTTCGACAATTGCGACACCGATATTTTTCAGAAGCTTTTCGACCTGTTTGTAATCGGCAACATCACGCGCGATTCTATCCACATGGACGGCAAGAACAATATCAAAGATTTCGTTCCCAGCATCTTCCAGGAGTTGCATGATTGCCTTACGATCTCGTAGAGAATCGGATCCAGTAATCCCAGAGTCGTCGTATAGCTTCACTAACTGCCAATTCCGACTTGTACAACAATCGGTAATAGCTTTCTTCTGAGCTTCTGGGGAAAAACCCCGGGCTTGATCGTCAGTACTGACTCTGACGTATCCAGCGACATTGACCAAGACTCATCTTATCCCTGAAAATTGCTAAAAGGGAGGGGTTCTGACAATTTGAGCACGACTCGAGCCTTGCGGCAGGCGCCTTTCTCTCTATTCCCTTTAGGAGGAGGAGCCGGAGCCCATGTATTAATACAATACTGTACTAAGTCTCTCGGCAATCGCACAACCTATTCTTATGACGTTCAAGATGATATTGAACCGCTCCTTTCTTCAATCCCAGTCGGCCGGCAATGTCATCATAAGACAAGTGCTCAGAGAACCGGAGCATGACTATGGCATGATGCTTTGATTGAGCTGCCTCTTGGAATTGACTTTCAGGTTGAGGTTCGGGAGCAGAAGGTGCTTCAGGAGATGACTCCTCAGCCTTCTTGCCTTTAACTCGTTTCTCAATCCTAATCTTAAGCAGCTCGAGTATATCCTCTCCCCTCGCAATATGCCAGGGAACCTCGGAAAAGTGACCTACAAACTTGTCGTCCATATCAGTGAGAAGCACGAAATTAGCAACTGGCATTTTACGTAGCGACAGCGGATCCACATACCTCATCACTTGGCGGAACTCTTTCGGAATTGACAATCGACCCATTCGTTTTATGAATGCATAATTTGCAATCTCACGAATAGAAATCTCAATGCTCAAAGGTCGGAGAGAGTCTATCGCAATAGCCACACCAGTGTGATAAGCTTCCTGGACCAGCTCAATGAAGTCGTATTCCGCCTCCATCCTATTCTGAACTTTTCCTGACATTATTCGACTAGCCAACAGACGGGAGGATTCTCTAACAACCAATAGATCAATAGAGTTCCATTTGCTCCTCTGTTTCAATAAATCGACAAGGCGAGAGAGAGCAGCATATTGCTCGTAATCAGAGGAGTAAAAACTTGGGACCGTGATGATGAGATCATGCTTCTCGCTCTCACTCAAAGAAAACTCCGATATATGACACCATTGAGGTTTTACGTCCCCATCGAAGAATAAATCAACAGAATCTCCACAAACTAGGTAAATGTCTTTGTAAGGACTGCGGAACCAAGCTAACGACTCGTTATCTCGCGCAGAAAAAATATCGAAAACTGTTGCGCCTTCCAGGAGGTAGTGTGTAGCTATCGCTTCAAGAAGGGAGCTTTTACCAACAAACCTTTTCCCAAAAACCCAATAAGTTCCAGCCTTTGAGAAATCAAAAACGGAATGGAATTTCTTTCGAACTCCATTCACTTCATTTTTAGCGTAACGGGAAGCGTTCAACCAGTAGTCGAGGACTATTGGAATAGGTTCAATCTGTTGAATCTCTTCCATCAACTTTCATCATCAGAATCCTTGTCTTGGTTGTCTTGTTTCTTATTCTTGTTCCTAGAATCAGGATTCTTGGCAAAATTCCAGCGGCGATCTTCCTCCCCACCATTATTCAATGTCTGACTCATTGTAAAACTCATCTTCTTGAAAGGCTCGAATAAGGTTTCGATGGTTCTCTGCGGAAGATCTGAGTGTCTTATTGCAAATGCCTCACAGTCATCGGTGAACTGCAACACCTGCTGCAATTTGTGATTATCATTTCCATCTAATTTCTTTCCCATTCTGCTCTTTGCAAAAAGATAGCTCAATCTTGCACGTATTGCAGGCTCGACCCACGCAGAGCGAAATTCAAATCCAAGAATTGAAAACATCTTGTTCGAACCCCAGAAACCAATGAGCATTTTTATCGACTCTTCCGCAGGCTTTAGGGGAGAGGAAGCATTGTAACCGCTTTGGGCGAGAACATCACCCGGCCTGCCCCCAAAAAGAGGAACTATATCTTCGGTCATTTAATAAAGACCAATGCCGCTATCAATCCGATCACAACCACTGCGACTAGTGCAATAAACGGCCAAGTGGGCTTCCAAGAGGAAGTTTTTATTTTTGAGACTTCGAATGCGCTTGATAGACGTTCTTCGCGCTGACTCTTCAATTCGTCGCATTCTTCATTCTTTTGATCAAAACGCTCGTGCCAATATTCCGAGTCACGTACCTTTGTGAGAAATCCAAGCAATTTTATGTAAAGAGGTTCTGGAAGTGGTCCATTGGTGAAGGCCTTTGTGTATTCTATCCCTACATCTCGCAATTTTGCGGTTGAGTAACCAAGAACATCAATCTCTAAATCCATAGGCGTTACGTTATAGGACTCGCCTCCTAAAACTCTGGAGAAGGGAGCCTTGTTGACTTTTGGATTATAACCCACCGAATGGAGAAAATGCGTTCCCATAGTCCCAGAATTGGTATGACGCGGCATTCCATCCATTACGTAATCAGGAACTTCCTCAGTCAGAAGCTCATTGTTTATTCCCCTCTGGGAAATTATGATTCTCTTACCATGACTGATCGGTGTGCCTTGTGCTGACCATGCTTCCGAGTCCTTAAAGACGATATAATCCGCGACGAATTTGTTTTCCTGGAAGGGAAGTATGCCTTTAAGTTCGTCATTGAATGCCTTTCTCTCATCAGTGGTCCAATCCTCGAACGGTTTCCCACCATCACTACCTGAAATCTTGGATAGTGCTTTTTCCACAATATCTTCAGAGAAATCAATAGAGTCAAGCTTCAGATTGAATTTGTTTTTTATTGTAGAAATCAACTGAGAAATTTCTTTCGCTTGCAAATATTTACTCAAAACCGACAAGAGCGAGGACGCATCGAGAGACATCGGGGATCCTTCTACCCTGTCTATCACAATACTCTCAAACTTGCGTCTGCCATCTGCAATTATTCTCTCATTGTTCGCAATGCGGTTTGAGGCAAACTTGAACCAGGTTGCGCGGATTAGCAGAACGGTTCCCACACAGAAATCAATCAATAGAAATCCGGCGCACAAATATCTGAAAAACGTAGGCATCGGTTGAAACAGAATGACGATCAGAAAACCCATAGATCCAAACAGCCAGGTCAGAGTGAAAACTACGAACTTCCAGGGGAATCGCTGCATAGCCTATTGCGCCTGTTTGATTTTCTGATCCAGTAGTTCAATGTCAGTAAGCAGTTTAGTGATTGAAGATCTATGGGCTGCTATCTCCAGCTTCTTCTCTGCCTTCTCCTTCTCCCAATACGCGATCTTCTGTTCGCTCGGCCACTTTCGCATCTTTAGACTTTCCAGCATTTTTATCCACTCGAATTAGTCATCGTAACTGTACTGGTCACCGTCTGGACCTTGTACAATGTCTGCGTGGTGTTGGCAGTGACGTCAATGGTTGAGACAATGCGGACAGTCACAGGACCATGCAAGGTGTCGAAAGCATACGAGAAGCCGAGATACAGTGGAACCACTGAAGCGCCCAAGATGATAGCAACCACCAGGAAAGTTTTCCAGCGGCTGGGCTTCTTCAGTTCGGGAATCATGGTATCGCGCGACCTGCCAGGGAGATAGGTTGGAACTGGACGTAATCACCGTACTGCGTTGCAAGAAAAACCCTGGCTATCTGCATGGAATAGATCGGCTGCGAAGAGGTTGAGAAATTCACCATTAATGTCGGGGAAGGCACAGTATAGTTGAATCGACCTTCCATCAGATTCACGCTCTGGAAGATCTGCGAGATATTCAACGAGAAAGAAGCCGGAAGGGAAACTGTCTTGACAGGCTGCCAGAACAGGTTGGGGGAAATCGAATAGACCAGGTAATAGGAAACATTGACTACGGAGTGCTGGTATTTCACACTCGCCGCGACCACCGAGGCATTTACCTTGTATGTCGCGCTCTGATTGGGCTGGCCGAAGAAATAGGTGTAGGCGCTTGAAGAATAGGTGAGGTAGAACTGGACTGGATCCGCCGCAGGGCAATTCAGGGTGCAGGTCACGTAAGACGTCGTGTAACTGGTCAGCGTCGGGCTATTCTTCGCGGAGTAAGCGTACCCCAGGCTAATCGTAGAAATCAGCAGCGCGACGATAACCAGGACAACGACAACATTCTTCCAATTGTGCCTGACTCCGCCCTCTGACGACGGAAGTTTAGGGCGCACGTTTAATTCTCCTGGCATGTGTCAATCAATTCTCCTTTCACAACAAGCGTAAAGAGTAGGCTCTTTCTGCCCTGGAACAATCAACATGAATCTCAAAGTCCCGCAGTTTGGGCAATGGTAGCAAAAAAAATATGCGCTATCCAAGAAATCTGTGGTATGTTTCAGAAACTCGGAGAATTTGTGCTTGATTCTGAATAGCATTTGGCTATTCTCGGAGCCAACCGTAACTGTGAATCTGAAAACAGATTCTCTAATCGATGATAACTTTTCCTTCATCATGATTTGTCATTCCATTTACAACGTAAATCCGTTCTTGTTGCTTGTACCAACTGATGCACTCGCCGTCCTTCAATTCGAGAAGTTGACGGACCTCGAACGGGATCTTAGTCTTGATTCCTGATATGTAGCTTGTTGCGATTCTCCTATCAGCGAGAATGACGCCTCCGAGGAGATTCTTTCTAATTATTTCGGCCCGCTCAAAGGCTAATTTCTTCGCCTTGTTTAGATCAAGTTCTATTTCTGAATTTCTTTGTCGCAGAAGACTAATTTGATTTTCAATACCCTCTAACATGGCCTTATCCTTATAACTCAACATCAAACCAAGAGGATTGTCGGCTAGAGCCAAATTCCTATCATAAAGTTCCAATACGGGAATTGCTAGGTTGCTCCTCCAGCTTTGCATTCTTGAAGTTCCTTTGATATCATCTTCCCAACATACGATCAGGTCACATGTCTTTTCACCATGGACAGAGTAGTGTGAAAGAAATGATTCAAGCTCGATGCTAAGCTTTCTTCCCTCGGAATCCTTCGCATAAAGGTCTGGAAAACCTGTTCTTAATTCTAAATCATGAAACCCGAGTTTCTCATGGTATCGATAAAAGAGATACTCAACATCCTTCTCAATCATCCTATCCCTAACGAGTAGCGTCTCGGTATACGTCATTTTAGAAAGGCGCTAATGAATTTCATTATACCCCTTTTATGTACTATCGACTTGTAGATTGTTAGTGTACACTTTACTTGAATATTGAAAGAATGCAAAGCAACTGGAAACGTGGAACTTCAGGCTCAATGGGAGTCGCCATCGTCATCATAGTCGCAGTACTCATGTTCTCGGCCATAGGCGCATATGCGGCATACAAGGCAGGAGACTTGCCTTTCTTGGCTGCGCCAAATCACAATACCGGAACTGGAACAGGAAACAGCAATCCACCTGTAACTCCTCCTTCTGGAAGTAATCAAGTTGCAGTGACGCAGAAACTTGCGCTAAGTGCAGTTGATGCTCTGAGTGGACCGCAAACAGCCCTGAACAGCGCGGTCATTAGCATCTACGGTCCAAATGGATTGAAGGTTGACGGATGCACTCTATCTTCGAATGCCTGCACTTCATCCAACGCATACACTTCTGGACAAACTTTCACGATTGGGATTGCAGTTTCAGGCTACGAAACTGAATACCTGAACAACGTGATGATTCCATACGCGACAGTCGGCTATACCACAACCACCATCCCAATGACAGTCCCTGACGTACTGATTGGAACAGGTTCATTGTCAGTCTCAATTGGCGGAACCACAATTACTTCCAACGCGACAAAGGTCGTTGGAGCCACTGATGAAGATGGAACAGCCGCATATCTTGCAGGCGTCGGAGTCTACAACTTTACAAAGTCAGGAGTCTCGGCCGCAACCGCAACAGTGACGCTGACAAACACCAAGGCGAACTCTGGATGGCTCACCACAAATGACCCGACAAACAACAACCTGCCAACTAGCGTAGTGCTGGACATTGCAAACTCCAACGGGACTCTGTCGACTTCGAACATCGGCAACAGGTTCACTATCGGGACTGCCTACCACTGGCCTGTGCTAGTCTCTGACGGAATGACCATAGCGACGGGAGCTACGACAGGAACAATACAGGTCGGCGGATTTAGCTCACAGACAATCGGATCAGGTTCGCAGCAGGGCGGAACTTGGACTACAACATACACGATCAGCAAAGGAACACTCACAGCAGGCGGCGGAAAGTGTGAGCAAGTCACCTACACTGTTGACGACTATGCAAATGTAGGCTACTACCAGGCGAACGGCTCCCCCGGACCGAACTATGCAACTCTAGTCAGTGCTTACACGAACTGGTACTGCGCTTAGAGAAATAGAGTGGAGACTTCCACTCTCCCCCTTTCCTTTTTATGGAGTTTGAGAAAACATGCGAGGCCAAACAAGTTCAATTTCACCGCTGGTTCACATTGTGACTGCCATCGGACTGGGGATTTTCGGCGGGGCGATTATTGCCTACCTGAATCCAATGCTCACTGGATTTTTTGACTCAATCCCAATACTGGGAATCGTCTTGAGACTCGTAGTGATAGGAGTTGTTTCCGCACTAATTGCAGCGACGTCAATATTCATCCCTTCAAGTGGTGGCCCGACTAGAATTTTTGCTTTGGCAGTATACGGATTGGCGGCTCTACTCACAATCACAATCGCCCTGGGACCCGGGGTTTTCATCGACTCAGCAGTGGGGATTGTAGTCGCGCTCAGCATTTTTGTTGCTCCGATAATGCTGTTCCCAATCATCATTGCATACGAAGGACTAGGCAGGAGAATGGGGAGATAGATTGACAGGTGAACTCTCCAGTCTTCTACATCGGAATCATTTTCCTACTGCTGGGCATTAGCGTCCTTGGCGGCACTTACGCCGTCTATGGAAGTCAGCTCAGTTTCACCTGTCCTGTCAACACCGCGACAATCCAGATCAACGCAATAACAGCTTCCCCGAATCCAGTAGGAACAGGTCAAGCCTTCAAAGTCTCAGGCTCGATGTTCGCGGGAACTGGCTGCCCTAGCTCAGATGCAGGAACAAATTACGCGACTGACCTGGTCTATTGGTGGGTTGACGGTCTATCTGGATATTCAGGTCAATTTACGGTGAACTATGGAGGAGGGTTTTCGATCACCAACATTCCGACAATCTCAACTGCTGGAACCTATACGATAGTCGTCTCGCCATATGCTCAGAACTCCGGGCAAAATACCGGAGATGTTTGCACTCCAACTGCGCTAGATCTGACTTGCACTAATGCGGAAACAACTGTCACTGTGCAATCAACTCAAGCAACGACTTACCCAATCGCTTTCAGTATATCTCCAAGTGACCCGGGAGGAGTTGCAATACTTAGGAATAGTGCAAACGGTGCTACGCAGTATGTCACTCTGACGAGCAATTTGGCTCAGTTCCAAGTCACGGCAGGCTCTTACTATTTCAGTTTCTTTCCGGACAATAATGTATCAGTGGTCGGCACGACGTGTCTGAATCCCATTGATAACACTGGTCCTTACAATTTCCCAGGATATACAGGACCGGCTACGGTCCAAGCCACCACGACCACCTACAACTGCGGAGCTGGTCCATCCAACATAACTTTCAATGTCGAGCCAACAGTTTCAGGGACTGTAACATTCAACGGACAGACTCAGAATATCGGAACTAACGGCTTGGTCACATTCTCGAATGTTCCTGCGGGAACATATACTGCTCTCATAAGCCCTAGCTCTACATATCCAAATTGCCTATACAATCCAGTTTCAGAAACATTGGTGCTGCCTTACGCGGGTGGAACTTTGTTAGTTGCTTTGACAGCATCTAATTCTCAAACATGCCAAGCCCCCACAACAGCAACCACAACGGCAACCAGTCAGTCTCATAGTTCTTCATCAACTTCGTCAGGCTGTCAGCTCATAGGAAACTGCCCGCCACCACCTCCTTACACTAAATTCATTGAAGTCATCCAGGTTCTGTCGATAATGAGCATAATCACCGGCGCGATCATGACACCCCTGGGTGTATTCATCGGAAGTGGAAGAAAAAGATGAGAGTCACCTGGTTGTTGGCTGCGCTAATCCTGCTCTTCGCAGGACTCAGCTCATTCGGTGCGCTGTACAGTTCATACGGAAATGCTTTCACTGTCGTAGTATCTTATTCTCCGACTTACATACTGTCGAACTATCCGGCAAACAGCGGGACCGTTCTTGCAGTAGGGCAGCAGGCGAGCATCTATGTCGATCTTGACACTTCATTTTCTTCCGGGCAGACCGCTTATTTTTCTTTCTCTGGCGGGGTGATTCCGAACATTCCGCTAACTTGCACTTCTCTCGGACTGATTGCGCCTGACGGCAACTATGAAACTCAATGCTCTAACACATGGACTCCCACTGTTGCCGAGGCCGGAGTCAATATTCCTTTCATCATTTTCTGGACTGACAGCCAGAGCCAGACCGGACAGGGTTCGGGAACGGTAACTGTCCAGTCGGTCAGCGCGTGTCCATGCACTTCTTACATAAACGGGATATCGGTCACGCCCACGTCTTCAATATCTATTGGGACAAAGTCCCTGGCGTTCACTGGGACTGTTACAACTCCGTCCAGTGTTTCGAGCATTTACATCGTTGTCAAGAACAGCGCAGGAAGCACCATCGGGAGCAACAATGCAATACTTTCAGGTTCTTCATGGTCCTGGAACTTCAATCTACCGAGCTATGGAACTTACACGATTACTGCCAATGTGGTCACGGTGGGTGGCGCTCCATCAGTCCAGATCATGAGCCTCGTCATTCCCTACTCGCAGCACATCCACATACCTGACGCAACTCAAATTGGAGAAGGAGCTGCAATAGCAGCCAGCATACTGGGAGGCATTCTGCTTCCAGTTAGCTTGCTCCTCCCTGCCGGTGGTAGAAAAAGATGAAGTCTCTAATTATAATTGGAATAGTTTTTTTGATCTTGGGGCTTGTGTTAGCGTCACCGACCGTCTACGCTCATATTGGAAAGTTCAGCCTGACGTCTGGAACACCTGGGCTTGTAAATACTATTTCTGCAAATTGTATGAGTGGATGTGCAGCAATGTCAAGTTCAGCTTTCAGTGCGACATCTGGAAATATCATAGCCGTCGGCGTTGACTTTAACGATTGGGTTTCTTCCACGGGTTTGAATCCAAGTGTGACTGATTCTCTTGGCAATTCTTGGACCCTAATCGATTCCAACACCTTAAACGGCAATCCAAATACGTGTGGAAACTACTGTACAGTAGACGTCTTCGCCGCGACTGTTGCGACGACCGGAACCGATAGCATCACTATAAACGCAGGCCTTGCTACAGGTTCAATTCTTATCGGATTCTTCCTGGCGCAACTATCGGGCTATACTACGACGGGCGCAACTTTCGCAAATGGACAGGGAGCGCTCGGTACATCTTCAATTTTGCAGACCAGTGCATTTACACCGCTAGCAAACAGCTTCATTCTGGCAGTGGCAGGAATCAACCTGAGTTTTGGAACCTGTTCCGCGACGGCTGGATATTCAATGTTCTCTTCTTTTCCAGCATCTGGAATGTGTGCACAGTATGAACTTGCGTCTCCCGGGACCTCAACAACTTCCCCAATCTCCACCACTAGCAGCAGCACTTCAGGCTACTATTGGGGTATGGTAGCAGTCGCGTTTCAGCAGCTCGCTCCAGTTACGACTCTGACAACAACCTCGACATCAGTTGTCACGACGACGTCTACACTTTCTACAACGATCACTTCTACGGCAACGTCGACGAACTCTGCCGGAGCGACAGTGCAATATATCGCGACAGTGACAACCTACTCGACAACCGTAATTACTTCAACTGCCTCAACATCTGTGACTTCGACTCAGACAAACACACAGACCCTGGGGGCCACATTCTACATAGATGGAACCCAGGTTATTTCAGGTAACGCCTACACGACAAACAATGCGACGCTACAGATTTCTGCAGTTCCATTCAGTGGAACGTCGGTATCATCTTTCAGCGTCATCATCACTCCTCCGAGTGGAAGCGCGACAACTCTGACATTTGCACCAGGAGGTTACACGACCTACACTCTAACATCTAATGGGAATTATGCTATCAAGGGATACATGACCCTGACCAGCGGGGCGCAAGTGCAGGAGTTGTCTTTCATAGGCAACCTCAACACGGCACAACAAGCTCTGATTACAGTTCATGTTCCTTCAATTCTAACAAAGCCCAACATTGAACTGGCAATAATTTCAGAGCTGACGGGAGGGATTCTCGTTGGCTTTGGCGTAGTAGTCCGCGGCGGAACAAAGAGATCTTAATGCAGCGCTCTACCGGACAGAGTTCCGGCGCAGTCACATTCGGAGTAATGCCGATACTGCTCTGGCTGTTCTCCCTGTTCATCGAAAGCTGGGTGGCGCTGGCATCAATCGGGTTGTTGACCCTGGGGGTAACTGCAGCAGCTTCGAACTATCTCGCAGTGTCAATACTGTATTTTCTCTTCCCCGGGGTTGGAATGGTGATCTTCATTCTCGTGTTCCTGTTCGGCGGAGTGAAATTCTCGAAGAACGTTACGAGTGTTCATCTTGCTTTCGGGCTGCCGATTCTCCTGGCGATCGCCCTGATATTCGGGTTGACTTCGCTCATCAGCATCGTGGGGACGTCCACCGCGTTCAAGTTATTTTCATCCACCTATAGCGCCGCATCCGGGAATCTCGCCTCGTTCATCACGAACCCGGTCTTTTACACTTCCTGGATAACGTCGAATGCAATCGGAGAAGAGATGATCTTCCTCCCTGCCTATCTCCTGATCATAGTGATATTTGGCAGCAAGTGGTACGTCCAGGTTGCGGCGAATATCAGCTTTGGTGGAATATTCATGATCTTCCACTTGATCAAGATTCTGTTAATCTACGGGACCGTAACCCAACCAGCCCAGATATTCCTGGCGTCCGCCTTTGCAGTAAGAATCATGTTGAACCTGATGACTTTCTACAGCAGATCAGTTCTCCCTGCGATGATCGCGCATCCGTTCTATGACATTGTAACTAGCGTTCTTTGGGGCGCAAATTAAACAGAGGTGAAATAGAATCTTGAAAATTGGATTATTGGGGGCTTTGCTTCTTGCGGCTATCACGGCGTTGGTGATCTTCCCGCTGCTGATGCTCTACGGCCTGTTGCATGGCAGTGTCTTTCTGTTCTTCGGGTCCCTGATTGAAGGAGTAATCATCGTTGGATTCCTGACAGTAATTATTGCAGGAGTTGTGATGTACTACATCTGGCGAGCAACACCGAGGACTATACAGATCGGAATTATTGCCATACTTCTCGTATTGGGCATACTCTTCGTACAGCCGGAATTGGATTTTCTGGCGATCGTCGGAATTGTATACACTGCACTTGGAGTCAGTCAGAATAAGGCGTTGAAGCGATGAGAAGCAAAAATCAAACCGCCCTGGCAGTTATCGTGATCGCGGTCATAGCGGTAGCCTCGGCTCTGGCAATTGG
>VFSW01011720.1_pt1 | contig 12284 bp, 10 predicted proteins | sample 5358111 | NCBI WGS metagenome assembly VFSW01 (sample SAMN11554181, study PRJNA540505) | mine drainage metagenome | isolation source: sediment from site ElyBrook_90M | place: USA: Ely Copper Mine, Vershire, VT | collected 2017
ACTGTATCTTACTTTTTAATTAAATTTGTGGCCCTCCGGCAATACCGGCGCGCCACATCATTATGCAAACCTATTTGTTAAGGAACAGCGACTGCCCAGAGGCCGCCCACCCCCTGGCCATTGGTATCGCCCGCGGCTTTGTCACCGGAGTAATAATACAGCGGCATGCCATTATAGGTAACCTGCATGCTGCCGTCCGAACGGGTGATCAAGGCAAAAGTGCCGGTCACGCCCGTACCACCGGTGGGAGCTACCTTAGCGGTCAGCGGCGGCCACAAAGTGGCACAGTTGCCGTTGCAGTTGCTGACTCCGGATGTGTCATTCTTGAAGGTGTAAAGGGTCATGCCCTTATCATCCACCAGGAAATTCCCCAGTGCGGGTGTATTTTTGACACCGATCATCATACTACCGGAAGCCGACTGTGTGGCTGCCATGGTGCCCGAAGGAGCAGCCGGTGTGCCGGTCGTAGCGGCCATGGGTGTACCTGTAGCTCCTGTTACAGGGATCCCAGCGGATGGGGTGCCTGTACTGGCGGCTGCCGGGGTGCCTGTGGCAGCGACCATTGGCGTGCTTGTTTCAAGCGGGGCCGAAGTACCTGTGCTGGCCGGTAAAGTGCTGGCCGGCAAAGTACTGCCCGCTACCGGGGTACCTGTAGTTACGGCGCCCGGCGTCCCTGATGTACCACCTGTCGGCGCACAAGCTGCCAGGGCCAGGGATAAGACAACCAAAAAAGTACCCATCAGGGTGACTCGATTCAACTTCTGCTGCTTCATCATTAAACCTCCATTTGAACCTCCCAACCAGGGAGACATGAATTTGACTTTGGTTTTATACAGCAAAGGCAAGTTTGCATTGCAATTACCCCGGTCAACGGGCACCATTCTCATATTACGGGGCCTACCCATGCTGTAACAAAGATGTGTTTATTATACTAATTAACGCATAAATGTGATTAAATTGATCTTAAATATATACAAATAAAATATAAATAATTTATTTTTTGATACCGGGCCGGTAAGGAATCCATTTTTTGAGTATTAGGTGGCGTAGCCTCACCCAACACTCAAAAAACGGATCCACTCCTGACCCTGCTCCCATCCGGGGATACGGCAAACCACTTGCCGCCAAAACCCTGGCCGTTGGCGTCGCCGGGGAACCTGTCGCCGGTAAAATAGTAAAATGGGGCGCCGCAGGCGAGCAGGCGGCCAGAATCAACGCCAGAACGACCAACAAACCGTTAAAAAAGTGGACTTCGGGTGGTCAGGGCAGTGAAGGACAGGGGCGGCAAACGCAAAGTGGCGCAGCCGTTCTCGACGCACGGCGCAGCAATGGGGGTGGCAACCAGCCGGTCGGGCGCCTGCCAACTGTTAACTTGCTTGGGGTCGCAGCCGGCAAGCTGCCAGGCCTGATCGATTTGAACTGGTTTGCCATCCTGCCAGGTCAGGGTGGTCACTAGCGGCTCGTCCAGGCTGCGGTTGACCATAAAAATCGCGCCCTGCTGCGTCTCGCCATCATAGCTGGCGGAAACATCCAGCGCCGGCACCGCCCCGTACTGCCGGGTCTCCAGTAAGCTGGCGTTGACCGCCACGTCCAGCGCCTGGCCGCGCGCTAAATTGCTGACCAGTTTGAAAACGTAATAAGAGGGCTGTTTGAGCAGGCCATTCTTTTGAGTTTGAAGCCAGGAGATGACGTTGACAATCTGCGCCACACAGGCAATCTTAATCACGTGGCTCTTGCGCAGGAAGACATTCAACCACTGGGCCACCACCAGGGCGTCTTCCAGGTTATAAACCTCCTCGGCCAGGTGCGGAGCTTCTGTCCAATTGCCCGACAACGGGTCACCCTTGTACCATACCTGCCACTCATCCCACGAAAGAAAGACATCGTGCTTCGAGCGCCGTTTGGCCTTCACATAGCGCAGCGTTCCTTCCAGGGTGTCGACAAAATGTTCAAAGGGAATCGCGCTGGCCAGAAAACTGGGCGTGTCATTGGCAGGGTTGCCGGCATAATAGTGCATCGAATGGTAATCGACCTGCTCCCAGGCAATTTCAAGGGCGGTGCGGTCCCACTCCGGATAAGTGACCATCTGGTCGCTGGACGATCCGGCCAGGATCGTCTCAATGCTCGGGTCCTGCCACTTCATCATCTTGGCCGCTTCCAGGGCCTTGCTACCGTAGGCGGCTGCATCCAGGTGACCAATCTGCCAGGGGCCGTCCATCTCATTGCCAACACACCAATAGCGCACTTTGTGAGGCTGGCTGAACCCATGGCTGGCGCGCAGGTCTGACCAGTAGCTTCCCAGTGGGGCGTTGCAGTACTCAACCAAAGCGGAGGCCGATTGGATATCTCCGGCGCCCATATTCACGGCCAGCATAGGCGCGGCGTGGATGGCTGTGCAGAAGCCCATAAATTCATTCGTGCCAAATTGGTTCGTTTCAGTGGATTGCCAGGCCAGATCGCGCCGGCGTGGGCGCCGATTTTTGGGGCCAACCCCGTCCAGCCAGTTATAGCCGCTTAAGAAGTTGCCGCCCGGGTAGCGGATGATCGTGTAAGCCTGATCACGTAACGCCGCTAAGACATCCCTGCGTAAACCGCACTCATCCGACAGAGGGGATTCTGGGTCATAGATCCCCTCATACACGCAGCGTCCCATGTGTTCCACAAATCCCCCAAACAACAGGGGCGAGATGGGTGCAATGGTACGATGTGTGTCCAGAAATACCTGAGCTTTTAGAGTTGCCATATTAGAGCCTCACGATTGCTTATGGTGTATTTATGCAACTTCCAGGGCGACGACCGACATCTTCGGCGCCAGGATTTCAAGCCCGCCGCCGGTTAGCTTTGCGCCGGTGAAGGTCTGGGGGGTCACTTCATAGGGCTTATCGAAGGTGTTGTGCGCGTTCATGGCGCGGCCCTGCAGATAACGGCCCTGCACCTGACTGACTTTCATACCCCCCAGGGAAACCTTCAAGGAGATATCCTTGTGGGGATTGGCGTTGCTCAGGGTGATATGCAGCTTACCCTGCGCGTCAACAGAGGCAGAAACAGAAATGGCCGGCACGCTGTAACCGGCGTGCTCGTAGGTTTCGCTGTGCACATCCAGCGGGACCAGCGTGGCGTCTTGATGGACGGAATATAAGTCGAACACGTGGTAACTGGGGGTCATCAGCATTTTTTCATTCTGGGTGAGCAGCATGGCCTGTAAAACATTCACCGTCTGGGCAATGTTGGCCATTTGCACGCGGTCGCAGTGCTTGTTGAAGATATCCAGGTGAGTCGCCGCAACGATGGCGTCGCGCATACTATTCTGCTGGTAGAGAAAGCCCGGGTTGGTTCCCGGTTCTACGGCAAACCAGGTGCCCCACTCATCGACCACCAGCCCCACCTTCTGAGCAGGATCGAATTTATCCATGATGGTGGAATGACGCGTGACCAACTCATCCATATGGAGGCTCTTAGAAATAATTTCGATCCACTGCGCCTCTTCGAATTCTGTCGCCGAACCTGTCCAGGCGTCGTTGACCCGTTCGAGGAATGTGTAATAGTGCAGCGAGAGACCTTCCATGTAAGGATGCCCGCCCAACAGGCTGTTATTTCCGGCCTTTTCCATCAGGACCTCGGTCCAATGGTAGTTGGCATCATGCGACCCGCAGGCGATGCGGTACAACTTGTTCTGGCCATAATCGCGGGCGTACAGGCTGTACTGGCGGTACTGGTCGGCGTAATACTCAGGGGTCATGCGACCGCCGCAGCCCCAGCTCTCGTTGCCTACCCCGAAGTATTTGAGCTTCCATGGCTCGCTCCGGCCATTCCTCTTACGCAGGTCGCTCATCGGGCTTTTACCGTCAAAGGTGATATATTCAACCCACTGCGACATCTCCTGGACGGTGCCGCTGCCCACGTTACCGCAAATATACGGTTCACACCCCAGTTGATCGCATAGTTCCAGGAATTCGTGGGTGCCAAAGCTATTATTCTCGACCACGCCGCCCCAATGGGTGTTGATCATGGTCGGGCGCTGTTCATACGGGCCAATGCCATCCATCCAGTGATACTCCGGGCCAGCGCAATACAGGCACCTTGATTTTCTTCAGAGCCTGGACAACATCCTTACGAATGCCGTTCGTGTTCGGGATGCTCGAATCTTTGCCTACCCAGTAGCCTTCATAGATGCAGCGTCCCAGGTGCTCCGAGAAGTGACCATAAATATTGCGGTTTATTTTCGTCCTGGCTAAGCGAATATCCAATACAATTTCATTCATAATTTCATTCATAATTTTATTCATGGTTAATTCTCCGGTTGTGCTTACGTTCGCTATGGGGGAATGGCTCGTCTCTAGCTGATGGTTTATATGCCAGGGGCGGTTCACGAACCGCCCCTGCCCCCCTATCGAATGATGAACAGTCTTACAGTGGCACTACAGGGGGGAGGCAGAAGAACCAGTTTGATATAAATAACATTTCACTGTTTGCCGCCCAACCTGCACGTCAGGAGGATCAACCTTGCGGCAGATATCCATCACCCGCGGGCAGCGACCGGCAAACTTGCACCCCACTCTACCGTACTCCTTCACTTCTGTTGTGCCGAGCTCAATATGCTTTGCCCATGACTCGCGTTCCTTCGGGGCGGGCTCGGGAACCGATTCCTTCAGCAATTGCGTATACGGATGGAGAGGATGCTCCAGGACATCCTCGACAGGGCCTGATTCGACAATGTATCCGCGCAGCATGATCCCAATCCGGTCACTGATGTAGTAAGCCGTCGCCAGATCGTGCGTTATATAAACGACGCTCACTTTTTGTTCGTCGCGCAGCTTACGAAACAGGTTCACGATCTCCATGCGTAGAGATGCATCCACCATCGAGACGGGCTCGTCGGCGAGGATCAGTTTGGGTTTTGAGATCAAGGCGCGTGCCACAGACACGCGCTGGATCTGGCCGCCGGAAAGCTCATGCGGATAACGCCTGGTCACTTCGTCCAGCGACAGCCCCACATTACGGAGAGCCTCATCCACTACCCCGGCCGCTTCAGTATGGTTTGAGGCCATCCCAAAGTTCAGCGCGGTATCAAACAGGTAGGCGTCTACCCTGCGCAAGGGATTGAAGGTCTCAAACGGGTTTTGGAACACTGGCTGAACCTTTTTCATAAACTCTTTGAACTCGCTCCGTTTGCGGATCAAGGCCAGGTCGCGGCCTTCAAATAATACCTTGCCCCGGGTTGGGACGAGATCGCGCAGCAGCAAGCGGGAGAGCGTGGTTTTTCCACTGCCGCTTTCACCTGCCAGCGTGAAGATCTCCGGCCGGTCGCTGTCCAAAGAGAAAGAAATGTCATTGACCGCCACCAGGAGAGTACCCCCCACCAGGCCGCCAATATGGAATTCGACGGTCACGTGCTGGATATCCAGCAATTTTCCGTTTGCGCTCATTCAGCACCCTCCTTGACCAGATGGCAGGCCACACGATGACGTTTACGCACCACGACCAGTTTGGGTATCTCAGTCCGGCAAACATCCATCACAAAGGGACAGCGGGGGTGGAACCGGCAGCCTTCCGGAGGGTTGGCCAGGTTGGGCGGCGTGCCGCGTAGACTGGCTTTATTCGATCTTTCACCGATCATTGGCAGAGAACGGATCAGATGCTGCGTGTATGGATGGAGCGGCGCATTGAAAATACTCTCGGTGGGCGCTTCTTCCATAATCCGGCCGGCATACATGATCATCACCCGGTCGGCAACGTTGGCATGCACAGCCATATCATGGGTAACCAGGAGAACTGTATTGTGGCTCTCAGACTGGATATCCTTGACCATCTGCAAAACTCCCCGCTGCACCACCACATCCAGGGCAGTGGTCGGCTCATCCGCAATAATCAGGCTGGGATGGAAAACGGTCGCCAGGGCAATCGCCACCCGCTGCCGCATTCCGCCAGAAAGCTGGTGCGGATAAGCATTGAGTACATCGGTCGGGAGTCCCAGCCGGTTGACATGGGCTTGCGCCTCTTCAAGGAATTTCTTCTTATCCCTGATCCGTTCGTGCGTATCAATAATATCCTCGAAGGTCTTGATGATCTTGCGCACCGGGTTGAGAACACTCATCGATCCCTGCATCACATAGGAGATTTCCTTCCAGCGAATATTGCGCTGGAGCTCTTCCTGCGAAACCTGCAGCATATCCATTTTATAATCGCCAAAGCTGTAGTCAACGCTGCCTGAAATGGCCTTCAGGGGCGGTTTGATATTACCCGAGATCACTTTGATCAGGGTGGTTTTACCGCAGCTCGACTCGCCTGCCACACCATAAATTTCATTGGGATATAGAGCGAAAGACACGCCATCCACAGCACGCACCGTGCGTGAAATACCGTAGATTTCAGTGCGGTAATAGGCGCAGAGGTCGTTTACAGTTAAAAGTGCCATGGCTAACCTCCTATCAGGCGCAAGCGGGTCCGCGGATCGATGTACTCGTTAATACTTGAGAAGAGCAAGTACAGACCCAGGAACAGGACGATCGCCACCAGAGTCGGCGCGGCGATCCACCACCAGACCCCCGATACTAACGCTCCGTGTTGGTTGGCCCAGTAGAGCGCGGTTCCAATGCTGGGAGTGGTCAGATCCGAAAGCCCCAGCACACTCAAAGTGACTTCCATTCCAATTGACCACAGTATGTTGTTAATGGTGGTGGCAAACACAATAGGCAGTACGAACGGGAGGTGATCATGGATAGTGATCGAAAAAGAATTGGCCCCGGAATAGACCGCTGTACGGGTAAATGAGCGCTCCTTCAGGCTCAACACCTGGGAACGAATCAGGCGTGCGTCATATGGCCAGCCAAAAAATCCCAGGAGAACTCCGAGTAAGTACAGGTTCATAATGTCACGTAGCAAGAAACTCAGCAGGATCAGAAGGGGCAGCAGGGGTAATACCACGAAACTGTCATTGATCGACATGAGTACCTTGTCAAGCCATCCGCCCTGGTAGCCGGCGGTGAGACCGACCAGGATGGCGATCACACGCGAGATAACTGCCGTGATTACCCCCATCAAAAGCGAATTGCGCACGGCAAAGGTCAGCCACCAGAAGATGTCCTGCCCGCGGGAATCGGTGCCGAAAAAGTGCTCGAGCGACGGGGGTGTATCCATGGCGACGACAAAGGACTTATTTGGATCATACGGGGAGACAAAGGACAGGAAAATCATTATCACAACCGCCACCAGGAAAATAAAGGCAATGCGGAAGCGGCCATCGTATTTAAGCAGATCGCGTATCACTTTGATCATAAGGTCATCCTCCTACTGGTAGCGCACGCGCGGATCGAACAGGGGATAAATTAAATCCATGAGGAAAACGGCGGTCGCAACGCCGATGATCGAATAAATGGCAATGCCCATGATCATGGAATAATCGTTCCGGTAGACCGCCACCATGGTCAGGCTGCCAATCCCCGGGAAACCAAAGACGACCTCCATAATGAGGGCGCCGCTAAAGACCGTTCCAAGCGACATGGCCAGGCCGGTGATCTGCGGCAGCAGGGCGTTGCGCATGATGTAATTCGAGAGAATCTTGTTTCCCTTCATCCCAGTGGTTTCGGCATACACCACATAATCCTCCGATATGATATTGGAGGTGAGGGATTTCATACCGATAAACCAGCCTCCAAATCCGACCAGCACCAGGGTGGCCGCGGGGAGGATGGAATGCTGGAGGAACGTCAAGATAAACTCAAGCGAAAAACTGGGCCGCGTCCCGACCGGGTAGGCCCCGTTGAAAGGCAAGATGGGTATGAAATAGCCGAATATTACCAGCAGAACGATGGCTACAATGTAGTACGGAATCGGCCGGACTGCCTGGCCAAGAACCTCAATGACACTCAAGGCGCTGTTCTTGGGATAGTAACTGGACAGGGCGCCGAACAGGTTACCAAAAATCCACGAAATAATCACTGCAGTGATCAACAGGCTGAGCGTGTACGGCATCGCCTGCCCAATCATCTCGGTTACTGGCGTAGGGAAATTACCAAGTGAAGGGCCGAGGTCGCCCCGCAGTAGGCGCCCCCAAAATGCGAAATACTGCTGGACCGGGGTGCCCGATAGCCCGTACATCTCTGTAAGAGCGGCGCGCATCGAGGCGACGGACTGCGGATCGAGAGTGTTACCCCTCGCCAACATCATGGCTATCTGTGATTCTATCGGGTCGGTGGGAGAGAGCCTGGGAATAATAAAGGTGACCGTGATCCCGACAAAAATGAGCGTCAGGTATTGGATGAAGCGTGGAATCAGATAACGGAGGACAAATCTGCGCATTTTCACCACCTCCACATGTGAAAGCCCCTCCACAGCGGCTGCCATATCCGGCAACCACTGCGGAGGGGAACTATGCTGCTGCCGCATTTTCTATGTCGATTATCGCATTTGCGTCATTGGCACCAGCTAAATTATACACGCGATCTTTCAGACGAGAGGGCTAGGCCTTCTTTGGCTTGATCTTGATGAACATATACTTGGTATTGGCCCAGTTCGGTACTGGATCCGTATAGGGATCATCGATCGTTGGATATCCTGTGAAGTAATTGGTGTCCATAGTCGTGAAGACGTTATATGCCATGAGCGGGGTAATTGGCATCTCCTGTGCGGCGAGCTTGCAGAACTGCTGTCCCAGCTCGATGCCCTTCGGGTCGTCGAAGGCGATACTCTGGATGCTCTCGATGATCTTGTCGAGCTCGGGGTTCTTCCAGCGCATGCTGTTGCTGCCTGTGGCGTTGGTACCGCTCGGCTGGTAGAACTTTGAGTGCCAGAACTGGAGGAAGTAAAACAGGTCGGGGTCACCACCCCAGGTCTCGATCGTCCAGGCCAGGTTGGCGCTGTAATTGCCGCTGACCATGATCGGCCACGGAGCAGCCTGCGAATCCAGGTTGGTATCGATGCCAAACGTCTTCCAGTTCTCGACGACCATGGCGGCAGCCCGGTTCATGGTCGGGTTAGTTTCATTCATGCTCATCAGAGGCACCTTGAAGGGGCTGCCATCCGGAAGCTGCCATTTGCCGTCCCCGCCTCTCTTCATGCCGGCATCCAGCATTAGCTGTTCGGCAGCCTTGACATCGTATTTCCACCAACCGGCTCCAATGTACTGTTTAATGGTGGCGGGATCAGATGGCACCAGATCGCCAAGAGTTGGGCGGGCTGCATCGGCAATCCGTTGGGCGGCGGTTGGATCGTAGGGCTTGTAGGGCTGCCCACCAACCTGGATGGTGAAGTCATTCAACCAGGGTTCCAGGGGAGTGTGATAGTACTTGGGGTACATACCGGTGGGCGGGACGTGGATGGCGGAGATGGTTGCCGCGCCTTTGTAGGAGCCCATGGCGACCTGAACGATATCGATCGCCAGAGTCAGCGCCCAACGGACTTCCTTCTTGTCCAGGCCGGGTTTTTCGTTATTGTAGATGACCGCCGGCAGGGTGGGATCGGGATGAGCCCAGGGGAACGACTTAAACCAACCCACCGAGGACGGGTTGGTCTTGGCCAGCGTGATGCGGCCTTCGGGGGTGCAGTCGTGGATTACATCCAACTGATGCGCTTTCTGTGCGATGACACGCTTGTCGCTCGGACCGGGGTCAATGTACATGGCGTACTTGATGGCTGGCTCGCCCAGCAGGGCGACCGAAGTTTTCTTCCAATCCTCACGGAGCTGCCACAGGAACCATTTGCCGTTGGGATCGAAGTCCTTGAGCGTGTAAGCGCCTATGCTGACCGGAGGATTGAACTTGTACGCTAACGGATCGGTCTGCTTTTCAAACACGTGCTTGGGCATGATGAAGCAGGCGGCCCAGCGTACAGTGAAGGCAGCGTGAAAGCGAGAGTTGGGGTTTTTCAGGTGGAAGATAACGGTATATTTGTCGGGTTGTTCCAGTTTGTCGATACTGCCCGAGAACAAGCCAGAATAGTTGAATCCAGGCGTCTTCATCTGGACATCGACAGTATAGAATACGTCATCTGCGGTGAACTCTACGCCGTCGCTCCACATGAGCCCCTGGCGGACTTTTACGGTCATCTGGGTGTAATCGGCATTATAGATAGGTTTCTCGGCTGCCAGGGCATTATCCCATACACCGGCGACGCCCGCATCCGGGTCAATGTACCACAGTGCATCCATGGCCAACTGTTGGAGACCGGTCGAATAAGTGTTGGAACTGCTCCGCCAGCGGTTAAAGTCATCGGCGGGTAAGACGGTTCCGGTTGGGTTCTCAAGGATCAGACACTCACTTCGAGGAACCCCAGGCTGAACTTCCTCTACGGCTGCTGCGGGCGCTGGCTGCGTGGCGGCCGGCACAGCAGTAGCTGCTGCAGGTTGGGCGGTCGCGCCTGCAGGTTGGGCGGGCTGGGTAGCGCCTGCAGGTTGCGCCGGTGCGGTCGTGGCGGCTGGACTTGCACAGGCAGTTAGTGCGCTAGCCGCAGCAAATGCAGCGGCTTGCTTCAGGAAATCGCGTCTCGTACTGATGTGCTTTTTCATACTTTTCCTCCAGATGATATAGAGTAAGGGTTGGCTCACTGGCGTCAGCTTCTACCAGCGTAGTACGATAAGGCTCATATTGTGAAAACGAAACCTACTGTAACCTGAGCCAGCGGGCAAGCAATACAAACATCTTTCACACGCCGCGTCTCACAGAAACACACCATTTTCCCCGGACGATTGGGCTCAGGTCACCGCCACCGCATAGGGATCGAACTAAATTCCAGATTGATTCAAAAAAGGATTTACTGCCTGTTTTTATTTTACAGGAACAAGAAATGATTGTCAATAGGCAATTTTCAGTCTTTGTTTCAATTAATAACGAACAAAATCCGGTTATGTTTCATGTTGTCTTGATTGTTTTGTTCATTACGATTTTATGGTGTTTTAGGACCCAAAAATCGGAATTTTTTTCGAAAATCAAGCCAATAACGCAATATTTTTGCTCTGATTTTGTTAAAAGCCCATGCCTGGCATGCGATAATAACTTTTCTCAAAAAGAGATACCCCCAACCTAAATTTACCTATTGTAATCAATCGAACAAGTGGTTAAAATATATCTATTCTTGTTCGAATTAATTTAAGCGATTTTAAAACCCATAACGATTTGCATCACGCCCGTAAAAATGCAATAATAGTCAGATCATAATTTTTCAAGGCAACAGAGGAAAAATACTTTGGTTACCCACGAGAAGCCCGGTCAAACTAAAACACCCACAATGCGCGATATTGCCGCGTCTGCCGGTGTATCCCTCTCTACCGTTTCATTGGTAATCAATGAAAAACCAGGGGTAAGCCCAGACAGGCGCGAACGTGTTCTAAAGGTGATTAAAGAGCTTGGATATATTGCGGATGGTCACCCGCATGCGGCCACGGAAACAAAAGTTCTTGGGCTACTGATGGAATCCCTATCCGAAGCATCCCGCAGTGAAGGGTTCTACACGCGGATCGTCTCCGGAATTGAGGAAACCGCCTACCAATTGGGTTACCAGGTACTCCTGCACGTTTATCGCCCGGACATTGATCCCATTCATAGCATCCGTGAGCTGATGGGGCGAGACGTAAACGGGCTGATCATTGCCAACGACGGGGATGTTACGCCCGAGGTGATTCGGAAAATCGCCGAGGCGGGCGTGCCCATGGTTCTGGTGGAGAACTACCAGTCCATCCCCAGCCATTCGGTGACAGCCGACAACTTTACCGCTGGCCGGATCATGACCGAATACCTGATCGAGTTGGGGCACCGGCGAATAGCTGGGATTGGCGGGCCGGATAAATACTCCAGCTTGCGCGACCGGATGCGTGGGTACCGGATTGCCATGCTTGAACACGGCCTGACGATGGATCCGGCTTTGCAGCCAAAGCCAGTTTCCGGCAACCCCCGCAAAGGATACGTGCAAATGCAGCAGCTCCTGACCCTGGCGGACCGGCCAACGGCCGTTTTTGCGGTTAGTGACCGGGCCGCTTTTGGGGCGATGGACGCGATCAAGGATGCCGGGCTGCGCATTCCGGATGATATTTCGGTGGTCGGAATCGACGATGTGCGCGACAGCGCTTACAGTTCTCCTACCCTGACCACTTACCGCGTCCCCAAGTATGACCTGGGCAAGACTGCCGTATCGATCCTGCACGGATTGGTCATGCAAAATGGCATGCCCCCTGCCAGAACAGTCCTGCTCGGACAAATCGAAATCCGCCAATCTTCCGCCCGCCCTCGCTAAACCCTTTTTAGGGTGTTGGGGGGGGGGGGGGGGGGCCGGGGCCCACCCCAAACAGAGGTGGT